>Ga0304729_1000058_pt1 | contig 73470 bp, 98 predicted proteins | sample C_131016_MF_Meta_FD_190475 | JGI IMG/M metagenome (GOLD analysis project Ga0304729, IMG submission 190475) | Freshwater microbial communities from Lake Croche, Canada to study carbon cycling - C_131016_MF_MetaG (v2) (version 2) | ecosystem: Environmental > Aquatic > Freshwater > Lake | place... | reverse complement strand
TAATTGAAGCCGTAAATGTTTGTGAAGAACCTGGATTAGTTGCAGGTAATCCATATATTAATAATTGATCATTTGTACCATCAAGTTTTACATAATAAGAATTATTAGATTGAATGGTTGCCCCAGTAGCATATAGTGTTCCATCTCCATTTACTCTAAATTTAGCTGTATCTCTACTTGAAAAACTACTCCCCGCCCATAAAACCGTATTACTTAATGTACCTGTAGTTATGCCTACATAATTTGTTCCACTATTAAGAAAAATTGTTGGTTGCCCATATGCTGATCCTGTTACTCCAGAATCTATAATTGCGGTATTTGCAGAAGAATGTATTGTATTTGCATTTACTACCCATCCCCCAATTGTTGCTGCAGTAGTAGCAAATGTAGAACTATTTGCATCTGCCGTTGTTAGCATAGTTGTATATCCGCCAGTGCCATTATAGGCTGCAACACCTTGACCATTAAAAATAACTCCCGCATTAGAAGAAGATGGAATGCCTGATGTTTTTGGAGAATATAAAGACCCACCATTTATTAATACATTACCAGTAAACGATCCTCCTGTTGCTGAGATTGATCCAGTTATGGTTGCGCTTGTTGCGGTTAATGCTCCTCCACTAGTAACTACAAAGGTACCACTACCTACATTTATAGATCCTCCAGATATGGTAAGATTACTTGCATTTACTGCTCCTAACGGCGTTACGCTAAAAGGAGCTGATGCATCTGAATTTCCTGCAGCGGTTGCGCCTGCCCAAAATGCATAACTTGTGTTAGATGCTGATAAACCAGTATATTTAGTAATTCCTGTTACTAATGTACTTTCAATTTTATTTGTTGAAATAGTCCAGTCTGCAATTTTTGCATTTATAGTTTCAAATGTAAATCCTCCCGCAGAAGGATTTGTAATAATTGATGTACTTGCAGCATCTCCAGATGCTGATCCATAATCAAATGCAAATATGCCTGAATATTGCGAACCATCTGGAGCTTTTTTAGAAGGTCCTAAAACTACTCTTGCGCCACTAGTGGCACTGGCTCCTACATATATTGCTCCTCCGCTTCCTATTTGTACTGCATTGCTAATAACAGAAAGAGATGGATCAATTGGAGTAACTGTTGTTGAAGAAGAAAGCAAAGAAGCATTATTAAAATTATCATAATATCTTACAATTACATATGTAGGAATATATAAATTACTAAATATATTTGCTGGACTTACCCCAGCCCACACTAAACCTTGCATAGTATAAGTTCCCGCTGCTTGTGTAGTTAAAGCCTTACTTAATGTTAAGGTAAATGTTGGTGCAGTTCCTGAAACAGAAGAAACATATGTATTTGTTGGAATTCCTGTTCCAGTAATTAAATATCCATCTTGTATAGAAGTTAATGTATTCCCATCGTTATCTTTTACTGTATTTACTACAATTGTTGTTGCTCCTGAAGCCCCGCCTGAAGAATAAGATGCAGTAATAGCATCAGGTGGGTTAGAAGACCAAGCAGAACTTGTATACTTTTGATAAATTTCAGCATAAGTTGCTGGGATTGTAGAAAAATCAAATGTTACGTTATAACCATTAATGTTTCCAACTATTGTTGGATTTGGAGTAATTGCTGCTAAGGGATTTGATCGTGCGGGGACATTAAAAGAGGCTCCGCTACTAGTTACATCTACAGATGAGTAGCTAACAAAAACTCCAGAATAAGAAGAATAATATGCGCCAAACTGTGCATATAAATCAGCAGAACTAATAGTGTGTGATTGACTTAAATTTGTTGTGCCATCTGGGAAAAAATAAAAATATCCAACTTGTGAATTTGGTGCTGTTAATTTAACTAAAAATCTAACTCCTGCATTTGTAGAAGGTAGTGTGTATGGAATAACAATATTTGTCCCCGACCAAGATACTGTTCCTACTGTTACTTCTGTGGGCACTGTAGTATTTACTGAAATTGGTGCTGTTGGAGTAACTGCTTGTGCTGCACCCCAAGGACCTGGAACATTTGATGTTGCCCAAAATCTTACTTTAACCCATCTTTTATTTAATGTTGGAGCAATTACTACGGCGGGATTTAATGTGCCATTATAAGTTTCTGTATAAGTAACGCCTGTTGGTTCTGATGTAGCATCTGAAACATATTCCTGTATTTGAATCCTATAAAAATTTGAATTTGTAATTGCTGTCCACGCAACAGAATATCCATTATTAATAGCTGAAATTGTATATACTGGAATAGGCAATCCACTACTATATGTCGGAATTGTTGTTAAAGAAACATAATCGCCTCTATTGCCAAATCCATCTTGTGCAGAAACACTAATTGCAGAAAAACTTGTAACTTGTGTATTAAATGTATTTGTATTATCGGTTAATGTAAAAGTAATTGTTTGTGTACTGCCCGAATTATTTACTTGAGTAGCTTGTGGACTCCAGGCATACTGAGTAGAACTACCTGTTGGAGTAAATAAAAAATAAAAATTAGAAAGATATTGATTTTGTGATGCCGTAGGATCACAATTAAAAGTAAATACAAGATTATCGCCATCCCAAACTGCTGTAAAATTAGTAATTCCACCTGGTAAAACTAAACCCTTAATAATTGGACCTATATTAACTGATGGTGAATTACCTGGCGTAGCAGGTAATGTAGCGGTAGAAATTGGACTTCCAGAAGCTGCTGCGCCACTTAATTGTGTTAAAGAAAATGATCTTGATGAAATATTTTTAACTTCTGCATTACTTTTTGATGCTGCATTTGCTGCGGCAAGACTATTTGCTGCCCGAGGATCACCATCGGGTATATAGAGCGTTGGTTTTTTAGCCGCATCATTATTAGATCCTGGTATAGATTTCATCTTACCCCCACTAACTTAATCTTGGACCGATTGCCATCCAGTTAATATAAATTGTGCTTCCTGAAGATATTGTGTGAGTTGTATCTGTTGTTCCAGTTCCTGTTTTAAACAATCTATACTTAAATCCTGTAGATGAAACATTGTAAACATTTATTACAACATCTTCAAGTGTTGCTGCAACTGTTGTTGCATTGCCAGTAAAAATTGTTGCTGTTACTATTGGAGTCCCCGAAAATGAATTTGTGCCTGTTGCTGAATCCGCAAAAGTTACTGATCCATAATAAACACCTGCTACTCCCGAGTCTGCAGTTCTGTTTGAAGCTCGTCCAAATATAATTGCTTGAGACGCTGGGTCATATTGATGTGCATAGCCAGCTGCATCCCAAGTTACTGAGCTAGACACCCCGAAATTATTAGTTATTGCGGCTAAGCTATCGCTGTGCTGATTTATTACATTAATAACTTGATGCCAAGCAGCCAAGTCAATAATATTAGGGTCTGAAATTTTAATATAGGACACGATTCCACCTTTTCTTATTTATATATAGATTATACCACTTTTTGGTCATTTTAATAAGATACCCCTTTATCAATTTGATTAAGGACAAGAGTTGTTTTTAAACCTTGATTAAATGCTTGTGAAACTGAATGTACGGCATATTTTTGTTGATTTAATTTAGATAATGAATAATTAATTGTTACAACATCTCCTACTTGAATTAATGGATTACCAAATAGTTGAATTTTAGTATCTTTTGAAAACCCGTCAAAACCTTTTTCAATTACTTTTAAAAGTTTATTTGCTGCTTCTTCAGACTGTATCCACACAGAATCAATTTGTGCTACTTCAGATATATTTGATCTATCTGTAATTTTTTCAAAAATTTGTGGATCTGATTGACTTACAATTTCATGAGTCCAAATAGTAAATCTTGAATCTAATTGTATATTTGTATCAGGCTTATGTGCAAGATATACCATTTGTCTTTTATTGTTGGCAACTGCAAATTTAGCTCTAAATCCTGTATTTAATACTGTAGAAAAAGATAGTCCATATTCATCAATTACTTGTTGTTGTTTATATGCTTGATCATATACTTCTGACCCAGGGTAATACTGTAATAAGTACCCGCCCCAATAAGCATCTGCAGTTACTGCAGCTGGATTAGTATATTGAACATCATAAACATTTATTCCTACAACTTCTGGTGTTGTTTGCATCATGTAGCCACGATATTTACCAAATATATTTTGTTTTTGAATAACTCCATTTAAAAATTCTCTATCTTGATACCAATAATTTACACTGCGTTCTGATAATATTTTTTCATTTGCATAAATTTCTCTTAAATTTGCAGGTATTACGGTAGATGAAACAGAAGAATAAATTGGGTTGCCTCCATTGATTCCAGAAAATGAAGTTGAAGTACAAAATCCAAAGTATTTCCCAGACGTATTAAAAAAACTACTATTTAAAACTACATTTTTTCTTAACCCTGTTACTAAGTTTTTATCTGTTGCTTTCCAGCTAGATGTTAAATATGTGTTTGAACTACTGCCTGGTACTTGAAAGCCAGTTACTAGTGCGTTATTTAAAAAGACTTTAATTAATTGGCCAGCATCTTCACCTTCTGAATTAGTTGCGTCAGTACCATCAGATGTCCAATGAATTGCTTTTAAATGAAATACATCGTCAGATATAGTGGTATATGTTGTTCCATTTTTAGAAAATACTTTTGGATTATTTAATAATATATTTTTTACAGTTCCTGTTACATCTGCCCAAGCTAACTGTGTTAATGTGCCGCTAACAATTTGTGAAATAGATATCATATACTGATAGATTGCTGGATTATTCATTGTAGCACCTGCTGATTCAGTTGGTGTATTATATTGTAATAATTCTACAAAATAAGTTCCACTTGAATTTGATCCATTATTATTAAAAAATAAGCCCGCCGTAGCAACTTGTTGATTTGTTAAGTCAAATTTAACTGAATAGGTATGATATCCAATATCTTGAGATGATGGATAGACTAGGCATTTGGTGGTAGTTGGTGCAGTAATTGCAAGTTTTGTAACGTTGGGTAAGGGCGAGCTGTTTGTTACAATAGATGTTCTTGTTGTTCCTGTTGACATTACATTACTTGCATTTATTGATGCTTCAATTAAATTTTTAGATGAAGCGCTTGTAGCAATAGAATGTGTTTTAGGAACTGTGCCAAAAAGACCTCTTTGTGTGTTTGTAATTCTTCCTGTCGGAATAACTACTACATCGTAATCTGTAGCAACAATTGCTTGTCCGCCAGAAACATAAGATCCAGTAGTTGCCCCTTTTACTGTAAAAGTTGTTGAATTTGCAGAAATAATTTTTCCATTCCCATTATATCCTGCTGGAGTTACACCAGTTACATAAATCTTTAGACCTGCTTTAAAATTGTTATTACATGTAAAAGTCATAGTTGTACCATCACCAGAAGCATTAGTTATATTGCCATAATTTGAACTTACTAATCCTGCTGAATATTTTTTAACAAATCTATTAACTTCTGAATTAAGCTCAAGGTCATTTTTTACAGAAACATAAACATAATTTGATGAATTTGAATACTGTTGTATTTTATACTCTTTATATACAAATGAAACTAATTCATCCTCAATTACCGCATATCCATTATTACTTAAATTAAAAGTATGAAATATATCAAGAAGATCGTTTGTATTAATAGTATAAAAATTATCTGTTTCTTGCATAGTTGAATTTAAATAATTAAATCCTACTGCATCTGATGTTTCTTGAGACCACATAATATCTGTTGATGTTGTTATAATAAAAGATGGACTATTTTTTTGATCTGGAGTAGCAGCATTTTGTAAAGATAATGTTTGTTTAATTTTAGGCACTTGATATCTTAATGAAAGTTTTCCAGGTTTAGCTTTATTTATAATAGAATAACCACCCACTAAAATTGATGAATCGGATATAGTTAAATTAGATGTATTATTATTTAATATTTGAGATAAACTTTTAAATTTCATTACCCCATATTCATCAATATATGCACCTATTTGATATGCTAGGAATATCCCTGCTAGGGTATCAACAATTGTTGTGTCCCGCCCGTTTGTATAAAAATATGCAAGATCAAGCGGGGAAGTGTAATCATTGCAAACATCATATAATGAATCTACATCATAATCAGTAAAGCCCGATAGATCCAGCATATTAGTTATTACATCAAATACTGGTTTTAAATTAGCAACATAATCTGAAACAGCTGTAGTCTGCAAATATCTTGTAATATCATACGCTACAATTTTAACATCTTTAATATCTGTTTCATCCCATGAATCTGAGTAAAATATTCCTCCAGGAATATGCGTCCCAACTGTTTTGCCACTTTGTATATTTAATTGAACAAAATTATTTGTTGTAGCATCATAATAAGATTTTAATGTAAAATTTACATAAAATTTAATATTTTTTCTAAGCATATTTGCTAGCACGTTTGTTGATAAATTACTCTGACTTGAAAAAATTGGAATAAATCCATTATTTAATGCTATAGGAATTGCTGAAAGATTAATTGAAACATCATTTGCATTTATTGAAGATATTGGAACAAAGTTATTTTTGCTATCTAACGATTTATTTATAGTGACATCTTTAACAAAATCTGAAACATCAATTTCAAGTCTAGGTGACAGCTCTATCAGTTGCATTCTAGTAAGGTCTGAGGTAAAGTTTGAATTGTTATATGAAGAAAATTGAGATGTAGCTGTAGCATTTGTTTGAGTTATAGATATTTTTTTAAATGAAGTATATTTAGATAATACACCTGATGAATCAAATGCTGGCATTGTTGACCATTTTGTTTTAGTCCATGCCGATCCTGTCCAATATAAGACTAAAACCCCTGTTGCAATGCTATCAGAATTTGTCGGGGTAGTAAGTGTTGTACTTCCATCTACAGTTATAATTGAGCCATCAATATATAAATTAAATGTTGGCACACTCATTAAAGTATTAAACTTAATAACAATTTTATTTACATTAATATTTTGAGCATATAACGCTGCAATTTTTGGATTAGTTAATGTAGATGTATCTGAAACAAAATATTTATAAATTGCCATTTCGTTTGGTAAAGAATTTTTATACAATGGCAAAGAATGTTTTGCCATTGTAAAACTTGGCGATTGAGATATTGAACTTATAGGTGCATAAGCTGATCCGCTAAAACCATTTAAAATACTTGAAGATCTATTTATTTTTCTAAAATTAGAAGGAGTTGCAACATTTATATTACCAGTTGTCACATAAGTTTCTCCTGGTCTAAAATAAGTAAATGCGCTATCAGTTGGCCATAAAGAATTATTTTGATAATTATAAAATGTTGTTTCAAAAATTTGAGGGGGTGTAAAGTATATAGTTGTGGCATTATTATCAGAATTTAATGAATTTACAGATATGGTATAAGTTAAAGAAGATATTGTATCCGAAGAACTATATCCACCTACATAAGCTTCAAGTTTAGTCCACCCATATGAATTTACTTCTGTATATGCAGATCCCGCTTGAGTAGAAGATCCACCTTTTGCATATGCATTTACAGAAACTGGCAAATTATTGTTTGTTTTAAAATAAGTTACTATTTTATATGCTGGAGAACTTAAAGAACTTGCTGTATATACTACATTTCCATAAGCGCTTGTTGATCCCGCCGTTAAAATAAAATTATTTATGCTAAATCCAGGGAGTGTACTGTCTGTACCTCCTGTTGTTATTGTTCCAGAAGATAAAGTGGGGGTAATAAGAGTGCCTGTTCCAGCAACAGTAACGTACGGTGCATTGAATAAATTATGATTCCATTCAGCAGAAACTATTGGTTGAATTTCAATAGCACTAGAATTAGAAAAAATATCAGAACTGACATTATTTAGCATTAAATCTCCGTAAACTCTACTGATAAGTTTACATAATCATATCCTGTTGTACCAGATGTTGCAACCATTCTTTTCATTACATCATATGTAAAAGTAGTCATATAAGCATTATATACTTGCCCTGTTGAATTTTTAGAATCTACATAACTTCCTGATACTGGTATTGAGTTTGATTGTGCTGTATCAAGGGCATATATCAACTTTACATAAATTGGATTAAATGCATTTCCTTCATAAAACGCTTTAAACCAAGCTGCTCCGTATGAATTACCGCCATTATAATCAACTAGATTGCTGTCTAAAGTTGGAAAATTTTGCCAATCTATCTTAATAACAAATTTACGAGCAATAATAAATTTTCTTAAAGTTCCGTTTGCCATTCTATCTGTTGCTTCAATAAGGTGATAAGTAACATTTATTGGTTGACGATTATGATCAGATAATTTATACCAAACCATATTTGCTGGAACAATTGTAGCACTTCCATTAATATCTAATCCTAAAGATACTTGTACTCCTTGTGGAATTGCATATGTCATTTTTTACCTCCTCATTGTTTATCAATTATACTGTGGTGCATTACTAACTAGTACGGGCTTGCCATTTGTTGTTGCTTTTGCAATGCTTGGTGCTCCAGCGTTAACGCTTTTTATCTTATCCATTATAACATTTGCTATCTCATTTGCATCTTTATTATTAACTAATACAGAAATATTATATGTTGATCCATCCATTGTACCATTATTTTGAGATGCAGGTATAATTCTTTCACCTTTATGTATTTGAGCAATCATATCATTTGGAACAAAATTTGTTCCAACGGCAAATGAAGGCAATTTAACTTGTCCTCCTAAAGCGTGTCCCTTTACATAAGTTTTTAGTAAAGAAGCAAATTCTTTTTGATTGTACTCTTTCATAAAAATTTGATGTAATGCTTTTCTGGCTGCATCTAAAGATACATTTGAAATAGGAGATGCATCACTTAATAAAGAATTATTTCTATTCATACTACTTAATTCTTTAAAGAACCAAGATTGAGCTTCAATTGCTGTATTACCTACAGATTGTGCTTCTAGTTCTGGTAAACCAATTACATTTCCAAGTCCTCTCTTTTTTAATGATGAAACCATTGCTTGACTAAAAATTGATCTATCAGGTGAAGCAGCAAGATTTATTCCAGTTTTTGTAAATCCAGATTCTTTTGCTGCTTGCATCAATGATAATGCTAGAAGATCTCTGGTTCCCATATTGTCATATAGATTTCCCATAGAGAATAATTTTGAGCCATCTCCAAGTGGATCATGTGCTAATCGTGACCAACCTGCTATAGTTCTATCACCTTTATAAGTCATAGTAGACATAATTGTATCTATGCCCGTTATGTCTCCATCGGAACTAGCATGTAAGAAATACTTAGATAATTTAGATGCATCAACTTCTGCACCAATTTTTGCACCAATTTCTGCAGCAACTTCTGCACCAATTTTTGCACCTTTTAGTCCTCTACCTATACCCGTAAAATTTAATGGAATTAAAGCGGCAGAAAGAAAATCTGATTTACCATTACTTAAACCTGCTAATAATCTTATTAATGCATGAGTTCCCATAATATCTGGACCAGATTTATCAAGTGATTTAGAGTATTTTTGTAACCAACCATTTTTTGACATTGAATTTACTGCTCCACCATTTGCATACCCGCCAAGTTGATCTTTAAACATAATATCAGAAAAACCTACGGCATGTCCAGATTGTCTTTTCTTTAATGTTAGTTCTTCAGCTTTTTTAGCAAGTGCTGCTGCTGTTGGTGTTTTTGGTGGAGCTGGAACTACGCTTGCTGCCATTGTTTGGAATGATGACCAATCTACTCCTGGTTTTGCTCCCGCCTTTAATCTTTCCAACATATTAGCATATGCTTCAATTTCATCTGGATCTGTAAGTTTAAATGAAGCTATTGTTTTTTCTAATAAAGGAATTTCTCTTTTAATTTCTGCCACAATTGCATCATGATATTCTTTTGGAGTCATTGATTTTGCAATTGATGCTGTAGATTCAGCAAAGAATCTTTTTGCTCCACCTTTAACACCTAATAAATTTATAGTAGCTTGCTCTTGCATTGACGGCATTGATTTAGATAACGTTCTTATTCCAGAAGCTAGGTTAAATACCCCTGAAGTTCCAGCATCAACAAGGTTATTGCCTGATAAATTTGCTATTTGTAAGTCTTTATCTCCTCTTAATAAAGAAGAAACTAACTGTCTAAAATACTGATCTTTTGTAAACTTCCCAGTTGGATTTGCAAATTCTGGGTTAAAAGCAGATCTTAATGCTAACAGTGTTCTCTTTCCTTTAGGATCTGAAGGGTCCATGATTTTTATTAATTCTTGAATTGGTGTATCTAAGCCTTGTACATCTCTTGCAATCTGATTAGATCTAATTTCAGATAGACCAGATAACGCATCTGTTACTGGCTTGACAAATTCTTTTGTTCCATTAGCGCCTTTATACAACCCACCAATACCGCTTACTGGAAAACTTTTTCCAACTGTTGCCTCTAACTGTTCGCCTAGTTTTGTAATTGGTAGGCTTTTAAAATTGCTTGCTTGAATAGAAGCGTGTATATCTTGCATTATTTTTTCAGCTTTAAGTGCTTCTTCTAAATCTTTCACGCCACGAGGCATACCAAGGAATAAACTTTTTCCTCCGCCCATACCCATAAAATTAAGCGGGAATAAAGCTGTGGCTAGATTATCTCCAGGTTTGCCAAGACCCGCAAACTTTCTTAATATTGATGCTGTGCCAAACATTTCTGCAGCAGGCATTCCAGTTAAACTCTTAGCCCATTTTTGAAGCCATCCATTTTTAGTTACTTCTCCACCATTTGCAAATTTCTTTGCATTTACAGAATCAAAAAAACTTGGTCCATAATGAGATACAGCATCTGCTTTAATTACATATTCGCCATTTGAAAGATATGCGGGAATTGAATCTGAAGTCCCCGTTCCTGGTCCAGATATATGTCCACCTGTTGCTTTTTTTACAGCTTTGGCCTTTGTAACATTAGCATTTTTTGGTAATCTAAGTATTGTATTTGGCCCATTATAGGCTCCATCAGCAGAAATCATTGTTATATTTCCATCTGCATCTTCATAAAAAACATAATGCACATTATACTGATCTATTGAAAAATATTGATTTTTAGTTATTTTATTATCATTTGCATATTGATGAACTACTGATCTAGTGTTACCTAATGGACTATTCCATTGTGTCAAATCAGAAGAAGGACTGCGACCTACTTTTTCATCGTTGGCTATATTTCCTGAAAGCGAAATTGGATTAGAAGCACTTCCCAATGTTCTTTCTGATGTTCCATTTACATTTACGTTACCTGTAGTTGTAATTATATAATTACCTTTACCATCAACCATTGCTTTAAATCCAGTTAAACCAGAGTCAGCCAATAACGTAGTCATTTCAGAAGCTAATTGTGTTCCAATTAATTTATCATCCTTAAGTTTTTGCTTAGCTAGAATCACACCTGATGTATCAACAGTAGATGAAGATGTACTATCTGTTTCATTTTGAATTAATAATGCACGATCTGCAAGACTTTGTTTTAAATTATCTAATTCTTTTTGTAATTCATCTTGTGAATTATTTTGATTATATTGTGAAGTATTATAAGCTTTTTGTTGATTAAGCATTGCTGCTTGTAAATAATTTCCTGACATTTCTGCTTGTTTTGCTTGATTTTCTAAATCTTGTTGATTTAGTTGATATTGTTGTTGTTTTTGTAATTCTGAAGTTTGTAATTTTAATGTTGCTAATTGTGCTTCTAATACTTTTACTTGTTTTTGATCTGTTTCATATTGTTTTGCGCCTTCTATTCCTAAAGCCGCTTGTTCATTTTTTAATTGTTTAGTTGTAGCAGTTTTTGCAGCAGTTTCTGCAGCTTTTTTAGCTGCAACAACTTTATTTTCTTCAATTTTTAAAGCATCTTTATCAGCTGCTATTAATGCTTTTTGTTTTTGTTTAACATATTCTACAATACCATTTGTAACATCTTTAGTAGTTTTTGTAGCATCTGTTGTATTAACTTTAATTCCTGCGGCATTAAGCATTAATATTGTTGAAATTTCACCTAAATTAGTAACACCTATTTTAGCTAAATTAGCCATTGCAGTAAGAGTTTCTGCAGATGCCCCCGCATTTTTTAATGCTAAAGCTAGGGCGTTTACAGAACCTATACTATTATCTGAAGTATCTCGCAAAGCTTTAATTTTATCTGCTGCAACTTGAAATGGAGTGGCTTGATCAGATATTATATTTGTTGTTGTAAGCAATCCATCAGCAAATGCTTTTTGTGCTTTAGACAAATCTTTATAAGTTGTTGCAGTAATAAGATTTGCATCTCCATTATTTTTTAATTTATTAATCATTGTTGCAGTAGCAGTAGACATGTCTTTTGTATTATTTGTAATTTCTTTTAATGCTTGATTAAGATATTTTGTTTGTCCAGAATATGTTAATAAATCTGTAACCATTTGAGATACAGCTTTTGGATCCATACCATTTGCTACTTGTGCTGCAGCAAATTGATTTAATGTTCCTATAACTCCACTTGCCGTAGTCCCGCCTTTTAATAATTCTCCAACTTGTTTTAATGGATCAGATGTTCCTAATTTTTTAATTTCAGCAACATCTTGTGCTGTTTTACTTAATACATCTTTTGATTCTTTGTTAGCATCAATAAAGTTATATACTGCTTGTTTTGCAGTAATCATTGTTCCGCCGTATGCTGATATAACACTTGATGATGATTTAAATGATGCTTCTATGGCATCATTATGTGCTTTTTGATCAGCCATAACTTTAGAAAGAGCTTTATAAGCTACAGTAAGTCCTCCAACAGCTAACGCTATTGGAATTATTAATTCTGGTGCTATAGGCAAAAATGAAGCTATCATTGCGGCATTAGCACCCATCATAATTCCTGATCCCGCCGTACTTACTGCTTGATTTTTACTACTAGACATTGGCATACCAATCATCATGCCAGCCATTGCAATGCCCATAGCGCCCATGCCGCTTGGTTTTCCAGTGCCTACACCTAAACGACCACCCAAACGACCAAGCATCCCACTACGTACTGCAATTTCTTCTTCAGCAATTATTTTTTCTTTTGCTAACGTAGATTCTTGTATAGCTATTTTAGCATTTGCAATTTCTTCTTCATTTAATACTGTAGCCGTCAATATACTTGGATATACCTGTTTTAATGTTGCAATTTCAGATTCTGAAAATATTTTAGCAACTAGTTTTCCTGATGCAGCAGCCATATCAGCTCTTGCTTTTCCAACTTCTTCTTCTAATATTACAGATTGTGATAATAGTTCTGGATTTAATTTTCTTAACATTTCAATTTCAGATTCTGTAAATTTTAGTGCTGCATCTTTTCCTAATTCACCTTGATATTCTATAATCTGTGCACCCGCACCACGCATATCAACAAGAACTGCTTCCCAGGCTGCTTTTGCTTCAGCATTAAATGCATGCCAAAATTCTATATTTTGACTTTTTAAACCTGTAAAATCTAATTTAAACCTAGAAAGTCCAGTATTTCCTCCTCCAAGCCAAGCACCAGCTCCCCCTGCTGCGTTAATATCGTGAACATTACTCATTCCAAATCTTATTTGATTAATTAATTCTCTAGTTTGTTCTATACTTAATCCTATTAACATTCCTTCTTCTTCTAGTTTTGCAAGAATTTGTTTTTCAACTGCTGCCAAAGGATTATTTATGTCATTAATTTTTTCCAAACCAAGTACTTGTGTTTCAAGCTCTTTATTAAGTTGTGCTTTAAGCATATTTGCTTTTTCATCATTTAATAATTGTACTTTTGTTCCATTTTCTAAGGTTACTGTTTGTTTTGTTAATGCATCTAAAAATAAACTTGTGCTAGTTTTATATTTTGTTGCATACTCTTTACTTAAAACATCTGCTCCTGTTGCTCCTGCTGCTGCTGCTAAATATGCTCTTGGCTCTACTCCAGCTCCAGTTAATGCTGTATTGCTTACTCCCGTATCAGTTTTAGCAAAAATTCCTGTAGTTGGTTTAGCATAGATAGCTTCATTTTCAGGAACATTTAAAAATTTTGGTTTTTGCCCTATTGAAGTTCCTGATTTATAAAGAGTATTTGTTCCTGCAAGTCCCATTGAAGATAGATATCGGTATTCTGCTCCAGACATAGCTCCATACATTTCTTTTCCAGGTTTTATATTTAAAGCATTTGCTGCTGCAACTTTAGTAGCTACATCACCTGTACCCGTAACCATAGCACCAGACATTTCAGATAATGATATTGTAAGTCTTTCAATTGCTTGATTTAATAGATCAACAGCATCTACATCATTAACTATTTGATTTGAAAATAGTTCTGCTGCTTTTTGAGATGCAATAATTTCGGGAGTAAGTAATTCTTTTAGTGACATTCCACCATTAGCTAGTTTTAATATAAATCCTCCAGCTTTTAACAAATACCCCGCAAAATTTGATAATAATCCAGTTAACATAATAAGAGGTCCCGCTAATGCTGCTCCTATTGCTAAAAATCCAAAAAATCCTTTTAATGGTGATGGTAAGCTACTAAATGCATGTCCAATTTTATTTGCAACATTTAAAATTATTGTTCCCATTTCAAGAAATTTTTGTCCAATTGGATATAATGTTGCTTTAAATCCTTCTAACGATCTTTGCCATTTAGCTGTTGTAGATTCTGTTGCTTGTTTCATTTCTTGATTTGCAAGTACTGCTAATTGATTTGATGTTGCTCCTGCAATTTTAAGAGCATTTACTGTTTGACTTCCCGCTTTACCAAAGTTTTCAATAAGTGCTGATACACGAGCAAATTGAAATTTACCAAATAATTTTTCAATAAGTTGTTCTCTAACAAGTGGAGATAATTTTGAAAGTCCTGCTTGTAATTGTTCTATCATTTGTACTGGTCCACCAGCATTTTTTATAGAATCTAAATTAATTCCAAATTTAGCAAATTCTCTAGTAGCTGCTGAAGTTGGAGCAATTATAGATGCCATTGCAGATTTTATTGCGTTAGCAGCTTGTGCAGCAGGAATACCTGATTCACGCATTGCAACAAGCATAACTGCAGTATCTTTATATGTTCCTCCGAGTTGTTGCATAATTGGACCAACACGTGGAATAGCTTGTGTCATATCATTTAAAGTCATTGTTGTTTGCTTCTGTATATCTGATAAAAAGTTAACTGCAGTTGCTAAATCATTTGTACTTACCTTATAAACATTTTGTAAAGCAACAACAGTATTTGTTGCATCTGCTGTACTTACTGCTCCTAATTTTGATAGACGCATTGTTTGTGCCGTTGTATCAATAAGATTTTGTCCTTCCCGACCCATAGCTGCAAAATTTGCTGCTGCTTTAACTGTTTCGGTTTGAGCTATTCCCATTGTTTGTGCTATGGTCGTTCCAAGTTTTAAGACTTGACTTGAAATTTGATTAATTTGTGTTTGAGATGGTGGTGTTAAACCTTCTCCATAAAGTCTTTGTAATCTTGTTAATTCAATATTTGTTTCTTTAAAAGATTTAACTGCTGCTGCACCAAACAAAACCATAGGCATTGTTAAACCAACAGTAAGCTGTCGTCCTGCCCATTGCGTATTTTTACCAAAATTAATAAGTGCCATTGATCCACCATCAATAGCCTTTTGCATTACCATAGCTTTCATTGCTACAAGTTCTTCAGCCTGTGCAACTTTATTAAATGCAGTTGGTGTATAAACATCTAAAAATCCATTTTTGTTTCTAACAACAACAGAATTTTGTAATCTTATTTGTGATTCAGCAAGAGCATTCATTGATGCTGTTGCTTGACCTGCTTTTCCAGTTATTATATTAAAATACTCTGAAAGTTTTAATTTACCTGAAGTAAGCGCTCTTCCAAATTTTTCTGTTTCAGAAGCCATTTTAACAGTTTGCATTGTAAACTGTCCAGTTGATAGCATTGTTGATTTAAATGCTGCTTGTGCGTTAGCTAAATCTTTAGTTAGTGTTGATCCTAATCCAACACCAGCGACGCCTTTATTAAGTGAATCAACTTGTACTTGAAGAGCTTTTATTTGTGCATTGACTGCGGAAAAATCACCAAGGGCAACTATATTTAATTCTATTTTTGCCATTAATTATCTACTCCATTATTCTTGTGACATAAAGCCGAGTCCTTCGCCAACACCGAAACCTTCTTTTGATGCTATACTTGAACTCTTAAGTACCGCAACATCTTCTGGCTCTTTTTCTTCAAGATCAACGCCATTAATTGCTGCATGAAACTTCATACTTCTTTCTTCTTTTTCTCTTAAAGCTTTTACTAAAGCATTAAGTTCATTGATAGAAAGACTTTCTTCCAGCTCATCAAAATTCTTCCAATGACCTGCAAGAAAAACTTCAGACTCCAAGGAGCTTAGGTCTAGTTCGTCCCAACTAGAGCCGCTCCCAGAAGGTTTGGGTCAGTCAACTTTAAACCACCAGCAACTTCAAGAATTTTCATCATAGTAGGAACTTCTATTACATCTTCAAATTTATCTTTATCTGAAAGGTCTGGTCTTCCAAGTCCTTGCAAGCAAATTATTGCTGCATCTACAAAAAGATCCATGGCATCTAATTCACTTTTACCTTCATCAACTGACATGGAATTTACAATATCCATAAATTTTCTTAATTGCTTTATAGGCAATGGCTTTAGTGTAAGTGTTGATCCATCACTTAATTCAATTTCTACTACATCATATACGGTTGTTGCCAATTTATTGCTCCTTTGTTATTAATTAAATTATACCAAGAATATTAGTATAAACAAACTCAGAACCCCCGCCTTTCGGCAGGGGTCTGAAATATATATTAAGTTTTTTTAGAATGTTCCGTATACGCGGTCAATAACGACACCGTATTCTGAACCTGCATAAGATCCATCTGAATCAGGCAAACAACGGAAGTTCACTGGGAACACAGTTGCTGAATCACGCTTCAAAGAATGCATTGTTGTATCAATTGAAACAACACGACGTGCAACATATACACGCTCTTTATTGCGAGCAACAGTAGTATTTGCACCTGTTCCAACTGAAACTACTGGTGTTGAACCTGTAGCTGCTGGATCATTAAATGCTGCTGATGTACCAATTTGTGCTGGAGCTTGTCCAACTGCAATTAATACACGCTCTACTGGAGCATCACCTAAAGCACCTGCTGCAATATTTAATGTTGCTGCTGGAGTATCTGGTGTGCTGTTAACAGCAGAATCATTATTAAGCAATGTTGGAACGTTAACAACTGAGTTATTAGCATTAGCAACATATACGCTATCCATTTGACCCCATGAAAACTGCATGTTTTCAAGAGTTGCTTCTGTTAGTTCTGTTTTTAGCATTACCTTAAGAGTTTGCTTAAAAATACGAGCTGCATCAAGAAGTTGATCAACCATTACTTCACCATATGATGGTTCGTATGAAATTTCAATACCAGTAGTTGTGTAACCAACTTCACGGTATCCTATTCCAGCACCTGTGTTTGAATTAAGAAGTGCTGTGCGAGCAGATGTATTTGCTGGCATTAAAGCTGAAAGAGCTGCTTGGTTTGTTGATGGACGACCTGAATTATTAGAGCTGTTTCCAACGCTAGTAAAGAGTGCTGCGGCACCAACGATTACGTTTTTAGTATTTGTAGCCATTTATTTATTTCACCACCTTATTTATTTTATTAAAACAAAAGAAGATGACAACTTGCTTCCTCATGTAAAATCATATCATTAAAACCTAATAAGTCAAATTTAGATATATTTACCAGTATTTGATATTCCTTCATCTACTTGACGGGTATATGTATAAACAAATGCGAAGTCCCCGCTCATAAATCCACCTTCATCTATAAAAGGTTGAACGGGATTTGCTGATTCTAGCCTAAAATAAAGAAATTTAAATGGACTTGCTGAAGAACTAGCTGCAGAATTTACATCAATTGCTGAAAGCTCATATCTTCTAACTAGGTCTGTAAGAAAATTAATTATTGTAAGAATTTGAGAATTACTTCTTGAAATTATTTGCATAACCATGGTTTCTTCTGAAATCCACCATTGACTGCCATAATTTTTTTGGACTATATCGTATGTCATATATGTTTTACCTGGTAATAAATTATTAAATTCTGGAACTTGTTGAGATGGAATAATTGGAATTAATGGTGTTGTAAAGCCTTCTGCAATATAGTCATTGCTATTTAAAATTCCCGCACTTTGAAGAGATGCCCACATAGCATTTCTTACATCAAATACCGCAACTCTTGAATAATCTGTTGTCATTTTATAATTACTCCCAAATCAATTTGATTTACAATTTTTGTAACTGCTGCACGTACTGTAGAAATATTAGGTTTATTAGAACTTAATGCTAAAGCTACGTTATTAGATAATTTTTCATAAAATCCAGAAGATTCCATTATAACATTACCCTTTTTAGTATACCATTCAACTAAATATTTTGTAAATGAATTTGTTGTATTTATGCCACCTGGATGTAAAATGTTAACTTGTGTTCCTGGTGATATAAAAGCTATTCCATCATTTCCCATAAAAGCTAATACTCTTTTTGCAGAAAAAGAAACAGGAGTTCCTCTTTCCATAATTTCTGCTTTATTTCTAAATATATTTTTTCTAGATACAATTTTCCCAGTTCTGCCAGGTTGTAACAACTCAGGGTTAATTGGAACTGGTATCCTAGATGGCAAAAAATTTGCAGAAATTATAAGATTTCCATAAATAATTTGACTTCTTTCTAAAACAAAAAGTCTTGATGTAGGTCTACCAATACCGCCCCATTCATAAACATGATGCATTTTTTTAGGATTTAATCTTGCATAATTATCGGCAGCCAACATAAATCTTTCTCCAGTAATTGAAAATACTGCTTTAGATATTTCAGATAATACTGTTGGCTTTGTAAGTTCTTCTAGCCCAACAACTAAACCGCTAAGTTCATTAACTAATTGTTTTGTGTCAATTTCAAGCTTGAGAGTCATCTTGTAACTCGGTTCTTAAAAGAGATGTTTCGTAATAAGCAATTTTTCCAAATGGGTCCATAACAGCATGGGAGCCTGTAACTTCAAACTTAGTATCTGGATTATTTATTTTATCAATTTCAATAAAAATTGGAGCATTATTGCTTGTACGAATATTTTCAATGCGTGAACGCTTACTTAATAATTCAAAACAATACATTTTTAGTTGTATTTTTTCATTATAATTTAAATCAGATGTATTCCCAAAACTTTTATTATCGGTTCTAGTTGAGGCGCCTTTTATTTTAACAGGAGAAATTTTACATTGTATAGTTTTTGAATATACCCAGGAACGCTTTATAGCCCCCGTATCTGGATCTTGTGTATTTTGTTGTGTATATATATCAGCAGACATATTCAAAACTGACCCTACAAATGAATTTGAATAATTTTTATTAAACATTAAATGATAACAATATTTGTTTTACGATATTGATCAAGAATATTATCAACTGTAATATTTCCTGTACCATTAAAAGCACCTTTAGCCATTTCAAATGAAATTTCGCTTAGGTTAACTTTTGACAAATATTTATTCCTCCAATTGTAATCATTTGAAAGAACATCATTGATTAAAAGCATAGTCGCCAATTTAATATCTTCTGGAACATACTTATAACCAATTTGCCCTACAAATTTATAAAGATAATTATCCCTAAAACGTCCCGCTTCATAAATAGTAGGATCCATTTCATTATTCCAGCCAGTAGGGAAGGCGGGGTACCAAATTCTTAATTGATATCCGCTAGGACTGATTTCCGTATTGTAACCAAATGTATCGTATACAGGGTTTTGCGTTCCATCATATACAAGAATTTGATTTTCATACATTTTATCAACTGTTAACATTTTTTCTGTTAATTGAATTGTATTAGCGCCAATTGCATGAGCTTCTTGACTTCCATAGTATGTATAAAATTTTATACCTGTATAGCCCTCTACGATGGTTCTGGCGACTTTTTCTGCATTGATTATACTGTTTGAGTCAACATAATTTAAACTTGCTGGATCTGACCCAAATTGAAGAAAATCAACAACTTCTGAAATTGTAGCATATGGAGTTTCAACTTGATAATAATCTGTTTGAGTTGTTGTAACCCCGCCAATGATATAAGACCATCTTACTTCTAAGATTCTGTTTATATTAGTTATAGCGGGGGTTAAAAGATAAGAATATACTCCTGAAGGGGCTTCATTAATAGAATTTAAAGATGAAAAATTTGTAATTGCATTTGTATCGCTATCAGCATTAAAAATTGATAAAGTAGGATTTGTTGCAGAATCTACTTGAGATAGAACTCCATCTTTGTATACTCGCAGATAAATCTTTACTTGACTATTTGTGTTGATTGTTTGCAATTACAACACCCCCTATTTATTTTTTATGCGTAGTATTCTTGAGCTTCTCTAGGGGTCGCTATGCGAAATCCCTCTTGAGTATCAAAAATTCTTTGAGCATCTGTTTCTGACATGGCAACAAATGGATGTTCTTGTGTAAATTCATATCCACCTGTTTGATATGAATGATTATCTCTAACCATTCTTACTAAAATCTGATTTGCTGTTTTCATAATTTTTTGCTCTCTCTTTTTCTTTTCATTTTCAGGAACTTTAATTTCTTCTTTTTCAGCTTTATTAAACTTAGCATACATTTGATAGCTAATTCCTTCTTCTTCAAGAATTGCAATAATTTCTTGTTTTGTTTTTAATTCTTTAGCATCAATAGCAAAAGAATCTGCAACTTTTCTTAATTCTGTAATTTTTAGATCTGTAAATGACATTTGACTTCCTCTCGTCATTGTTTATTATATCAGAAAATACGTAAGGGAGATATTTCTATCTCCCTTACGCTTGCAACTAATTAAAAATTAGTATGTATTTCCGTTAGTTCCACCAGTTACATTTGAACCATTATATGGAGTTCCAAATGTAATGCTAGATACTGAACCTGCAACCTTAACGTTTTTAACGATAACGTGTGCATCGTAGTTTTCCATTACGCAACCGACACGAATGAATAGAGTGTATTCAATTGTGTCCTTCTTTGGCTGGAACAAACGATAGACTGTTACATCACGCTTGATACCAATAATGAAGTTTTGTGGGAATGTCAAGTGGACATCACCGTGTGATCCTGAAGGAGAAGAATAATCTCCCGCACGAGTCTCATCAATCAAAGGAACGTTGATAACTGGAATGCCAAAGGCAAACGGAGTTACTGTGCCTGGACCACCATCGTTAGCAGCAACATCACCACGAATGATACCTGAAGCGATATCAAATGGGTTTCCGTTACCAGCGTTGGCTGTCAAGTTGAACAAGTAGTCCTGTACCAAGTTAGATCCTGTGAAGAAACGTAGTTGGTTACGACGTTGCTTGTACTTACGAGGCAAAGTCTTAATTGCTTGGTTGAAAATTGTTTTGTCAAGTCCATATCCAGCAGCATCAACAACGTGTGCGTTGCTTAATGCTAGTGAACGGAAGCCTGCAAATGCTGACATCAAACCACTACCAGAACCAGTACCGTTAATAAGGGTATCCTCAATATCGTTACCAGCTTGGGTAGCCATAAGACGTGCAATGTGATCTTCAAGATCTGGACCCTCAACGTTATCTTCTAGAGATTCTGCTGAAAGTTCCCAGTCAAGACGTAGCTTACGAGTAGTAAGCGAAACCTTGTTGAATGTTGCATTTTGTGCAGAGAAAGTTGTAGAATTAGCATTTGTATAGCTATCTCCACTTGCCACGAAATTACGTGGATTATCTTCCTGTGCAACTGTCATGATACGTTGTCCAACTGCAACACGATCAATTTCGGTTGTGTTTGAACGCATACGGATTGTACGAGCTGCCTTAGCAAGAATCGTAGCATCCCACATGTAATCTAGGAAACGATTAGCCTGATCTGGATATAGTAAACCATTACCAGAGAGGTTAGATGAATCGCCAGAAGCGTTAACAGCTGAAGAACCAAGATTTGTTGTATCAATGACTTTTTGTAGAAGTTCATTACTCATTTATTATTTCACCACCTTGTTTTTTTATATTTTTTTATATGTTTGAAGCACTGAGGAAAGCACCTTGCCATACACTTTGTTTTGGTTTTGTTTGACCCATTGGAGCTTGTACCCCAACGGACTTCTGTACTGCAGTAGCTGCTTCAAAGTTCTTTAAAGCATGATCAACATACTCAATTTTTCCGAACATATCAGTTACTGACTTATTTAATGCTTCATACTTTGCAACGATTTCTTCATTTGACTTTGAGATATCCTCATATCCCTTTGACAAACGAGCCATTTCAGCTCTAGTTTCGTTAACAATGTTGTACATATCTTGAACTGTTGCTGCGTGTGTAGCATAGTTCTCATTAGATTTTGTAATAGACTCACCAAAGAAGGTCTTGAGGTCAGTGACCATCTTTGTTAAATCAAGTGTATCTTCAACCTCTGAAATTTCTACAGCTTTTTCAAGTGTAGCATCTGGAGTTTCGGAAACAATTGAAACTTCTTCGGCTGGAGTCTCTACATCAATTGACTTCTCAATTGCTGCATTTGTATCTTCTGCCATTTTGTTACCTCCTTCTGTGAGTGAAATATCATCACTCTTTTTAAGTCCGTTATCAAACGTAACTTTTTGTTTTGTTTTATTTTGATCGGGATAAAGATTAATTGTAGCATTGCTATCAATTACATTCCCCGCCAAACCTGGAGACGCTGTCTCTGTTGCTTCATGTGCTGATGTTGGCGCATCATCTTTCTTAAAATAAGAATCAATTACTTTTTCAATTGCTTCAAACTTTTCAATATCTGCTTGTTCTACCCAACCAATATTAATCATTTGTGCATCGCATACAACGCAGTCTTTTGTTGTTGCATTTGATGTTGAAGCAATTTCATCTTGCTTACACCAAAAAACATTTTCTAATGTAACGTCTGCAATCATACCTTTTACAAAAGTACTTCCATCTGTATTTTTTTCAATAGAAAAAAAGTTTGCAAGTTGATTTGCTGGAGAATCTACTAGCGATAGTTCATGTAAATCATAATCATGAATTACTCTGCGATCTTTATTTGAACCATCATCAGATTTTTCCATTTTAGCATCAACAATATTTCCACCAATTGAAAATCCTGAATATGTTCCATCAAGAACTTTTTCCCAAGCATCTTGGGCGCCCTTTGAAATATAAGCAGTTACATAAATACCATTATATTTTTTATTTGTTTCTGGATCAAAAAAATTGTCTTCTTTAAAATTAAGCATTTTACCAACTGCCACTGGTCCGTGCATTTCACGAATATTTCCTCTAAATCTTTCAAAAGCTTTTTTGTTTGCTTCTGATGTTACAATATCTCCATGACGATCTAAATTGTCCAGGGATGCAAAACCTGAGACTGTTCTCTTTTCCTTATTAACCTTAGAAATAGGAAAAGCCAGAGCCATAGATGATTCGCTGTTTGACCAATAAGTTTTTTGAATATCCATATGTAAATAAATAATAGCAGGATTTATAACTAACTCATAATTTTAACTAATATTTTTTATAATATTGCTGTTTATTTTAATGACTTTTTTTACATCCGCAACTTCGGGAGCATATGTTTTTATTTCTGTATTTGTCATTGGAGACCCTTTATTTCCATCATTTATATTGTTTACATAAGGGGTTTCAATATGATTTTCTGGCAAAATATTTGGACTAGAGGTGCTATGGTGGGAAGCCAAACCTCCAGTAACAAACCCCATTATTGGATACATTAAGCCTGTAATGCTTTTTTGAAACCCAGTAGCTGCCCACATTCCATACGAGCTTATAAGAGCGATTCCAAGCTGTTTTGCATCTGATATATTAAACTTAAAATGATGTTTTAACTTCATATTGTTGCCTTTAATGCATCATAAACTTTTTGATTTACAGACCCATCTTTGATGCCAAGTTTAGGGTTTTTAATTTCATATTTCTTTAAAGCAGATACAGTGTGTGCATCCATTAAAGCATCAACATATTCTGTAGGCAATAAACCCGATTTTGCTAAAGCCATTTCTACTGCCAATACTGCATCACTTTTTGCACCAATTATAAAAGAAGTTTTATCTATTGGAAACGGTGGTGCGGCCCATACAGTAGGGCTGGGGGTGGGAGTAGGTGAACTAGATGTAGGTCCAGTTGTTACTGCTCCTGTTGCTCCCGCAACTAAAGCTCCAGTTGTTGCAACACCTGCAGTTGCTTTTTTAGTTTTAGAAACTGCAATTGTTGGTTTAAGCAATACTGGATAGGCTGGTCTTACTATTGCAATAACATTTAAATACGGCCTATGTCTTCTATAACAGCCACCGCCATTGCTTTGGCTTCCATCTACATGATCTGGGCTTGTATTAAATCCAATAGTTGTTATTCCATTTGGAGAAGCCGCTTCAAGAAGTTCTACGTGGTCTGCCTGACCGTTATTTGAAAATGAAAAAAATACAATATCTCCTGGTTGTCCTTGAAATTTGTTTACAACTTTACCTTGACGTTGAAACCAACTTAACCCAACTTGACAAGAAGCAAATCCCTTTATTGTTTGTCCCGCAACTAAATGTGATAAACCAACTTGTGCAAAACACCAACTAATTCCCATAGCGCAATAAGGTTGATTTGGGATTCCAAACCATGTTCCATAAGGACTTTCATTATTTGGGCCTTCAACAAAGCCTATTTGTGTTCTGGCAACATTTAAAACATCTAGTCCTGTTGCCATTTTTAATTTCCTTCTTGCCGTCCTTCGCCCTTAGCATTACGGGCAGTTCCCATCTTATCTGGAGCATTTAAAGTTCTATTTTGATCACGAGTTTTATTTCCACTTGCATCAGAGGCTGCATCTTGTAGTTGTTTTGGATTAAGAACAAGAACCGCATCTCCGCCTTCAAGGGGAGCCATTCCACGACGTTGACGAACTTCGTTAGGAGTAATAACTTGATCTTTAAGATAACGATCATCAATTCGTGATTGAGTTTCTTCATCTGTAAGTGCAAGTTCATTAAATCTTAAAACAAATGCATCTGTAAATTCTCTAATAATCAAATTAATTTTAAACTCAAGTTCTTCTTGACGTGGACGACAAACTTGTTCTTTAAATGTTTTATCTGCATCTTTAGCATTTGCCAATGATACATTTGCTGGCATTCCCAGCTTTGATACTGGAACCCGATGAGAAAGAAGAATACGATCTCTATTTTCTACAGCATAATTTCTAAATGATGAGTCTTGAATACCAGCTTCAATTGGTTCCATATTAAACTCAACACGACCTTGTTCTCCATCTGAAGGCAATGGAATATAAAGAGTTCTATGATTTCTTCCCTTTAATCCTGTTTGAAAAAATTCAAGCAATTTACGCTCTGAATCAGCAGTAAGTTTTGCTCCCTTTACTGTAATAATATAACGTGGAACAGCTTTATTTTCAAAATAATCTAAGTTAAAACGCTGTGCAAATTCATCTCCTGCAACTGCATTTTTTGCAGAAAGAACATCTGGCACTCCATAATATGTATTTGAAGGAGTAAATACTTTAAAATGAATTATTTCATTTGGTTGTGGATCTGTACCTATTTGATCTGGAGTTTCAGTATCTCCAAAGTTTCTAAAAAATGTATAGCGGTTATAAACAACTTGTACAAAACCATCACGATGACGGCGGATACGCATAGTGGTTGTAGGAACATGGCCAATATAACCAATCTTTCCATTTGTCATCCGACCAACTTCCATGTATGCATTACCAGTTGATTCTAAATCAATAAAAATCTTTTTCATTGTTTCTGTAAATGAATCATCTGAATTAAGTGATTCTAAATAGTTTCTTAACTGTTCTTTTAACCCCTCAATTTTTGAACGTAGCTTATCAAGTTTTTTTGGAGTATCCATAACTTCTTCAATTTTAGAAGTTGTGCTCCATGTATTTTCAAATTTATATCCTAAACCCACGACATTTGCTGCTTTAGCATTAACAGCAGAATGATGATATGGAGACACATCATATAATTGTGCTAAGTAAAGAACATTGTATGGTGGTTGAACAATTTGGAATAAAGAATAACCTGTTAAATCAAGTGGATCAAGCTTTTTAGATTTTGCATCACCCTGCCCCACAAATGACTTTTCAAGTCTTGATGCTTGTCTGCGAAAATTAGGACTTAAACCTTCTGCTTTTCTAATATCTTCCCACGGAGCATTAAATGGATCATTAAAATCATGCTCTACTGTATGAGATGGAGCATCTAACTTAACTGTAATTCCACTCTCATCATCGTCAATACTGTCATCTATAGTTAAATTAGCCAATTTTCATCTCTTTCATTTCTTTATAATATTCAAGCATTGCTGGAGTGTCCATAACATCTGGTACAAGACCCAATTCCATTCTTTGTTTTTGCGTTTCAAGTTCTTCATTGTCTACTGGTCTATGCCCCGCAAAAAATACTGGATGACCATCCTCTAAGCCGTAGTGCTTTGCTGCATCTTTAAGTTTTTTTATTTGACGGATATCGCCTTTCATAGAAGGAATACTTAAATATCCACCTTCTTCATCCATAACAAGTGTTTCATCTGGCATCATCCAGGCGTATAGACCCCAATTTACCTCATCAATAGGTGTTACTTTCATTTTGCTCATATGCCAATAATACCATCTAATTCTTAAAAAGTGAACAATTCAATGCCATTTTTACTGATATATAGGCTAATTTTCCACCTTTTTCAACAGATCTTTGAACTAAATTCATTAACGATATACGTGATTTCCTATGTGTGTAGCTTGTGGCCAAAATGTTGTATAAACTTTTCCGCCAGTTCCCCGCCAAAGTTTACAAAAATTAACATCTTCTCCAAATTTATTTCCATCATCATCAATGTACAAATCCCAAAAATTAGAAATAGAATCTCCTTGATTAAGATTTAAACAAGGTGTACCTGAAAATTTATATGTTTTTACTAGGGGTTTTAAAATTTCAAATACTTTACGACTTATAAGAAGTAATCCTGTCCCCGCTGATTTTACTTCAATTTTTTTGTTTCTGTCTGCTTGTAAATCATTTAAAGGAACAACATTATGTGCAGTTGTATAATTTTGTAAATCTATTTTACCTTGCCTTGATGCTTGTAGTACACCATCCCAATTTATAATTTTAAGCGGGACTACACCAGCAATAACATCTTCATCTTCTTCAATCATTTTTAATACACCCATAGGATTAAAACCTTGATCTGCATCTATAAATAACATATAATCATAGCCTTTTCTAAGGAAATCTTCTGTAAGAAAATTTCTAGCTTCTGTTATTAAACTGGAATTGTATACATCTTGAAAATGTACTTCATGTCCATTTTGTAATAATGTGATTACTAAATCTGTTAGACTTCTTGCATAATACCCACTACATGTAGAGTTATACATTGGTGTTGCTATATAAATACTTTTCTTTTTTACTTCGGCCATTTAATTTCCATTTTCTTCATATGATTGACTAGAACGGCGGGATCAAAATAAATATTTATTCCTGCCTGATATGCTTTAATACACCAAGATATGTCTTCACCTATAGAATCTACAATTTGATTTCCCATAGATGTCATTACTGCTTGATCAAAATGTTTAAACCAGGGTCTTGGTAATTTTTCAAATACTCCTGATTTCATTGCAACAAATCCAAACCCTATACTTTGTACTTTTAAAGGTTCTTTCATTTGTAAAATTTCATTGACGGGAATTCCATTATTATTACCCCATGGATGTATTGTAGTTGTAATTCCATCTGCTAACAAATAACATCCTGCAATTACATCATATTCAGAATCATAAATTTTAAAAAATTGTTCTGGTGTCCATGCAATATCTGAATCTATCCAGAATATCTTTTTATATGTTACAGAATCTCCTACAGGACCTTTATGATCTGGATTTAATTCTAATCCAGTACCGCCCGATGCAGTTAATTCCCGTGCATGATGCACTAAAGAAGAATAAGCATTAAGCCATTTATAAGAAATGCCACGTTTATCACATTCGGCTAATGTTAAAACTAAACTTTTTACATATTGTGCTTCTAACACGGATCCAGGTGTTGCAATCAACACGTCATAGTGTTCCATTTAAATCCTTTGTTTAATTAAAACTATTTAAGCATTTGGAAGGGCAGGATTTTTACGAGCTTCAATTTCGGCTTGCATTGCAGCAATTTCTTCTGGAGTTGGCTTTGGTGCGCCTTCTTCCCCTGGATGATTTGGTGCGTATGGAGCAGACTCATCTGTAACTGATGCAATATAAAGTTTTGCCCATGTTTCTGCTTCTGCAATATCTGCCCAAGGATCCCCTCCTGGCCAATTTGGTTGATAAAGAGAAGGTTGCGGGGACTCCCCATAAAATACCATTACTGCATTTGTTCCTTCTTCTATTTCATATCTTGCTGACATTTATTTCTCCTTGTTGTTTAGTATATTGTAGCATATTTAATTTGATCTGACAATTACCCAATTGTATCCATCACTAACTAATCTGGCAAACTTACCTGCACCAGAAAGTATTGCAGTTCCCGCCGTATTTGATGTAAGCGGAATTACGTTAGAAGAATTTGAATTTATACTGCCATTGCCTAAAGATTTTATTGTAATTTCCCGACCTGGGTATATACCAGCATTTGGAAGAGTTATTGTTGCATCAAGTATTCCGTTGCCGTAAGATACTCCAGTCCAATATGCCAATGTTGGCAAAGTTCTTAAAGTCCATGTTATGCCATTGGTTGATGAGGCTGCTGTTGTTGAGTTATATTCTATTCCAACAAATATTCCATTGGCATAAGATAATGACTGTGAAATAAAACCCAAAGTTCTTAAAGTCCAAGTAACTCCATCTGTTGATGTTGTTCCACTTGCTCCACCTCCTACAACAAATACTCCATTGCCATAAGCTGCTGATGTCCAAATTGCATTTGTTGGCAGAGTACGTAAGGCCCAAGTTATGCCATCAGTTGATGAGGCTGCTGTTGTTGAGCTTTGTGCTACTGCAACAAATAATCCATTACCATAAGTTGCTAAGCTCCAGAGGCCAGATACTGGTAAAGTTGTTAAAGTCCATGTTATGCCATCGGTTGATGAGGCTGCTGTTGTGATGTTGTTGCTTGATACTGCAGCAAATACTCCATTACCATAAGTTATTGAAGACCAGTTTAGTGCTGCTGGCATAGTGCGTAGTGACCAAGTTATACCATCAGTTGATGAAACTGCTGTTGTTGAGTTACCAAATGATGGCGCAACAAATAATCCATTACCATAAATTGAATTTTTCCAGTTTGTAGATACTGGCAAAGTTCTTAAAGTCCAAGTTGTGCCGTTGAAGGATGAGGCTGCTGTGGTTGTACTAGATCCTAATGCAATAAATACTCCATTTCCTGCAGATATTGCATACCAACCTGCAGCTGTTGGCAAAGTTCTTAAAGTCCATGTTATGCCATCAGTTGATGAAGCTGCTGTTGTTGATGAGACTTGTGATACTGCAGCAAATATTCCAGTAGAACTAAGGTTTGAACTATTATAAATAATATATTTATCATAAGGTCCTACGGTATAAGATGGAGTTGTAATTGAATTAATAACTTGCCCTTGAATTGATTGAGAATTTATTGAAGATTGAATTGGTGCTGAAGTTACTGAATTCCAAAATGCATTTGCTGGCAAAGTTCTTAAAGACCATGTAATGCCATCGGTTGATGAGGCTGCTGTTGTTGAGCTTTGTGCTATTGCAACAAATACTCCATTACTATAAGATACTGATTGCCAAGTTGCAAATGCTGGCAAAGTGCGTAGCGTCCATGTTATGCCATCAGTTGATGAGGCTGCTGAGGTTGAGCTATATGCTACTGCAGCAAATACTCCATTGCCATAAATTACTGAAAACCAACTTGCAGATGATGGCAAAGTGCGTAGCGTCCATGTTATGCCATCAGTTGATGAAGCTGCTGATGTTGAGCTTTGTGCTACTGCAGCAAATACTCCGTTGCCATAAGTTATTGAAGTCCAAATTGCAGATGCTGGCAAAGTGCGTAGCGTCCATGTTATGCCATCAGTTGATGAGGCTGCCGAAATTGAATCTATTACAACTACAGCAAATACTCCATTGCCATAAGTTACTGAATTCCAACCTAAAGCTGCTGGCAAAGTTCTTAAGGACCAAGTTATGCCATCAGTTGATGAAGCTGCTGATGAGTTACCTGATATTGCAGCAAATAATCCATTGCCATAGGTTACTGAATACCAAGCTGCAGATACTGGCAAAGTTCTTAAGGACCAAGTTATGCCATCAGTTGATGAAGCTGCTGAGGTTGAGGTAATTGTTGTTGCAGCAAATACTCCATTGCCGTAGGTTACTGAATACCAACTTGCAAATACTGGCAAAGTACGTAGCGTCCATGTAATACCATCGGTTGATGAGGCTGCTGTTGTTGAGCTTTGTGCTACTGCAACAAATACATTACTTTGTAAATTACTTGATATTAAATTTGCGGATGTTAATGTTGTATTATTTAAAGTTGCTAATCCATTTATTTGTGTTTGAATATTTGAAGTTACATTTTGATTATTTGTAATTAATGTAGATGCGGGAACTAAAACAGTTCCTGTAGGATCAATATAACTTCCATCTACTGCTATATCTGATGTAATTTCAAAAGGTAAATTAGCCATATTAGTTAGCCTCCATTATAACCCAGAAATATCCATCTGATACTAATTTAGCATATTTTCCTGCTGTTGCTGATAATATTGCAGTTCCCGCCGTATTTGTTGCGAGCGGGAATACGTTAGAAGAAGCAGAAATCACAGTAAATGCAGCAATTGTTTTTAAATGTATTTCTCTTCCTGGATATTGTCCTGCAATTGGTAAAGTTACTGTACATGTTGCGGTTCCATTAAATGTTATACTTTTATCATATAATCCTACAACATATGTATTGGTTGATACATATTGAATTGTTTGCCCTTGAATTGATTGTGAATTTATTGAAGATTGGGTTGGTGCTGAAGTTACTGATTGCCATGCTGCAGATGATGGCAAAGTTCTTAAAGACCAAGTTATTCCATTGGTTGATGAGGCTGCTGTGGTTGAGTTATATCCTGCTGCAACAAATACTCCATTACCGTAAGTTATTGAACCCCAAGTTGCAGATGCTGGCATAGTTCTTAAAGACCATGTTATGCCATCGGTTGATGAGGCTGCTGTGGTTGTGCTACCTGCTACTGCAGCAAATACTCCATTGCCATAAGTTATTGAATACCAAAGTGTAGATACTGGTAAAGTTCTTAAAGCCCATGTTATTCCATCAGTTGATGAGGCTGCTGTGGTTGAGCTACTTACTACTGCAGCAAATACTCCATTGCCGTAAGTTATTAAATACCAGTTTCCAGCTACTGGCAAAGTTCTTAAAGACCAAGTAATACCATCAGTTGATGAGGCTGCTGTTGTTATGCCATTTGCTACTGCAGCAAATACTCCATTGCCATAAGTTATTGCTTGCCAGTTTGCAGATGATGGAAAAGTTCTTGTAGTCCAAGTTATGCCATCTGTTGATGATACGGCTGTTGTTGAGTTTGATATTGCAACAAATACTCCATTGCCATAAGCTAATGATTGCCAATATGCAGATGATGACAAAGTTCTTAAAGTCCAAGTTATACCATCAGTTGATGAGGTTGCTGTAGTTGATGATGTTGTTGCTACTGCAGCAAATACTCCATTGCCATAAGTTATTGCTTGCCAGTTTGCAGATGATGGCAAAGTACGTAAAGTCCAAGTTATACCATCAGTTGATGTTGCTGCTGATGTTGAGCTATATGCTACTGCAGCAAATACATTACTTTGTAAATTACTTGATATTAAACTTGCAGATGTTAATGTTGAGTTATTTAAAGGTGCTAATTGATTTATTTGTGTTTGAATATTTGATGTAACATTTTGATTATTTGGGATTAAAGTAGATGCGGGGACAATTAATGGAGGTTGAGTGCCATAAGTTACTGAATACCAACCTGTATCTGATGGCAAAGTGCGTAGATTCCAAGTAATACCATTGGTTGATGAAGCTGATGTTGAGCTTTGTGCTACTGCAATAAATAATCCATTGCCATAAGCTGTTGAAGACCAAGCTGCAGCTACTGGCAAAGTTCTTAAAGACCAAGTAATGCCATCAGTTGATGAGGCTGCTGTGGTTGTGCTGTTTGCTGCTGCAACAAATACTCCATTGCCATAAGTTATTGAATACCAATATGCCAATGTTGGCAAAGTACGTAAGGACCATGTAATACCATCGGTTGATGAGGCTGCTGATGTTGAGCTGTTTGCTGCTGCAATAAATACTCCATTACCATAAGTTGTTGTAAGCCAATTTGCAGATACTGGCAAAGTTCTTAAAGACCAAGTAATGCCATCAGTTGATGAGGCTGCTGTGGTTGTGCTGTTTGCTGCTGCAACAAATACTCCATTGCCATAAGATAATGATTCCCAAAATGCAGATGATGGCATAGTACGTAAAGTCCATGTAATACCATTAGTTGATGAGGCGGCTGCTGTTGTGCCATATGCTATTGCAGCAAATACTCCATTGCCATAAGCTGATGAAAACCAGTTTGCAGATACTGGCAAAGTTCTTAAAGACCATGTAATGCCATCAGTTGATGAGGCTGCTGTGGTTGAGTTATTTGCTGCTGAAACAAATACTCCATTGCCATAAGCTAATGATTCCCAAAATGCAGATGATGGCAAAGTTTGCAAAGACCATGTTATGCCGTCGGTTGATGAGGCTGCTGATGTTGAGCCGTTTGCTACTGAAACAAATAATGGAGTGGGTAGACTAGGATATCTATAATTTGCATCTGCTTGTATATCTCCTGTAATTTCAAATGATAAATTAGCCATTAATTAGATTCCCTTATTATCCAGTTATAACCGTCAGATATTAATGTTGCAAATTTACCTAATCCAGAAAGTATTGCAGTTCCCGCCGTATTTGATGTAAGCGGAATTACGTTAGAAGATGCGGAAACAACAGTAAACGCAGCAATTTGTTTTATTGTTATTTCTCTATTTGGATATAAACCTGGGGCGGGAAGGGTTATAGTATGCGTTGCTGTTGTATTAATAGTTATATATTTATCATATGGCCCTACAGTATATGTTGGAGTTGTAATTGGGCCTACATATTGCCCTTGAATTGATTGTGAATTTATTGAAAATTGGGTTGGTGCTGAAGTTACTGATTGCCAAAATACAGATACTGGCATAGTTCTTAAAGACCATGTTATTCCATCAGTTGATGAGGCTGCCGAAGTTGAACCTTGTACAACTGCAGCAAATACTCCATTGCCATAAGTTACTGAATACCAATTTGCAGATACTGGCAAAGTTCTTAGAGTCCATGTTATGCCATTGGTTGATGAGGCTGCTGTTGTTGAGCTATTTGCTACTGCAGCAAATACTCCGTTGCCGTAAGTTACTGAAAACCATGCTGTAGCTGATGGCATAGTACGTAACGTCCAGGTTATACCATCAGTTGATGAGGCTGCTGATGATGTGCCATTTGATACTGCAGCAAATACTCCATTGCCATAAGTTACTGCACCTGTAGATGATGGCAGAGTACGTAAGGCCCAAGTAATACCATCGGTTGATGAAGCTGCTGCTGTTGTGCTAAGTGCTACTGCAACAAATACTCCATTGCCATAAGCTAATGATTGCCAAGTTGCAGATGATGGCAAAGTGCGTAATGTCCAAGTTACGCCATTGGTTGATGAGGCGGCTGAGGTTGAGCTTTGTGCTACTGCAGCAAATACTCCATTGCCATAAGATATTGAAACCCAAATTGCAGATGCTGGCAAAGTGCGTAAGGCCCAAGTAATACCATCGGTTGATGAAGCTGCTGCTGTTGAGCTATATGCTACTGCAGCAAATACTCCATTGCCATAAGTTACTGCTATCCAAGTTGTAGATGATGGCATAGTTCTTAGAGTCCATGTTATACCATCGGTTGATGAAGCTGCTGAGGTTGAGGATTGTGCTACTGCAGCAAATACATTACTTTGTAAATTACTTGATATTAAACTTGCAGATGTTAATGTTGGGTTATTTAAAGGTGCTAATGCATTTAATTGTGTTTGAATGTTAGAAGTTACATTTTGATTATTTGGGATTAAAGTAGATGCAGGAACTAAATTAATTTGAGTTGAAATGCCATAGGTTACTGATTGCCAAGTTGCAGTTGATGGCAAAGTACGTAAGGCCCAAGTAATACCATTGGTTGATGAAGCTGCTGCTGTTGAGCTATTTGCTACTGCAGCAAATACTCCATTGCCGTAAGTTACTGAATACCATGCTGGAGATGATGGCAAAGTACGTAAGGACCAAGTTATGCCATCAGTTGATGAAGCTGCTGCTGTTGAGCTGTTTGTTACTGCAGCAAATACTCCGTTGCCATAAGTTACTGAATACCAGGTTGCAGATACTGGCAAAGTGCGTAATGTCCAAGTTACGCCATTGGTTGATGAGGCGGCTGAGTTTGAGCTATTTGCTACTGCAGCAAATACTCCATTGCCGTAAGTTACTGAATACCATGCTGCAGATGATGGCAAAGTACGTAAGGCCCAAGTTATACCATCAGTTGATGAAGCTGCTGTTGTAGAGGCATATACTACTACAAAAAATACTCCATTGCCATAAGTTACTGATTGCCAACCTGCAGCTACTGGCAAAGTTCTTAAAGACCAAGTAATGCCATCAGTTGATGAGGCTGCTGATGATGAACTAAATGTTACTGCAGCAAATACTCCATTGCCATAAGTTACTGCTATCCAATTTGCAGATGACGGCATAGTTCTTAAAGACCATGTTATTCCATCAATTGATGAGGCTGCTGAGGTTGATGGAGATCCTGCTATTGCAACAAATACTCCATTGCCATAGGTTATTGAACTCCAATTTGCAGATGATGGCATAGTACGTAACGTCCAGGTTATGCTATCTGTTGATGATACGGCTGTTGTTGAGTTTGATACTGCAACAAATAATGGATTAGTTACAACAGGGTTTTTATAATTTCCATCTACTGTTAAATTGCCTGTAATTTCAAATGGTTGAATTGCCATTTTATATTGTCACTTTTTGATATTTAATTGTAGCATTTGTTGAAGCAGCATCTGTTATTGTTGCTTGTAAAATCATATTTGTGCTAGATAGGGCGGAAACTATTGAAATTCCCGTCATTGTTCCTCCAGTTGACATTACTGCATATTCTACATAATCAACATTGCTTGATCCATCAGTTTGTACATATATCTTAGAACTTCTTATTTTTGTTCCTTGTTTAATTGATAATGTATATTCAATTGTGGTAAATGTAGATAATGCTACAGTTTCTACAGTTGTAATTGTATTTGAAGATAAAGTAAATGTAGTGGTTGTTGCCCCGCCTCCAGTTGCTGCGGCCCATGCTGGTACGCCACCTACTACTGTAAGAACTTGATTTGTAGAACCAATTCCTAAACGAGCGGGGGTATTAGCTGAAGAAGCATAAATTAAATCTCCAGTAGTGGTTGTAAGACTATTATTAATTACTCCAGATAGATCAACACTTAATGGTTTACCATTTATTGTAAAATTAGAAGCATTTACAATTCCGCCAACGTTTAAATTACTGTCAACATTTAATGCAGATACTTTAAAGGGTTCAGTATATTGATGTTGTAGCTTGTTTAAAGCCATTTACTATTCCCCCTTTATTAAGCTTGTGCTTCAGTCCAAGAAATACGACCTAGAACTGACTGAGGAGTTGTACCTACATTTGTTACAACAATAGTAAGTGTATCTGGACCATCTGGGTAAACCTGTGTATTTGAGTATCCAGAACCTCCACCAAGAACTGCATTTCCTAAATCACGAACCTGAGAGAAGTCAATTGTTCCTGTTGAGTTAGCAAAGAATCCACCTGTAACTTCACCGCCCTGAATCAAATAAGATGATCCTGAATAATCAGCAATCTGAGCAAGAGAAGAGTTTGGAGTATTTACAGAGTTTCTTACAGCATTTGTCCATGCTGTATTTGTTGTTGCAATTTGATTATATACTGATCCATTTAGATAAGCCTGTACAAGCACGTTACCATTTGTAGAACCAAGCAATGAAATATCTAGTGCCTTTGTTTGTAATTGCATCTTATTAAGAAGTTCACGAGCACCAAATGCTGCTGCAAAACCATTATCTACAGAAGGTGCAATGCGGATTGATAGCAATGCTTTAGATGTTGCACCTGAAACTACATAATTATTTGCAGCTTGTGTTGTTAAGTTTGCAGATAGAGTTAGCGTATATGTAGTTGTGGTTGTTTGAACTACGTTTGTAATAATAGTTCCTGTTGAAACACCTGTTCCTGAAATTAGAGAGCCTATTGGAATAACAGTTCCTGCAGTTACTGTTACAACTACAGTTGCTTGACCTGATGCTCCACCTGATGCATAAACATATGTTGCTGGAGTAGTTCCACCCAAAGTTGTGGCTGCTGTTTGACCATAAGTAAAGAGAAGTGATTTATCATCATCAAAACGACCATCCATAATAACAGATGTTCCCCAGTGTGATATTGAAGGTCCAAATGTTGGAAATGCTTGTTCTACAACTGTTGGTGCAGTTGCTGAATATGCAAATGCATTTGCTCCTGTTGTTACTGTTGTGCCCGAAGTAGAGCCTGGTGTTCCAGACGTGGTGCCCATAGCTGGGAACCAAATAGTTGGATTAGCAGTTGTTGGAGATGCTGACAAAACCAATGTCGTTGTTCCTGCAATATACTCAATCTTTGTTCCATCTGGAAGTGCTGGGCTGATTGCTCTCATGCCCACTTGTAATCCTGCTGTAGAAGTTACAGTTGCTATATTAGATCCAACTGCAAGTGTAGTTGCAACTGCTGTTGCTCCTGCTTGTCCACGAGTAATACCAGTTAGAGTATTGGATGTTATTCCTGTGTAGTTAATATACTCCCAGTTTGATCCATTTCTAACAACTGCAGTTCCTGGATATGTTTGGAATGTTCCAGTTCCCGAAACTGTTCCTGTGTTATTAATTGAAAGTGTAATTGTTGATGTTGATGTATTAATTGCTGTAACTAGTGCTCCAGCAGCAATTCCTGTTCCTGAAGCAAACATTCCAACTGTTATGCCCGCTGTAGAGCCTACTGTTACTGTATTTGTTCCAGATGATCCACCTGTTAGTGTTTGTGTGATTGAAGATGGAACATAAAGTCCGCCTGTGCCTGCAACGCTGATTGTTGTATCAGTTGTTGCAAAAGTTGCTGTTGTTTGTGTGGTTGATGGAAGAGTTGTAGATTCATAACGACCCGCCAAGTTACCAGAACGCATGTATGCTGTAGCATTTTGATTATTATTTGCTTGCTTATGTACGTAAATAATCTGTCCCTTTGGACCTCTAAATCCCCATCTTACTGCACCCGCTCCATACCAAGAGTAATCAATATAAAACATTTGCATCTTTGTAAGATCAATATTGTATCCTGAAGGACCAGTTCCATCGCACTTGTCAATATTCCATTGTGATTGTGGAATCTTGGTATCAATTGTTTTAGACACAATTACGTTTGTAGCTGATGCTCCACGATATGCTGGTTGAATTGTAAGAGATGTATCAGAAGCAATATCTGTAATCTTATAAGATTGTCCACGAAGAACAATATAGTCTCCTGGAACTAACTGCTTATTAAATGATGTTGGATAATTTGTGCTTGTTTGTGATACAGTATTCTGTCCTTGAGTTATAGAAACTTTACCTGCTGTTTGATAAATAGATGAACGACGTACCGCATTTAAAGTAGTGCCATCAAACTCAAAAAATACACCATTTTGCTGATCAAACATTCCTAGTCTATTTGAAGCACCATTCCAACCTGAAACTGATGCATAATAAGATCCTGATGCAATTGCTGTAGCTGGTGCTGTCAATGGAATGTATGTAAATGTAGTAACACCAGTAACTGAAGCTACCGCAAATGCTCCATTATATCCATTTTCATTTGCGCCATAAATTGTAACTTGATAACCTGGTTGCAATCCGTGTGCTTCTTTTGTTTGAACTGAAACATATGGGCTTGAATAAGTTAAAGAGTCAATTCCATAAGTTGGCTTAAGAATTGTTCCTGAAGAAATTTGAATGCCTTTACCTGATTGATATCTAAAGTAACGACGTGTTTGACGAACTTGTGATGCGTTATTTGAAGTTCCATTACTTGAAAACAAAACTCCACCATCAAATGCACGATGCTTTACCTGTGCTTGAGAACGAACATAAATTGATGTATAAAATGTTGTTGATGTTGTAGACAATGCAGCTGTTAAGTTTTGTGATAATGTTATAACAGTTCCTTGTACACCCGTAACAATTGTTCCTGTTGAAATACCTGCTGCTGCAACAATCATTCCAACAACAATATTTGTTGCTGAAGCAACTGTAATAATATTAGAAGATGAAGATCCTGATGCTGTTGTTGCTGTTTGGCTGACTGCTATTGTTCCTGTTGGTACGCTTGTTGCATAAAATGTAAATACTGTTGGAGATGTTACGCCAGCTACCGTCCAGTTGCCATTAGGTGCATTTGTTGTTGCTGTTGACCCAATAAGTGAAATTTCATTTCCAATATGCAATCCGTGAGGATAATTAGTTGTAACTGTTACTAAGTTTGAAGAGTTTGTAATTGAAGAAGCTGTAATTGCTGATCCAGAATAAAGGTTGCCTAGAGCTATAAGTGTTTTATTTGTATCAAAAATTGTTTGTGATGCCCAACCTGTAGGTGTTGAGCCTTTTGCTGTATATGTAAATGTTGTTTCATTTGCACGAGTTTCAACTGTATAGTTTCCAGTTGCTGTTGGTGTAAGAGTATCAATAATTGAAATTGGAGAACCAATTGCTGGAGCTACTCCCGCCGTTACTGTTGCAGTTCCTGCCGTAGTTGGCGTATTTGCTGCAGTTGCATTTGCAATAATAAACGATGTTGGTGATGGAATTGCTAGAATTGGACTTGGAAATCCTGAAGTTGTTGCATAAGAACCTCCAGTAAAACCAGAGCCGACTGTAACAAGTTGTCCCACTGAAAATCCGTGTGCAGAAGATGTTGTGTAAACAGCTGTTGTTCCGTTACCAATTGCATTTGAAGCTGTTGCTGTAGATGTGGTAAGCGTTACCGTAATTGTTTTGGTTCCAGCTGCGCCTGATTGAATATCTGAAATTAAAAGAGCGTTAAAGTTAAATGCATAAGAAAAAGGCTTTTGATTAATTAAACCTAAATTTTCCCATTTAGAAGTTTGTGGGCCATATTCAAAGTCAGTATCAATAAGAGCTTGTGCAGAAGAAGTTCTTAGTTTTCCAACTGGGTCTGTTAATTCTTGTGATGGCTCAAATTTTTCTGCATATTCATCAATTGTAATTTGCAACTTATCTGTTGCTGCCATTGCAGATGTATTATAGTTAAAAACTAAAACAGTATTTTCAGAAATTGCTGCTTGACCACCTGAAACATATGTTCCAACAACTGTTGATGAAACAGTAAATGTAGTTGAAGTTGTTGCTGTAATAGTTCCTGAAATATTAAATGATGCTGGTGTTACACCAGTAATTGTTACATTTTGTCCAACTGTAAAAGAGTTGTTTGCGGTAAATGTTATTGCAGAACCAGAAGCTGTGGCTGAAATAATACCCGCTGTTAGATAATTTTCTCCATATGTTGTATATGTTGTTGCAAGGAGCGATGCATCAGAAAAATTATAAATGACTTTATTTTTAGTGGTATTAGTTATAAGTACTAAACGTTCTTGATCAACAATTCTTGGAATTACCACCGTCTTTAAAGATGGACTAAACGTATAACCTGTTTCTAATATAATCTTTCTTGCCATATTAATATGCTCCTAGTAAAATGTCCATTGCTTTGAATGGATAAGTATTTGTACTGCTTTGTGTTGTAGGTCCCGCCATTACTCTTGCGTGAAATGTAGAACCTGCTGGTGGTGCTTCAGAAAATGCAATGTAGCCATCTGAATCTATTGTAAAGCCATCATAACTGAATGGAGTTCCCCAAACAACTTCCTGAAAGCTTACACTTTGTATTATACCATTTAAGGTCAATAAAAGCTTAAAAGGGTTAGTAATAGTTTGAACTATTCCTGCATTTTTTGGATAGAATCTTGATCCAACTCCATCAAATTCATATTGTAAATTATCTAACGGAATAATATCTGGGGCAGTATAACTTGAAGTGGTTGTGGTTGTGGATCCATCAGCCATAAGATATTGACTTGAAGTACCATCAATAATTGAAATAGACGGTACCTGTATGGATACTTTAAACTGCTTTGTCATTTTTCTCCTATATTAAAAAGGGGCAGGATGTTTAGTCCCACCCCCAATTGTACTACTTTAAATATTATCCAACCATTACCACGTTATAAGTAACACCAGATGCTGGGGCTGCAGCAAATGATACTGTAACCACAGAGGTAGAAGTTCTTACAATATCAGCTTCAACCTCAGAATATTGAGTATCTGGAGTTGCAGATGTTTGATAAACTTGAACTGTCATATCTTGAGAGTTAAGGTTATGGTTTACTGCAAAGCTTGTTAGTGTTCCATTACCCGTAATTGTTGCAACTTGTTTTTGTGTTGCATAAGTATATGCTCCTCCAGTAATTCCCGATCCAGTTTGTGTAGTTGTACCAGTTGAATAAGATACTGTTGAACCTGAAACTGTAAGACCAGTTCCAACTCCAACTGCCAAACCTGAAGAAGTTGTTGACAAACCTGAGTTTGCTGGGAGTAAGATAGATGCTCCACCTGATGCTGTTTGCAAACCACCATTTGTAAGTGGTGCAAAGGTAAAGTTAGTACCAGTTAATAATACGCCATTTGATGCAGAATATGTACCTGTACCAGAGAACTGTGTATAGGCAATACTATCTGTACCAATTTTAATTCCATTTACAGGAGTTGTTGCAGTACCTTGTGATGACATTACATATCCAGTTGAAAGATTTGCAGATCCATCTGATACAAACACAAAGTCACCAGCAAGAAGTTGTCCTGCTATATGGTTATCTGCATCTGTTGCACGAGTAAGTATCCAGTTAGTTGATCCTGTTCCAACTACTGTAACTGTATAAAGACCATTTTGAGTAGCAGTTGCTTGATTTTTAACAAGAATTCTGTCTCCAACAACTACAGTCTTTGTATCAATAACAAATGCTGCTTGAGTTCCTGAGTTAGTAAGTGTTGCACCTACTCCAAGTCCCTGGCTAGCATCTGAAGTTCCATTAGCATATGTTGCAGTTAAACTGGTTGTTGTTGCATACTTTACAGCATCATGAACGTTAAGTCCTTGAGTTGATGCATCTACGTAAGCCTTAGTTGCAGCATCTTGAGCAGATGTTGGATCTGCAAGACCTGTAATCTTAAATCCACCTGCAGCAAGGGCTGAGCCAAGTGTTGCGGTAGTAAGAGTTTTATTTGTAAGTGTTTCAGTACCAGCAAGTGTAGCAATTGTGCCAGTTGTAGGCAATGTTACGTTTGTAGCACCTGTTGTTGTAAATGTAAGGTTATTTGCACCTGAAAGCGCAAGAGTTGTACCATTTGGAATTGTCAAAGTACCAGTTGTTGTAGATACTGTTAATCCACTAATTGTTTTATTAGTAAGAGATTGAGATGTTGAAAGATCAACTAAAGATACTGTACCAGTAGCTGGTATATTTAATGTAGTTGCTGTAGCTGTAGGTAATGAGAATGATAGGTTAGCTGATGGGAATGTAATTGTTGTTGAATCTGTACCAGCTAATGTTAGAGAGTTATTAGCAGTAAGAGTCTTTGATGTAGTTCCGCCAGCAATTGAGAATCCAGTTGCATTTGATGTTAATGAAAGACCGTTATAAGTCTTACCTGTTAATGCTTGAGATGAAGCAAGATCAACAAGTGTTACAGTTCCCGCTGGAATTGTAGCATTTGTAGTATTTGTTGCTGTAAGTGTAAGTCCAAAAGCACCTGCAGTTGTAAATGCACCTGCTGTAGTTAAATTACCAGCAAGTGAAATATTTCCAGCAAGTGATACTGTTCTTGCAGCATTTTGAAGATCAAGAGTTAATGTTCTTCCAGCAGTTAATGCTACAGATGAAGATGCAGCAAGCGTTACATCAAATGCAGCAGATGTGTCTCTTATTCCAAGAGAAGTAACTGCTGTGTGAGTACCACCATTAATTGTTGGTGCAGTTAAAGTCTTATTTGTAAGTGTTTGAGCAAGTCCAACAAGTGCTACAGTGTCAGTTGATGCAACCGAAGGAACTGTAATTGTTCCAGATACGATACCTGTTTGTGGAACCACTGTGATAGTTCCAGATGTTGAGCCTGCAAGTGTAAGGCCACCTGAACCAATTGCTGGGGTTGTTAATGTTGGGGATGTTAAAGTTTTGTTTGTAAGGGTTTGTGTAAATGCTGCACCTACAAGAGTATCAGTTGTTGCAGGAAGTGTAAGTGTTCCTGAAGCAATTGCGGATGCTGCAAGTGTTGTGTTACCTGAAGTTGATCCTGCAAAGTTTGCTCCCGCTGATCCAACAGTTGGTGTTGTTAGCGATGGAGATGTTAAAGTTTTATTAGTTAAAGTTTGTGTTGTATCAAGATCTGCAAGTGTATGGTTTGCTGGAGTTCCACCATAACGAATATTTAATCCTGAAGCTGTAAGCCATGCATCACCAGTATTTGGTGTAGTTGGTGCAGAACCTGCAGGCATATTTAATGATGCTCCTGCTGTTGTTGATGCGCCTAATGTTAATGTGTTACCTGATGTTAATGCCGCTGTTCCTGGAAATGTAAATGCAGAGGGGATAGAAAAAGTAACTGTTCCAGATGGGGTTGATCCAGAAGGTGTTAAAGTAATTTGATTTGAAGTTCCTGCAAGTGTTGTTACACCATAAAATGTTGAACCACCAGTAATTATACCGCCATTAACAGGGTTCCAGGCGCTTCCATTGTATGTGTATAGGAGATTTGATGTAGTATTATAATAAACTTGACCAGCCGCTAAACCAGTTGGTTGAGATCCTGGAGCAAGTACAGCATTTAAAAGCTGATTACCTTTAAGATTTATATTTGTTAAAAATACTTTTGCCATTTATTTGTTCCCCTATTTATTTTTTTTATGAGCAGTATGCGTAACCAGATATGCTTGTTGAAAAAGTAAGTATAAGTAAATTAACATTTACATGCTCTATATCACATTCTACATTATTATTTCCATAATCTGAAATTGTAACGGCTGGTTTATAGCCTAAGTTATGGTATACATACCAGCCTCCATTACCAGTCCCGCCATCTGCTGGCGTCCTTCCGCCCTTTGAGGCACTTTGTTGTTCAAAAACAAAAGAAATTCTTGCGGGATTAATGATATTTGTAGTTATTGACCAAGTTCCTTGAGAAAAATCTATTGGTGAAGATTTTAAATAAAGGTCTCCAGTTGAAGTATTTAAATAGCTATCTCCGTTGCTACCAAGAGATTGTGCTGGTGCACCAGAACCCGTTAAAAATGATTTTCCATTTGTTCCAGCCAAGCTTATAGCTGGAGTATAATCCCATTGTGTATTTGATATTTTTGGACCATAAACATAATAAGAACTTTTATCAATATAAAAGTCTCCTTGAAGTCCTAGGCTTGAAGATGGAGCACCATTTCCAGTTAATATCTGTGAGCCTTTTGCTCCTTGATACCCAGAGGTTGCTACTATTACTTCATTATTAGATTCTGTAACAGTTATTTCATTATTTTGTTGAGTAACATAAATATTATCTGTCATTATATTATTGTATTAGCCCTAACTTGAAACCATCCTTGAACAAGAGTTCTGCGTCTTGAACTTCCGTCTATGGATATGATTTGATATTTAGATTTTGGTAAATTAAATTTATTTGTTTGAGCGGGGGTTAATTCAACATGAATTATGCCTGTTCCAGTAACTGTTATTCCATTACCTAGACTAGCAGAAGCACAAAGAACATTCCCGCCTTCTCTATCTCTTACTTCCATTAAGAAGTTATATCCACTAAAATTTATCAATGTTCCAGTTGAATCTTTAACGGTTATATCAACAGACCATGTATCATTTTGAATAACATCATAATTAATTTCTTGAATTGCCATTTATGCACCTCATATGTAAAGATTTATATAGTCATTCTACCATTTAAAGGTTATAAAACATAGAAAATCCCGCCCCGTGGAAGTGGGCGGGATTATGCGGATCGGTGTGCTTTTATATTATATCAATTTTGACCAATATCTACAATTTCACATTCTCCGCTTACGCAAGCTAGAGCTTGAGACCCAGTTGTAGAATCTTCCAGTTCGTATAAAGACAATGCATTCCAATCAATATTTTTAGGCATTTTTTCTTCAAGAGCCAAGTATTGTTCTTTTTCAATTTCTTGATAAGGAGCTTGAACATATGTATGCTCAGAATATGGTAAAAATGATATTCCAGAAACTTCATCAAAATGCTTATAAACCCAAGCGCCTACTTCCATCCATTCTTCTTCTTTTACAGATACGGTTATAGATGGTTTGTGTTCACACCAATGTCTTTGATATGTTAGCCAAATTTCAAGTTGTTGTAATGCTGTTAATTTATTTCTAGTAATAGCATGTGATGGAGATTTTACTGGAAATGAAAATACATATGTTTCATTTGGTTTCATTACATCATCTTCTGTTGGAATTCCAGAGTCTTTTAAAAATTGTGAAATAGGATCATTTTTAGAACCTCTTACAGTTCTAATATAATAATCTGAATGCCATGGGTGCATTCCTGAACTTACCCCGACCAATTGAGATACTGTGCCTGATGGTTTAACACAAGTTACTGCTGCTGAAGATGGAATCCCAATTTTCTCTGCTTCTTCAACATTTGTTTCAACCGCAAGCATACGAAGTCTGTCAAGTACTAAAGAAAGTTTTTCTGTTCCCTCTTGTCCTGAAAAAAACTTATGCCCAAATTGGCCAGTTAAAGAAACTCCAAGTAAACGTTCTTCTTCTGTATTGTCTTTCCAAATTTTACGAATGTATTTAAAGTCTGTAAGTGTTGATTGCCATGTACCCAAAATAGATGCAAGACGAACTTTATTTGCAACATCATCAACTGTATCTTTTTCACGAAGAACAACTTCTGAAAGATTACAAAATTGATATGGTCTTAAAATAATTTCAGAACATGGGTTAGTTCCATAATGTATATCAGCACTTCTTCTTCCATATTTTGCGGCTTGAGATTGTGCTGCGGCAACATTATAAATCCCTCTTTCTCCTGATTTAGAATCATATAAAGATTTCCATTCTGCAATAAATTGAGCCATTTCTGGTTTGCGAGAATATGCAACTGAATTATTTGACAAAGATCTTTGAGAATTTTTTTCCCACCAATTTCCAGATTTTGCTGCTGCCATTTCAATATCGTTTATATTTGAAAGAGATATCATTGCAGAACGACGAACACCGCCAACAACTACAACCTCTCCAACTTTACACATAATGTCATGACATTCAATTGGTTTAAGGCTGCGACCAAGCGCTCCCTTAAATATTTGTACTGTAAAATCAAAAAGATTAACCAATGGTTGTGGACCAGATGATCTTCCGCCCATTGTTTTAAGACGTGCACCTGCAGGGCGAACTTTACTAACATCAATTTGTGGAATTTGTCCTGCCCAAAGTAATCCTAAAAATTCACGATATGCTTTTGCCCAACCTTCTTTTGAATCTCCTACAATAACTGTAGTAGAAGATTTTTCAAGCGTTTCAGGAAGTGGCGGGAGTTTATTAATATACTTATACTCAACAGAAAATCCAACACCAGTTCCACACATTAAGATATACATAGCTTCATCAAATGATCTAGCATTATCTACTGGAAGAAATGCACAGTTATATCCAGAAACATTTTCTCTTTCTAACGCTACTCCTGCTGTCATTACAGAACGCATTGATGGCATTACATTACGATTAAAAACTGCATCACGCAATTCTGTAAGAATTTTATCATTAGGAACATACCCATGTTTTTCACGTAACTGTATAACCATAAACTTAAAGTATCGGTCTACTGTTTCACCCCAAGTTTCACGACGATTTTCTTCTTCTAGCCAACGGGCGTAGCGAGAAAGTGCAATAAAATTTTCATATGGGTTTTTAATAGTGTTAGACATCATGCTCCTAGGTTTTTTAGATTAAGATCTTAAGTGTATCATACTGATTGTTTTAAAATCAAAATTTTATAAATTTTCATGTATTTTTTTTAACCTTTGAATTGCTGGTTTGGTAACTTTATTCCAATTATAATCTTTATGAATTAAAAATGCATTTTTGTAAGATAAGTCGCTGTATTTATCGTAGTTTTCAGATACGTCTTTCATGTAAAACATAATCTGTTCAAAATTAGATTTATACATATTGCCAGGATGTAAATTGGGCCAAGGAGACGGAACTAATTCTGAATTTAAAGGCATAGTAATGTATCTTGAATAAGAAGCCCAATCTTTTGTGCAAATTGTTGGAATCCCTTTTGCCATTGCTTGAAGTGGATTTAAACCAAATCCTTCTCCCCAAGATGGGTAAACAAAAACATCACATAAATCATATAGACCATTCATTTGTTCTGTTGTAAGCATTCCTTCAATAGTTTTAATATTTTTATAAAATGCTCCTGGAGAACCTTGAATTTTTCCAGTTACAGGATCTGAAATTCTAGTTGTGTTCATTCTTGTACATTTTAAAATTAATTCATAATTTGGATCGTCTCCAAAAGTATTAATAAATGCTTCTACTACTCTTTGAGCATCTTTTCTAAAATACGGCTCTCCTATATGTAAAAATCTAAATGGGCGGGAAGGATTGATATTTCTTTTTAAAGGCACCCAATTATCATTAATACCGTGTTCATAAACAAAAATTGGCTTTGAAGTAAAATTTTTTAAAATATCTGCACACCATGGAGAAGTTGTCCATAATTCATCTATACCATTTATAAGATTTGGTTTCCATACATCTGGAATTTCAGTTGATTCCCATGGACTATATCCAATTTTATATTGAGCTTTACCAAATCTATACATTTGAGGTTGAATAAAAGAAATTCCAATTTTAGCTTTTGGCGAACCAATAAGGCATTCTATTCCTTGTTTTTCAAATTCTTTCCATATTTGCCATGATGCTTCTCCGTAACCAACATTACGATCCATATATTCTGGAGCACCAGTAAATGAAATTTTCAATTAAAACCTTCCAACAAAACTAAGTATAGCATTTTAGAAATATAATCATATTATATATATTAAATTTATTTTAAATAATTATTTCCTGATTTAAAGATTCTAGGCAAAGCTCCCCCTCCCCTCATTTTCAAAAATTGAAAAATTAGAGAAAGAGTGCTTCACCAAACAAATCTGGAAAAATATTTCCATCATTATGAGTTCTAGTGAAAAGCCCCCACAAACCTATCCTGATTGTATCATACTATTATTGTACATGTCTAACAAGCGTAAACCTTGACATGAATTTTAATACATGGTACGATTAAGCTCTACTCTTTACCCCAGGAGGTACATATGAATAATATGAACAAAGCAAGGATAAGAACAGTATGGACTATGATATGTGTAAGTATTCTTACATTGATGTTTGGATTAGATTCTGAACAAGCCCATGCGCTAACAGCACCAACTATATCGTACAGCAGCGATATATTGTATATCAATAAATATATAAACTTAGTTAATATTAAGAACGCTATAAATATTGATATCAGTAAAAAGAAGAATGTTGTTTATCGTGTAAACGATTTAACAGATGGTTCAACTTTTACAATGCCCTCATATAGCATAAAGCTAAATCTAAAACAAAGAGTAGACAACAGGGTAATAATTTCAAGACTAGCGAATGCAATCAAGAGCCAAGAAACTGGCGGAGTTGGAGCATATTATCGCAAGTCTTATTCCAGTAGTGCATGTGGAGCATTTCAATATATGAACGTATCATGGAATAACTATATGGGCTATAAAAGCGCCTGTGATGCACCAGAATGGGTACAAGATAAACGCATGATTGGCGAATTAAAAGCTTCTTATGCAAAGTATCAAGACTGGAGAAAAGCAGTTGCAGCACATCTATATCCATCAAGAGCGGGTGATATTGGATCTTGGAACAAACCAGTTCCTGGAAATCCTACGGTATACCAATATGTCACATCTGTATTTAGAAAAGCAAACATAGCATACTGATGAGAATTCAAATATTTTCTCAGTATTATAATCTAGCGCAGGCGGGTAGGGTAAAACCTCTCGCTTGCCCTGGACATAAAGAAGATTATGGATTTACAGATGTAATTTATTGGCTTAATCATAAAGATCAAGATGATAAAATTATGCTATACTGTACAGCATGTGGGTATGAACAAGTTGTTGGACTACAATTATATGAAAATATATTAAATAAAATTAAGGAAGTAGAAAATGAATAAATATACACCAATTGCGGGGGACTACTTTGTAGTTAAGACGCATGGACTTGTAGGAATGTTAATTAGAATTGGAACATTTTCAGATTGGAATCATGCAGGTATATATATAGGAGATGGAAAAATTATTGAGGCACGTCCGCAGGGAGTAACAATTTCTGATCTTTCTAAATATGATGGATATCAAATAGCTTGGAATCAACATGAAAAATTTATTACTCCATTTGAACAAAGACAAAGAATTGTAGAAAGAGCAAAAGGCTTTGTAGGTGATAGATATGGCAAATGGTCAATATTTGTATTAGGAGTTAAATCTATTGGGCTTAAAGTATTACCTAATTTAATTAAAAGAGCAGAAAATGAAAATTCAGTAATTTGTTCACAATTAGTAGCATGGGCATATTCTGTCGGGGGAGTTAAAGTTTCAGAAAAGAAACATGCACTTGTTACGCCTAAAGATTTAGCATTTAGATTAATTTATCAGTGAGACAAAAGTAAGAAATGAACTTTTTACCCATAGTTGATGGAAGATCCTGTGAAGGTTGTACAAAGTGCTGTGAAGGGCATTTAAGGGCTGATATAAAGGGTAATTTTATGGGTATGGCAGATGATGGTTCTATTGTTCCTTGTCCTTTTGTTAAAGTCGGAGAAGGTTGTGGGGAATATAATACAAGACCAATGAATCCATGTCAAATATTTAAATGTGATTATTTAACAGATAAAACAATGCCTGATAGTTTTAAACCTTCAAAATCAAACGCTATATTTACTACTCGTAAAATTAAAGATATTGAATATACGATGCTGATTGAGGCGGGACGGAAACTAGATTCAGAAGTATTATCTTGGGCAATAGAAAAACATTTATCTGAAGGAACTAATTTTGCATGGCGGGTATTAGGAAATATATTTTGGATTGGTAATGAAGAATTTAATAAAATGATGGCAGAAGATTATCCGTTAGTAAATAGTATATAAAAAAATGATATTTGAAGATTGTTATAAAGAAAATGGATATTATCCAATATCTTTTAGTTATCCAAAAACTCCATATTTATACATAAAGGAAAAATTAATAGCTGATATAGTACCTGGCAATTCTTATTCGTATAGCGATGAATCTTTATATTTAGCAGAATATCAAAAATCTTATTATGGCGTAACAATGAAAAAAGCAGGTTGGGATTGTATGCGTCATTTGGAAATTATGGTTTCTGGAACAATGCCACTTATGGCAGATGCTGTTCAAATACCTAAATACACAATGACTCATCATCTTAAAGAATTATATATGGATATATACGAACGTTTTCAGCGAACAAATGAGCCGCCGTCGGTAGAAGAAAGACAATTAATATCTGCTAATTTTATAAATAACCTTACATGTAGCGCAATGGCAAAATATATTATGAAATCAGCAAAAGTAACTCCAAAAAATGTTTTATTTATAGATCAATCACTTCCTCAAACTGAAGATTATCTAAGTATAATGACTTTAATAGGGTTTAAGCAATTATTTGGACAAAAGTGCGTAGAGGCTTTTATAACTCCTTATTTATATGACAACTATCAAATGGACACAAAAACTCTTTATGGGCGGGGATTTGGCTATTCTAAAGTACTTAAAGCCAATACCATAAGCGGATTAAAAAATGCTGAAGATATAAATCAATTTGATCTTATAGTTTTAGGCTCTATGACAAGAAATCCCAATTTAATAGAATTTTTGGAAAAACAGAATGTACCTTTAGTTTATCTTCATGGTGAAGATTTTACTCCTCAACAAACTGGCCATACATCTTTAATTCATAATTCACGAGCTATCACATTCGTGCGGGAAAGCAATTGAGGCCGAAAAAGTAGAAATGAAAGCCTATATAGAGTCATATGATGAGAATGATGATCAAAATCTTGCTATTGAGATACATGTAGACAAAATATTGATCGGTAGGGTAGAATTAGATCACCCTTTTAAATGGCTGTATACTATAAATAATGAAGATGGGGATTTAGTTATAAATAATTCGGCGGGAATGGAAGCCAATAAATGGGATCATATAACCAAAGAGATATTAAATAGTAAAGGAGAACATATATGGGAAATCTAGGAGAAGAGTTGGAAACTAGGGAGATATTGGATATTTTGTCCAATACCCGTGAATTGCTAGGAGCTATATTTATACAAGAACAGAGAAATTATGATATGTTATCTATTATTGCAGATAAATTAGGTGCTGATGCTAAGGGATTGTTCTCTTTACACGAATCTGGACAGATTCTTGCTCCCGCCCCGTCTTTTATATTTGAAGATGAAACAGCAGATCAAGATCTGCAGGACTCTCTATTTGAAATGGATAAAGAATAATGAATCAATATCCTAATTGGTTTGCTGGAATGATGTCTACATTTAAAGAAAAATTAGTTCCATTATCTGGAACTCCTATACATGTTTTACAGGTAGGTGCATATACTGGAGATTGTTCTTTATGGTTATGTGAGAATGTATTGACTCATCCAGATTCCCGCCTTGATGATGTAGATACATGGAGTGGATCTATGGAGCATGAGGGATTTAATTTTAATGAAGTAGAGCAAATCTATAATGAAAAATTAGATCTTTATATTGCTAATAATACAATCAACAAGTATAAAATGACTAGCGATGAGTTTTTTAAATACCCACGCCCAATGTATGATTTTATATATGTAGATGGAAGCCATTTAGCTCCACAAGTTTTAAAAGATGCAATAAATTCTTTTGAAAATTTAAAGCATGGAGGAATTATTGCATTTGATGATTATGGATGGCCTCCACCATACCCAGAGTATCAAAAACCAAAAATTGCTATAGATGCTTTTCTTGCATGCTATAAAGATAAAATTGAAATTATTCATTCAGGATATCAACTATGGATTAGGAAAAATGAAACCAATTAGTGATTTATGTCACAATATTAAATATTTACATGTATCTAGTGAAGATTCTTATCATATTTATACTGATAAATATTTTTTTATAATCCCCGCATCTGGTTTTAAACACTTACAATATGGTTTAGAAGCTCATTATACTCAAAATGAGTATTTATTATCATGCACAGATGCAGAACTGTCTGAATTAAGCAAAATTAGGCCAAAAAGAACCTCTATAGAAGAAGTTAATTATCAAATAGAGAGAAAGTCTTATAATTCTAAAGAAATTAAAGCAAATGATTTAATTTCTCGCCTTCCTGTCTTTTCACAATCACGAAATCGTAATGGAAAACAACATATTGCTGATACAAGATGGAAAAATGCTATAAAAAATGAAAATTCTAGGGTTTTACGCCTTATAGAATATTTTGAAGAAGAAGAATCTGTAATTAGAACAAAATATCCTAATGTACATTGGACAAGAGGTACTTTTGCTATTTCTCCATGTCATATTTATCCAGCTTTAAGGGATCGGGGGGAAGATTCTTGGTCTCCCGACAAAATATTGCGTGATCTTAGCATAGTAAATAAGTGTTTTGATAAAATAAGTGCCAGTCCTCTTAATGGAAAACATGCTATAGATAGTAATGATGCTAAAATAGCTATAGAGTATCTGGATAGTTTTGATTTTGATGAGCTTTCTATATCCCGCCAGATTTTCTACTATATATTAAATCGTAGAATTTCTCAAAACTTCTATGAAACCTATTACATTACAGATTTGGATTTGAAGATTTAAATGCCACGATATTTTTCTAAGATAGTTAATAGAAAACATTATGCCACTCCCCTCAAAATTGTTTCACGTGAAACCACATTTGGTCAAAATGTGAATGGATTTTTAAAATGCATGATACACTTTTTAAATAAAAAAATAAAAAAATAATAGTGCGCCCGAATATTAGACATTACTCGCCAGTATGTCTAGAAATAGGGCGTTTTGTGGTGTATATCACTAATTACAAGCGTGTAATTAACGGCGTGTCGCTTGACTTTTCCGATTTTGTGTGCTATAATTACAGTATTAAAGAAATTGAGAAAGGTTCTCAATCTAATTAAAAGAATAGAGGTAACTAATATGTTACACAATCCTACTCAACCTACCGAACAGGTTACAACCTGCTCTCGTTGTAGTGAAAAAATCATCTATCAAAATGGTAGACCACTTTCTGCTTATGCTACTCTCGGAAGTGGCAATATGAATTGTGCGGGGGTCAAATAATGACTTACTCATATTCGTTTGATAGAAAGACAGACAAGTGGGAAACACTTGCCGATACCTTTGATACTATGTTAGATGAATTAGCAGAGGCTAAATCTGACGCTGATGAAATGGCAGATGTCTTTCTAGCCGTAGATAATTTTGATATAGATGAGGTACTCTAGTGATATATCTCACCTATGCCCTACGGGCTATAATGTTGATATCTTTGCCTTTCTTTGGTATGATGTTTTACTATATGGCTAAAGAAGTTAAGGGGTGGAAATGATTAAAAGAATAGTTATAGTAATTCTAATAGCACTACTAATTCCCGCCCCCGCTTATGGTAGCACTCACCATAGCCCCCGCCTTTCTAATGTCGGAAAATATACTTATAAAATCCATAGGGCGCAACATATAAGATGCCCCTTCGCAGGTTGTAAATCTTTATTAAATCAAAGATAGAAAGCAAATGTCGGTAGTCTATGGTAGACTATCACTAACAACAACAAAAGAAAAGGAAAAAAATGACTATAAATAACAAGACTTACCAAATCGGTGATTTATTCACTACACAAAAAAGCAAGGTAACAGGCGTTATCAAGGCTATTGAACCAATTAGCAAAACACTAACTCGTGTTCTGCTTGATGTTGATGGAACAGAGCGTTACACAACAGTTTCACTCGCATAAGTTTAGGGAAATACCCTAAATATCCTGAGCAAGATATAAAACTGCTCAACAACCCAACAAAAGAAAAGGATATAAAATAAATGACAATACAAGGATACACTTACCAAATCGGTGATTTATTCACAACATCAACAACTGGAATTACTGGACGAATAAATTCTTTCGCTCCAATTTCTAACAAAGTAACTCGTGTTGGTTTAACTTTAGCAAATGGCTCAAAGCGTTTAGCAATGGTTAAAACATCTAAGTAATGCTATAATAAATATAATTAAGTGGGTCGGGCTTCGCTGAGTCTTAAGGCAAGAGTGCGAGTAAGTCTCCGTAATCAACCTATGCCCCACTTAATCTATTAACTAAAGAAAAGGAAAAGAACAAAAATGATGACAAGAAAAGACTACGTAGCAACCGCAGAGATTTTAAATTCTTATGGTGGCGAAATGAAATTAGAAGTGTTTGAAGATTTAGTAAATGATTTTTCCGAAATGTTTTTCGCTGATAACGAAAGATTTGATAGCGATAGATTTTGGGAAGAGTGTTTTAAAAATTTAAACGTTTAAAAAATAAAAACCTAAGTAAGTTTTAAAACTGCTTAATTTTTTTTACAGCTATTTTTTTAATGCGAACATCTGTTCGTTTTTCGCCGCGCCCCCGAGGTCGGGCGTGTCGCATTTACGTACGATTAAAAAAATCTTTGTGATTTTTATCACAAAGCCCACGCTCCATATATTGAGACTACTCACGAGTATACTAGACAGTAGCGATTTTTTATGTTACAATTCCATTATAGAAAATTAAATATAGAAAAAAAAGTTAGAAATCTACGGCGTGTCGCCTTGATTTTCGGCAGAAAGTCTGCTAAACTAACGATAGTTAAACAATAAAGAAAGGTGGTCTAAGATGACTACACTAAATAAAATAAATATAGGTAAGGCACTAAATATTAGTGCGGAATTAGAAAATCGTATCATACACGATTTTAATAATGGTGGGTGTAAATCCACTTATGGCTTAAATTTTGGACAGCGTAAAGCGTTGTTAAAAATTTTATTATCTGTTAATGCCCCTAAGTGTGAATGCGTGGTGTGTATCTAATGACTTTAACACTTATAAATAAATTATTCGTAGGGTGTCTCTTTATTTGGAAAAATGAGAATTACCTAATAAATGAAATCACTAATGTTAGTGATGAACACGATATAGTAAATGCTCGTATCGTAAATGCTAAGGGTGAAATCCTTGCCTTAACTTGTAATCAAAAAGAATTTAAAGAAAGCGTGGTTAAATAATGACTATTAAAATTGGTGGGCTAGGGCAAGAAATTTCTTGCTACTGCCCTGTGTGTTCTCGTAAAATGACCCATTGGGCTGTTGCAACATTGGGAACAGGTAGAACATTAAAATATGAATGGAAATGCGAGCCTTGCGAATTATCGCTAAAGTCTAATAAAGATGGTTATGCTCACTTACTAACAGAAATGGAATACTATAAATAAATGAAAACACTACAAGAAAAATTAGATGAAAGCGCAAAAGCGTTAGAGCCAATTCTTTGGGAACTACTAGATGAGATTGAAGAGAATAAATAAATGATGACTAGAAAAACTTATATCGCTACGGCTAAAATCCTTAATGATTATTTAAAAGAAAATAATTTGGAAACCCGCCCATCTTTTACAAATGAATTTGAAAATGGTTTGGTAAATCGTTTCATAACAATTTTTGAAAACGATAATCCAAATTTTGATGCGGATCGTTTTTGGGAAGCATGTTTCAATGACTAATGAAAATCAAAAAGATATTTTTGGATTTGCAGATGCAATTCAAATTGAACATCTTAACGATGAACAGTTAAAAATTGTTGAAGAAATTTTTAAAAATTTTAAATAAAAAAAATAAATAAAAATAAATAAAAATAAAAAAGATTTGCAGAATTAAAAAGCTGCAAATTTTTTGCCGCGCCCCCGAGGTCGGGCGTGTCTGTGGATTACGTGTGGATTAAAATTCATCTAAAATTCATCTTTCGGGCGTGTCGTGTGATATTTATCACACCGCTTGAGCGTCTCAAAATATGGAATTACTGGCTAGTAAGTAGAATAATGTCAGTGGGTTTTGGTATACTTGCCATAACAAGAAAGAAAGAAGGTCAAATAATGAACCTAGATGAATTCAAGGCACACGTACTTGAAACCCGCCGTCAGTCTGCCGTGTCGGTGGTAAATGTTATAATTAACTCAACAAAGAAAGAAGGTAGCAAATAATGCTAATCTCAGAAGCCCTAGAGGGAAAATACTATCGTAGCCGTTCTTATGCCCGAACAGGTCAAGACGGAATTATCCAATACGCAAAATTGCGAAAAGATATTTGCGGTTTAAGCGAAGGCGTTTATGCGTTCGCTTGTAAAGTTCGCCCAACTTACACAGGCGAAGGTTACCCTAAGCCTGATTTTTTCGCAACTGTTTATATCAAAGTAGATGAGTAATGATTTACTTATGCGATAACTGTTCAACACTCGCCACCTTGTCGGTGGTGGGTGATAGAATACAATTAACAAAGTGTAAATGTCAAACAAGAAAGGACAACTAATGTCTAAAGTAAAAGAAGTAATCACCGAAATTTTAACTTGCCCTGAGTGCTATGGTCAAGGTTTCACAGGTTGGTCATCACCAGACGGAGATTTTGATTTTGATTATTGTGAGTGTAATCCAACTCAAATTTCTGCGGAAAAAATTGCAGATTTTCACCAACTATTCAAGAATTGGGAGAATAACTAATGAAAACTAAACTAAGCAAATGCGTTAGATGTTATCGTGTTTATTTCTCAAATAATTATGCCCTATGCAATAAATGTTTGGAGAAATAACTAATGTACAAAATAACTTGTGCCTATGATGGCAAAGCACCGCATTGGTCAATGGTGTTAGATAATGCGTTAGACGCAGTAAATTCTTATCGCAGTTTTGTTGATTGGGGATTTGCTAATGAATACGCAACTGTTAATTTATTAGAGCCAAGCGGGAAATTACATACAAAAATTTTGTATCGTGGTGGTAAAATTGGGGGTAAATAAAATTATGGAAAAAGTAAAACGCATTCAAGAATTGCGTCGCAGTAATGCGGCAACACCAATTAAAAATAAAAAAATTTATTCAAGAAAAAATAAATATAAAAATAAATTTGAATAAATAAAAAAATAAATTTGTAGTTTGCAAAAGCTGCAAATTTTTTGCCGCGGCTGTCAAGCCGACACGCCGTGTTACGAGTGTGATTTTAATCACCCTGAGTTTTGCGGCGTGTTGTTTGATCGTGTCGGTGCCCTATGTTATACTTGCCAATATCAACAACAAGAAAGGTAAACTTATGATAAATCAACAAGATGAAATTTTTGTAGTAGCGTGTCTATACTATGAAATATGCGGGGCTAAAGAAACTTTTTACTCCGTAGATGAATATGAAATATATGGCGATGACTATGTCTGCCCTGAGTGCTATGATCAAGAAGATATGGGATTTATGGGGCTAGATGCCTTCCCTATGTCCCTAGAATATGACGAAGGGGAATAAATGAATAATCAACTTGATACACTATGGAATAATTTCATAGATAACACTTTCTCCACCGAACTAATGTCGGTGGCTCGTGATATACTAACTACTCCCAACAAAGAAAAGGACAATAAATAAATGGTAAAAATCCCTCACACGCTAAAGTTTGAAACAGAATTGGATGAAAATAATCCTACTGCCCGCCGTCTACTATCTCTCCCATATGAACAACAAGTGGCTATGCTTGAGGATATGCTTAAGGCGTTAATCGTTCCTAAACTAACAGATATCTTAGATGAATTAAACGAAAATAATTCTTACGCATTATTAAAGGTGGTGGAATAATGAGTATTTCTACTTTCTTTGAAATTAGAGAAGCGACTGCTGATTCAGTAATTGATATTGAAGTGATGAATGCTGCTCGTGAAATTGCTTGGGACTATGCTGAAGGTAATTCAGAAAAATTAGATCGTATTTCTGAAATGATGTTTGCTTATTCTACTTTACTTGCTAGTGTAGTCGCTACTAGAGTGTCGCACTTGCTAATGGGTGAGGACTTTGATAAAATGGCGGATGAAGCCCTAGAAATTCAAAATATGTTTGATTCAATAGAAAATGGAGATAACTAATATGGGAAGTGTTTTTGCAAATGATCTAGCGGATATGGCTATAGATATTCGCACACAATTAAAAATTCACTTGAAGGGTAATCACTACCCACCCGTCCCCTCTTCAATGGTGCAACCTTGCCTAGATGCAATTGATGCATATCATGAAGAAGATTATTCTCGCTTGATTAAACTTCCCGAAGGCGTGTCATGGCGTGGAGAAGAAAGTGCTCCCGCATCCGCAATTGCAGAAGCGCATCACTTAGACGCATGGCTACCGCATTCATGGGAATGCGACTGTGCAGAATGCGTGTACACTGATGAAGAATAAAAAAGAATCGTGGTCCTGCCATAAATGCGGGGCCACAACAACAAATGAAGAAGATATGCTAATAACTTATTTTCATATGAACTGCCCAGGTAAACCGTTATCTGCAAAGGCTAGAAAAATTGTAGAAAAACAAAAGATCTTATAAAATATATTTAAACGAGGGGATAAAATGCAATTAATGGTCAACGTGTTTTCACAATTATTTTACACGGTGGCCATTATTGTTATATTAAAAATATTTTTTTTATTTAAAAAATAGCTGCGTGTTGACTTGACAAAATTAAATTTTTGGGCCGCGCCCCCGAGGTCGGGCGTGTCGCATTTACGACACGCCGAAAAAATCTCTGTGATATTTCTCACACGCAAAATTGGTTGAATGTGTCTTAAAATGATTATTTAAAGTGGACAAATGTCGGTGCCATATGTTATACTCAATTTAACAAACAAAGAAAGGAAATCATATGACCAACTTGGCTCATAAATCAGAGGTTGAAGGCGGAGAAGTTTCTCTTGCCGTAAATCTCCGCACAGTACCCGCTTGGCACTCTTTTGCCAATAAGGTATTCAATCAAGATGAAGCAGTAACAACTGCTCAAATGTTAGATGGTGCTAAACTATCTAATTGGAACGTTCGCCTTGCTCCTGTTGCTGATTATCTCCCTGAGAATTGGAACTCTCTCAAGGATAATCAACTTGTAATTCGTGATAACCCTTATACTGCGGGACAAACTGATGTTCTCTCCGTTGTAGGTTCACGCTATAAAGAAGTTCAAAACGAGGAATTATTTTCGTTTGCTGATAACTTACACGATGGAAATCAAGATGTATTTTGGGAAAGCGCAGGCTCTCTCAAGGGTGGCAATGTTGTGTTTGGCACAATGTCCGTTCCCCGCACAATCGTATTAGACCCTAAAGGTGTGAACGATGAAACAAAACTTTATCTAATTGTTTGGACTTCACACGATGGCTCAGTAGCGGTTCAATCTGCTATTACCCCTGTTCGTGTTATGTGCCAAAACACTCTTAATTTTGCTATGAAAAAAGCAAAGCAGAGTTTCAAAATCCGTCATACACAAACTGTTGATGGTAAAATTGCTCAAGCACGAGAGGCTCTCGGATTAACTTTCGCATATGCTGATGAATTTGAAAAGCAAGCGCAAGAACTATTCGCAATTTCTGTTACTGATAAAAAGTTTTCAGAAATCATTAACAAGATGTACCCAAAGCCTGAATTGGACAAAAAGGGTTCAATCAAGAAATGGGAAAATAAGGTTGTATTGCTTGATGAACTTTATCACAATTCGCCTACCAATAATAATATCAAGGGTACTGCGTGGGGTGTTGTAAATGCTCTCACAGAACGCCTAGATTATTATCGCACAGCCCGAAAAGATGGCGATAGCCTAATGGCAGGCGCAAGTGGTTTTGACCCTGTTGTAACTGCTGAAAAAAATAAAATTGTTAAGCAAGTCTTAGCACTAGCGAAATAAAATTCGCAACACCTGAGCAAGTGTAAAAACTGCTCACCGCAAGGTCCGTTAGAATAGTTTGGTTTAATTCACTACACTGTCACTGTAGAGACCACGGGTTCAAATCCCGTACGGATCGCAAAGCTTCAATGTATAAATATGCATTGCAATGTATAATTATGCATGGGCCGCGCCCCCCGAGGTCGGGCGTGTCGTTACGAGTGTGATAAAAATCACCCTGAGTTTTACGGCGTGTCGTTTGATTACCCGTGAGTAACCTGCTAAAATACTCGCTATGACAAATAAAAATGAAACCTGGTTTAAATGGGATTATGTATGCCCAAATTGCGATAGCCATATTGTAATGACTATTAAATCTAATGGACTTCCACAAAGTGATATGTGTCCAAAATGTATGACAGATACACAAATGATACTGATGTCGGTGGTAGATGTTACAATAGACCCAACTACAAAGAAAGAGGAACAAATGGATATTTCAACAGAATATAACCCAAACCTACTCGTTACCTACAAGATAATTGAGAATAACGAAACAACTTATCAAACTGATAAAGTTAATGATTTAGAGTGGAAACTTCGTGAAGCCCGTCAACTTAAGAGTGATGTTGCTGATTTCAACAACAAGTTAGTTACACTTCATAACATAATTATTGACGCTTATGATGACAGTAATGACCAAGATACTTTAACAACTATCGCAGATTTATTTAATCTTGAACTAAGTAAAGAAATAGAGTTTTCTGCCACAATAGAAGTAAGTGGAATTATGCGTGTATCTTTAACCGATAATTATGATTTAGAAACTATGTTAAATGATGAACTTTCAGTATCCACTTATGGTGCTGATGTAGATGTAAATGATTATTCTATTTATGATGTAAGAGAGGAATCCTAATATGGCAGTTATTACTTTAGAAGTCCCGTCCAAAGCCCAAATGGGCTATGGATTGGGCAAGGCTATTCAATATGGCGTTGAATATGTAGTCTTAAATGATAACCAGATTGAACTATCATCTGGTGATGAAATGAAATTGGCAAAAATGATGGTCGCTTTTCAAGGTAAGTTAATTAGTTCTAACATACAGAAAAATGTGCGTGTTGATTTGCCCAAGCACGAAGCATAATGTCAGACCCCTATGATATAATAGGGGACAACGAAACAGGGGCAGTTTGCTAGAGTTCTAGCCCAATGTCGTAAGTAAGAACTAGCACTTAAGTTTATGTCAGACCCCCCTGATATAATAATCCTACCAACCCAACTAACAAAGGAAACCAAATGGCTAGAGCAATAACAGTAAAGGTGGCAACACCAAAGGTAATCAAGGCACTAGAGGCTAAGTTAGCCCAAATTGAGATAGACTACGCTGGTCAAGAAGCCAACGAAGCAAAGTTCCAAGAAGCATACAAGGCTTGGCAAGATAGTCTAAAAGACTTCGCTCTCGCTAATATCGCAACCGCAACTAACCTTCGCACAGGGTATCGTTCTTGGAGTGAAACTCTAAATGTTGATTTTGATGTCAGCACAAAAGGCTCTAACTTCCCTGTTGAGCCAACCCGTGAGTTTAACCAAATGGCAAATTATGAATACAAAAATTCCAAAGAGGAAATCACAAACGCTCTTAACATCTTGCGTATGACAGATGAGGAAACAGTTAATGCTTCCACTATGAAGTCTATCGCTCAATATCTCTAATTAACTTGGGCGGGAAGGGTAATTGACTTCCCGCCACTTATTTGATAGGATATGATAATGAACTCAACGGCAGTAGTTTTAATCTTAGCAGTATTACTTGGAGTATTTATAGCGATAGGAGGAATACTTTAATGGGAGCAAGAGTTAATTTCGTATTTAAAACAGAGTTAGATATGCCTAACATTGTGCTATATTCACATTGGGGCGAAACAACTTGGCGTGAGGATTTAGCGTTAGCACTTACCGCCGCAAAAAAGCGTACTGATATGGGAGATGTTCCGTATGCTCTCCGCATTGTAATTGACCAACTAACAAAAGATGGGCGGGATAGCGAAACAGGCTTCGGTATCTATGTAGCAAATGCTGACACACCTTATATGGACGAAGTAGTAGAAATAGATTTCACTACTCAAATGGTAAATGATAATGGACATTGGCACAGTTTTGAAAGTTTTATTTCATATATGGAAGAGGTTCACAATTACCACAACACATAAACCATACACTATAGATGAACTTGTAACACTTATCTATGAGCAATATCAAGATCACTTTGATTCTGCAAAAAATGATTGTGATTGTAATTTGCATATGACTATGGAATTTATAGTAAGTTATATGTAAAACCTTGCGTGTCCCACTTGACAAAGTGGGACAGCTGGGCGCGGGGGTGTGATTAAAATCACACTTTACGATATGTGATATATATCACTGAAATATATCTCAAAATATGAGATTACGATTAGACTTTTACGATTACGATATGCTAAAATCTACCTATGGAAACCTTTAGAATATATGAAATAGATTATTCAGTATCACCAGGGGGTATAAATATGTTTGAAGTATATCCTGATTTAGATAATGATTACGATACAGGTGGATATCCACTATATGAATCAGAATCTCTGATAAATTGTGTTAACTTCTGTTATAACAATGGTGTTAATTTTACTGTATTTACTTTATCACAAAATGAATTGGAGTATTCTAATGCTTGATATAATGGATAGTATTCATAGTGATACTTATTACTTTAATCACATTCCCGCCGTTTACGAAGATAGATCTTTTAGTCGTGAACAAATTCAAGATGCTAAACTAATTGGATACACAGAGGGGGACCATGTGGTTCTCCAGCTTTTAGACAAATCAATTACGATTGTCTATTCTATAGATATAGACTGGTTGCTTTACGATGAGGCTACTGACAAGGTGCGGGACTAGCCAAATGTCAGTACCCTATGCTACAATAAGACCCTACCCAACGAAAGGACAATAATGACTGAAAGAATAACTTGTACTAATTGTAAAACAATTTCTCCAATTCCTGCTTATGTTGTAGCACAACAATTTGGCACTTTCTGTTTACAATGCTGGGAATTAGGGGGAAAATTAAGTTATTATGAGTGGCTTAGCGGAATAACTCCAAGTTATGGAGCCTTTGATGAGGAGAATAAATAATGCCAAACTGGGTATTTAATGGATTAACTATAGAAGGTAATCCTGAATCTGTAACTAAATTAGTAAATCAAATGAATCAACCATTTAAAGTATTTCATCCCCACGCTTGGGATATTAATACTAAGACAAGTGTTGCAAAAGATATTCTTTATCCCGCCCCGCTTTTCGCATTCTGGAATATAATTAAACCAACAGACTTAGAGGCGTATCACAATCACGCAAAGGCAAAAGTTAACCTTGAGGCCAAAGGCGAAGATATGTGGAAAGAAGTCCACGCCGAACAAGAGGTCGGCAATGATTGGTACAACTGGAATCTCCGCAACTGGGGTGTTAAGTGGGACGTTGCCGTGTCTAGTGAAGAACAATATCCTGATACACGTATGGAAGGTCCTGTTGACAATGGCGATAACAAAGTAGTTTATTATAACTTTAATACTGCTTGGGGTGTTCCTAATGAAGCATTAACTAATCTATCTTCTCAGTATCCTGAACTACTCTTTACGCTTTCATATGAAGAGGAGACAGGCTGGGGCGGGGAAATGGAAATCCTTAGAGGTGAAGTAATATCAGATACATCTTGGAACTGGCAATGCAATGAATGTGATTACAAATATATTGGAGACCCTTCTGATATGTGGTGTGAAGATTGTGAAAATGAAGTATGCCGCAATTGCTTCTATGGTGCAGATATAGACAAGTGCGAAGATCATAGGGAGATGACAAATGCTTAATTACAATGATTTATCTCCACAAATGAAAAAGGCCATAGAACATAATGTTCCTTTAATTGATGTACTGCAGGGGGAGCTGAAAAACATTATGTATGAATGGCAACATAAGGATTTTGGAAATGAACAATGGGCAATTGGTTATCTAGACGCTATTGAAAATATCTACAATATGTGCTATGATATCATATTCTATCAATCAGATTTGGAGAAGGCAAATGGTTAATGAAAATCTAGGTGATGAGTTGTATGATAAGTTTAATAGTATTCTAGATGATCTTCAGACACTCCCCGTCGGTTTCTCGCTGGGTTGGCTGTTTGTATGGGACACCATACGTGATGTGGTCCTGGAACTAGACGAATGGGATTCAATCTTGGCCCCTAACACAGATCTAAAAACAATCTGGAATACATTCTGGGCAACACCTTGGGGCGGGTTTGACATAGAGGGCTCTGATGTAGTAGACTGGCTAGTTAAGGAAAATTTAATCTTAGCAGTTGAGGAGACAGAGTAATGACAGTGCGTAGCGAGAAGTTACACAAGCAGATAGTTGAGGGCCTAGGCCACGCTGACCTATCGCCTGCTGCTTTGGCTTACAAAATGCTTCACGAGAGTGCTTATGTAAATGAATCATTGCTTCAGTATATGGTTAACTACATAAACATAATGGCAACAGCCAAAATAGTTCCATTCCACTTAGCAGAAACACAATCTATATGTAAATACTTAAATCTTTCCCTAGAGGAGTTGGGTCTGACGGGGAATGTAGGTAGACAGGTGCCGAGATCTGTTGAGTACCTACAAGTATAAAGGGACGCTACACTAAGTCCTAGCCCCGAGTTTCATGTTGCTCGGGGCTTTTCTTTATTTAAATATATAAAATGTCGTGTCGTGCTAATTAATTAATCAGACATTACGAACTCGGCGGGAATTTCTCTGGAACTTTTTTAATCTTAATCCATATACATATAATAAACATTACGAAGAGCTATATATTTTTCCAGACATTACGAACGCATAATAAAATTCTCTGGAAGTTTGTGTATATGATCTTATAAATGTATCTAAAAATAAATATATTTAAAATGTGATCAAAATCACACAGAATAATCTCAAAATGTGAACATATTGTGTACATTTGTATCAAAATTGTCTAAAATATGCACAAAAAAGTGTGATTTTTATCACATAATTTTATGTGTGTGCAAATTTGACATTACGATGGGCATTATGATATGCTCTATAACCAGTAACAATGTATATATAATTATTAACTGATATTATTCATCATCTATTGAATATATTCTCCACTTTACTCCACTTTGATCCACTCTTTGCCACATATATCGCATAATTTTCTTTGAAATAATATGACCCAGTGATGCTTCTTACAGTCATTTTCATCTATCATAATTTGGCGGGGGATTGGCAATACTCACATATGATCTTTTGATTCTCTAGGATCCATTTGTGTTTACACTGGTCTATATTGGCTATAATTCGGTTAATGTCTCAGTTTCCTTATATGATGTTGTATATGGGGTATGTCCATATATATAGTGTGATTTACTAGATTCGTATTGGATATCTTCTGATTTCCCGCCTTTTGCCAATTCTGCTGCTCTTTTATAATCCCACATGGTATTACGAAGATCGGTATTTTCAACCTTGAGATTATTTATATAAGCTTTTAAAGTTTCATTTGTCTGATCTAGTTGATCTATCATATCCATAGCATCTTGAATTGTATCTGATTTTTGAGTGATTTTGGAATATGCTGCATATATCCAGTTGAACTCTGCATCTAGGGCATCATAATCTATCTGTAATTTATGCAGCTTGTTTTCATAGTAGTATATAGTTCCTATAGCAAATAGGGTTATAAAACTTAGTAATATTGTTTCAATCATTTGAGTTGCCCTTCTTTCTTATCCCGCTCTTGTATCTGGTGATCTTAAATAGAATGTCAGATCCATTTTATTATTACATACCCAGCAATTTGGATGTTCTTTAATTTGTGAATGTATTTCAGATTTCATATTATTGCCACATGCACACTCATATTCATAAGTGTGCATATAACTATTTCTTTCTACTTTTTTGCTCATTTTTTTGATCAAATTACCTGTTATTTTCCTGTAATGAAATCAATTTAGCAAGTGTTCTGCGAGACATAGTTGGTTTATTATTTCTCTCAAACTCTATCTGCATCCCGCCTTGAATTTTGCGCCAAAGCCAAGCAATGTGTGCATCTTCTTTAGCCTTTAAACCAAGCTTACGCTTCTTGTTTTTAAGATACCGTTTGCCACCAATTAAAGATACTTGTGCATTATTCTTTTTCATTAGAAGGGGGTTTCTGCCAAACTATCCCAATTGTTATTGACATCTGAGTTGCTCTTAGACATACGATTTGACACGACTGTAAGATCTAGGGCAATGCTGGAGGCTTTAACCTCTACCACATACCGCTTGTTACCGTCCTTATCGTCATAACTACGCTCTTTGATAGTACCCATAATAGTTACGTTATCGCCCTTTTTAAGCAGGCTGTTAGCCCGTTCTGCAAGTTCTCCCCAAGCTTCAATAGTCCAGCCTGAAGTATCCTTGTTCTTGAAATCACCATGTTCATCCTTAAACCAGTCATTTGTTATTACTCGCATCTTTACGACCTTAGTTGAAGGTAGTGTGCGGAGTTCTGGATCGGATGCAAGGTTTCCCTTGATTGTTATATCTGGATTTGCCATTATTTTATTCCTTTTCTGTTAGTTGTTCGTCATTCTTTTTTATATCTCTATATCTTTCCAATAGATAATCATAATCATATTTAAGTATTTTGTACTTAAAATATAGTATTATGCATACTGGTATTAGACAGTATATCATTTTATCCCGCCTTTTGTCTACTCTTGTAAATAAGGTGAACCTTTATATTCTCCAAGTAGGGCCTGCATGAATATTCTGAAGTCTTCATCAGATACTTCATCTTTCCCGCCCTGAATTAATTTTAAATCTGCTTTCTTTTTTTCGCTCATTTCATCCACCAATCAGGCTTATTTATTTTCCATGTAATTAGTTTTTTATCTATTTTTTTAAGCCATTGAAACCTAAGCTCTTTGTGCCATTCATTCATTTCTGTATTTACTACAGTATAAATTCTAAATCCAATATATCTGTAATGACGATTAACTGTTTTTTTTGCCCATTGCCATTCTTCTTCTCTATCTTTTTCCCAATATTCTTCAAAAGTAGGGCTAAAATGGGGAAGCATTTTTACATATGCATAAGAAAAAATAAGGGCAACAATACATAATAAAGATGTAAATGTTACAAGCCCTATTAATATGTAAGAATACAACATCATTTATGTTCCTTGGATATATGATTATTTAATGTGTGATGTGCAAAGCCAGATCTTACTTCAATTTCCCGCTTGCAATCAGAACATATTACTATTCTAGCCATCAGTACCCTCCCAAACAATTTTTAGAGTGTGTGTGTTTTGAGTATTGCATTAAATATTCGCCTTTAGTTGGAGCATACAAATCAAGATTACATGCCCCGCAATTACCTGACCATTCATCGCCAAAAAAATCATATGTCATAAATTTAACACGTGGATTTTTGCTTATTGGCGGTGTACTTTTTTGTTTCCATATTTGCTCTTTACGTCTTGTTTGCATCTATTAACAATCGCTTTCGTTAGTAGTTCAATACGGCGGGATACTTCAAGTTTACGTATATCATCCCAATCCATAGGATCTTCTTTTTGGTTCATACCTTATTTTATCAGCTTTATTTAGAATCTGTCAAGTCTACAAATGAATCTTTAATCTTTCCTTCAGCAAGTTTGATATCTTTTGCTGGGTTGTATATTGTATTAATGAATTTAACATCTGGCAGTTGATTTGCCACTTCAAATGCTTTATCCTCTGCATCTTCTAACGTCCTTGCCGTACCCCTGGCTTGATACTTTCCTTTAACAAGTGACCATAACCATGATCCGTTAATGCCATCAAAATGAATTACTACATCTTCTCTCATTGCACTATCCTATCAAATAGTAAGTAAATATGTCAATATTAGTTTTTATGCCAGCGTTTAATATGGCATTTAAATGATAATGATACTATTACGAGCATGCCAAAATATAACAAAATACACTCCATTATACTTCCTCCTCATCTTTAAGGAGCCTAACGTCTTCCTGCAAATCCCGCACAATTTCATGAATCTCTTCAACCATCCAATTTGTTTCTTTAGATATAGATAAATCTTTACGAGCTATTTTTTTCTCTAATTCTCCCTCACGACTACCCGCTGAAAGCAACAAAGAAGAGAGTACAATGGCTTCTAACGACACTATAAGCGTCAATAAACCAAAGGGGAAGGGCTCTACTCTAAAGCCTATCCATACGCCCCACCAAATAGCGTGTATTATTAAAAATAATGGATGTGAAGATACATCTGCTACCCAATCAGACATTTCTTCTGTTTTTTTGCTAAATAACTGAAAATAGTGTTTCATTATAAAACAATTATATCATTATATGTATTTAATTAAGCTTTCTTTTTTCTGATTCCATTATCATATATGTATTAAAGTGTTCCATAAATGCATTAATTACAAAAACTGTATCATCAATTGCATCTTGAGTTGATTTGATCATTTCATCTTCTTTAAAACGATCATCAATAGCCCATTTTTCTAAAAGATCTCTTGATATTAATTCAACAATTGTTTCAAGTTGATTTATTGATAGTGGTACATTAGACATTATTTACTCTTTCTATTATAATTGTGAAGCAGGTTTATTGTAAACATATTTTTAATCTTACTTTTTTTAATGTCGTTTAGCCATTTATTTATATTAAATAGGTATGCTGAAATATAAATTGTTGATCCAAATATAAATCCCCATTGCTTTGTTTGTATGCTATATGCTACCCAAGCACATTCGGTCACGATACCTACTAGGTAACCCCGCCAGTTTTTGTGCCCAACCATCAATAGACCAATCACACCAATGATTGATAATCCCCAAGACCACAATTCGTTATTCATAATACCTCCATTATACCAAAAAGGGTAGACATTTGTCTACCCTTTTTAATTGTACTAATTACTTAATTGCTGAGAAGCGATACTTCTTAGCCATTGCGTTGTACTTGGCAACAAGTGCCTTGTACTTTGCATTTGCATTTGCAGAATCAGTAACATGTGTTGCTTTTTCTGTTTCAAGTGCAATATCTGCAAGAGACTTAGCGTCTGCTAAAGCCTTGTCTGCAGCAACCTTTGCATCAGCAAGAGCCTTGTCTGCTACTACCTTGTCTGCAGAACGACCAGCTTTTTCTGCATCAAGAGCAGACTTTGCGGTTGCAAGTTGTGAAGACAAAGATGTAATAGTTGCATTAAGATCTGATACCGATACTGTAACTGCGCCAGTTGTGACTGGATTAGCAAGTCCTGCTACTGGTGTAATTGAAGCGGAAGTTGAAACCACTGCTGTAATTGAAGAACCAGTTGCTGGTGCAAGCTTGTACGAAGCAAAACCCCATACTGTTGCACCTGTTGTATCTGCATCTGCTGCAGACTTAGTTGCTGTTGTCAAGGTCTTTGTTGTTGAAAGATCTGAAAATGTATTGCCAATCAAAGTTACAGCAAGTGCTGATGATTCTACTGGATTGCCAAATACGTCAGTTGAAGATACTGTTGCAGTACCAATTGTACCTGTTGCAATAGAACCTGGAACTGAAATTGCAACATTATAAATGCTGCCTGCTGTTCCGTGAATATAAACTACGGTTGAATATGCACCGTTTGTAATTGTTACAGAACCAACTGATGTGCTTGTTGTATAAGCATATACAGTAATTGCTGTACCTTGTGATGTTGCTGAGTATGATGATACTCCTGAAGCAACTGTTTTTGGTGCTGCTGGTGAATCAAGAGCAACAACAAGCTTTGAGCCTGATGCTACAAATGATATTACAGTACCTGTATCTGCTGTCGCAGCAAGTGCGACTGAATGACCAGCATCAATTACGTTTGATGATGGAACTGCTACGGCTTGTGACCCAGCATATGTGTTTACTGTTGTGTTTGCGCTTCCCGCTACTGTTACCGACAATGGTGCAGCATGAGCAGAAGTAGAGATTCCTACGATTGCTAGAGCTGCAGCAGAAGCAAGTGCGATCTTCTTTGTTACCTTCATTTTTTTCCTATCTAGTTAGTATCCCTGTACAGGATAATGATCACTTATGTGATCAATGCTTTATTATATCTTATCTATTCTTTTTTTGTCAATTTAGATTGCTTTTGTTGTTTTACTATTTGAAATGGCCCTGATGTATAAATATCATTATTAGAAGCAATTTCTAAAGATTTTTCTACAGAAGCTCCAGCGTATAGAGCCCCTATGGCAAACTGAGAACCATTACCTACACCATAAATACCATCACTATTTAACAATACGCTAAAATCATCACCAATATCAAAAACTTCACCATCAAATGAAAATAACATGTTGAATCCTGCATCTTTATCTTCATGTTCTTTTTTCCAACCATTTTCATCTAAACATTCACGAATAGCTGGGACAAATTTAGTAATCATAAATTTATAAAGATTGTCTCTTTCTTTAATTGTTGGTACAGGTGGAATAAATATATGTTGCAATATATCGCAAGGTTGAGAATCCCCACTTCCCGCAATTAACCAACCATTATTCTTTGTAATTTTTTCCATTGTGGAATGGCGATTTGGTCTGGAATTATCTGTAACTTGAGAGTCTGCCCCCATAGTTACATTGCCATTTTTGCATACCGCCACTATAGTGGTCATTTACCCAATTCCTCCAAAATAGATTCAGTCGTTCTTGATTGAACAACATCGGTGATTTTGCCTTTTTGCATGACAAAAATTTGAGGTATGCTCTTTATATTGTAATATTCTACCATTTCAGGGTCTATCTTGTCAACATCAATCATATAATAGTTAGTTTCAGGATCCATTACAGATACTTTGCCATAATGTGGTTTTAATTGTTTACATGGATTACACCAATTAGCTGTAAAATAAACTATACATTCATTTTCAGATTGAAATTCTCTTACATCATCTGTAATTTTAAGCAACTATTTCCTCCGCTGATATTGGTCTTCCAAAATAACGATGTTTAATTATATAATCTCTTACATATTCTGCACCTTTTTGTCTGCCCGCCAAAATTATAACCCATCTAGGTTCGTATTTGTCATCTATACAAGATTGACACATAAATAGGTTTACTCCCTCTAATATATTAGAAAGACAAGGGTGAATTTGATCTTTTTGTTTACTGCATGAAAAACATAGCATTATAGATTATCTTCCTTTTCTGGATATCCAATATTTTCTTTTTCTTCTGAAATATAGCCTACACCTATTTCATCTATAACTATATACTCATCATTTGGTATTTCTATTGTATAACCAATACCACCTTCAAAGTATTCTATTAAAGATGTCCAAGCGCCGTACCTTATTACAGTTCCGTATATTCCTTCGTCTGGTATATATACGTACTCAACCGTTTCTTCTTCAGACATTATTAGATTTTATCCCCTCTATTTCACATGGAGAACCGTAAGAAATAATTAATTCCCTTACTAAAAGTAAGTATTCCATTAACTGCATTCTTTGTGATTCATTATACTCCATAACATTTTCTTCATATACAGTTAAAGCTAAATAATTAGGACGAGCCCTAACATCCATCTTTAAGCCTTTTACGGGACATTTTATGCCCCGTATTTTTTTGGCCATATCTACTGTATATCTAATTTTTGCCATGAAGCTTCTTTAATTGTTTCCATATTTCTGGTAATTTATGGGAATTATGTTGTTTATCTGGTCTTCCAAGATCCATATAAACCCCACCTCTTACACCCTTTTCTTTATTTTCAATGCCTTCTGCATGACATTGTTTAATAACTGGGCAATGTAAACAAATTTGATCAACTTGTTTTGCTAACTCTTTATCAATTTCATAATCATCATAAAACCAATTTATTGACATATTTTTGCAAGCAGCAAGATGATACCATTTTACGTCTTGTTCATCAATTCCTAATTTGTTAAATATAGTTGGCATATTTATCGCTAATCTCCCAAGTACCTTTGGAAGTTAAATTATAGCGATTTGAATATCCCCATTTATTATTTTTAAACATACCATTAGGTTGCATATATCCGTTATTACTTGGAGACCATTTTACAATGGTCCATCCATCCCAAAAAAATCCTTGTGATGCATTCTTTTCTACAAATTTATGTGCTGATTCATAATCTAAAGATATCTTAGGCATTTTCTACTCCAAATAAATTTCTCCAATTAATAAATTCATATTTATTGCCAGAAACATCTGTCACTTCTGTTCCATGATTTTCAGAATAAATTACAACATCTCCTTCATTTAAAGGAATTGCATGTACTTTTCCTTCTTGGTCCCGCTCCCCTGGCCCAACTTTTACAATTGTTCCTCGGTTTAACTCAGATTCTTGAGCAGATGCAGTAAGAATTAACCCTGATTGGGTTTGTGTATCTTTAATTTCGTTCTTTTTTACTAAAATCAAACCGCCTAGCGGTAAGATATTTGTCATTATTTTCCTTTGTTAGTAGGGTTGTTATATATATTGTATCAGTTTTATATATGCTATGTCAAGCTTATTTTGCAAAAAATCTATAGGGCACTCCCATAGCTTCCATCAATTTTATACATTGCCTATTTCTTGGAGATTCCCCGAATACCAAAGCAATACTGGGTTCAGATTCAATTAAAGTTACATCTGAATATGATGATTTATCTCTAATTAATTCTTCTTTGATTTTGTAACCTTTTTGACGTAAAAACTTTTCTGTTTTACCAATATATTCGGTAACCATATTTTCAGCGCCTTTAAGCCCTGTATGAACAAATACAAACTCTTTATCATCTGGATAATAATGTTTATTATCTTCAATTAGTAATGTAATCTGACGAATTAAATCGTTATAATCTTCCCAATCTTTACTTCCAAAAACTAATACTTTCATGGCTTCCTTTCTAAATAGACAAGGACGGGGGAAACCGTCCTTGTACATATATATACGTATATATAATTTACTTTATTGGCGCAAATGCTCCGCCCCATAGGGACTTCTTCATTTCTGCTTTTTCATCTGCTGGAGTTTCTTTAGCAGCTTCTTCTTTAGACTCTGCTTCATCTACAGCTTTTTTTGTGCATTCGCAATCAGCTGTTGATTTACCGCAATCTGCACATGTATCAGCTTTTTCAACCTTTGACTCATCATTTTCTGAAGAATCTGCTGCACACTTGTGTTCAATTGCTTGCTTGCAATCTGGGCAAGTCATCCCTGCCTTGTAAATCCCAGCGCCACCTGTTGAAACATCTGGTGTTTGATTAGGCGCATCTGAAACTGAAACATCGCTTTCTGGGCGTGTCATTTGATTTACTAGGTCTGTTGTTGCTGGTTGATTTGCAATAGGAAGATCCTTTTGCACTGCAATATCGCCCGTTGGATCTGGTTCTGTTGTGTTATTTGACATGTTGTTACCTCCAATCGTGTAATCGCCAACATTGACTGGTGGTGTATTGACATTACCAGTTTGTCTGACGTAGTTTTCTACGGTTCTTTCATCCCGCTCTTGGTTTGCTGAAGAAGATGTTCCAATTGATTTAATTAGATTAATCATTTCATCATAAAACTCTTTTGTATTCATTTACTTTGACCCTGCCTCTGTTGTCGTGATATTTCCTCCAGCATATTGTGGAGTGGTCATTGAAACATCACGCCCCGTGAAAGGGCTTCCGACGTTAAGTGTACCAGCGTTGTTTACGCCAAGATCAGTCTTAGCATCTGATGCTAAACCTGCCTGTGGGCCTGCTGCTTCTGCAACTGGTGTTGCTGAAGCTGGTTGCTGTACGCCACCATCTTTACCTTGTTGATTATTATCCATATTTAAATCACCACCTTATATTATAGTTAAGTATCTTCAGAATCACTTAAATCAAATCCCATTTTTAATAAGACATCTTTGCCTTCTTTAGAAATAGTCATCATAGCATTTAAATCTTCATCGTAAGATACATCTATTAAGCCTTTTTGATATAGATCAACCAAAACTTGGTCCATATC
>Ga0304729_1000057_pt1 | contig 75364 bp, 99 predicted proteins | sample C_131016_MF_Meta_FD_190475 | JGI IMG/M metagenome (GOLD analysis project Ga0304729, IMG submission 190475) | Freshwater microbial communities from Lake Croche, Canada to study carbon cycling - C_131016_MF_MetaG (v2) (version 2) | ecosystem: Environmental > Aquatic > Freshwater > Lake | place... | reverse complement strand
TGTCAAAGCATATTTCTTTGAAGGTGACGTTGCAAAAATTCCTGAAGCCGTTGTGCCACATGATCATCGTTACGATTTTCTTACGTGGGTGCTTCGAGGCTCTGTGACAAACACAGTATTTGGTGAGGTTGCACCAGATAAAACAAGTATTGCGTCACCATATCAATTGTTTGAGTATAATACTCCTTTGAATGGTGGCGACGGTTTTACGTGGAAGCGTGAAACAGCTTTGTATGTAGCAGATAGGCATGTTTACGAAGCTGATGATAAGTATTGGTGTGACGCACTCGATGTTCATACAATTAGTATCACCGATCCTTCCACAATTCTTCTTCTGATTCAACAAGCTGATAAGTATGAGATTGGTGTGCCTACTAAAGCTTATCGAAAAGGCAGTTGTAAAGAGGTTCCCAGTCTTGATGGTTTGTATGATAAGCCTACAGTAGACTATGTGAACTTTCGACTTAGTCAGTTGAAAGGTCTCATCTAATGGCTTACAAAAAGAAACCACCAACATTCAAATTCAAAGCTAAATACAAAAAGAAAACCACTATTGGCATTCTTTCAACACTCATAAGGATACTCCGGTGATTACTGCACAAAATGCTCGCGATCTTATGCATATCTCAGGAGGCATTGCTGCGTCTACAGACGATATTGATAAGTCTATCATGAGAGCTGCTACCGCAGGTTTTTCTGAAGTGCTTATCATTGCTGAATACGACTCGCTTCGTACATCTATTCTTAACATGAATGGTTTTGAAGTGACTAGCTTTGGTCACTATTCAGACTATCAGCTTTTTAAGGTAACGTGGTATGTCGCACCTACGGATTGAATATAAGAATTACAAAGACGTTGAAAGCACACGTGATATTGTGCCTATTAATGTCTTTTATGGCGCTACTGGCTGGCACCCAGCACCACAATGGTTTCTCAAAGCATGGGATATTGATAAAGGCGAAATCCGTGACTTTGCTATGAAAGATATTATTTCAATAAACGCGTAAATATTGGTATCTTATATGGTATACTAATATACCTAACAAAAGGAGAATATACATGTTTGGTGATGCACGCGATAAGATGGATCCGGATAAAGTTAAGATTCCTTGCACTATGCCGCCTCGGCAGCGTGAGGGCCAACCATATCCGGGTGGTCGTCAACTTCGTAAAGCAATGCGTCGGCTCAGTGCTCGTCAGAAGGCATTTGTTCCGTTCATGCCGAACGCAAAGAAGACAAAATGCACAATGCCTGGTTCTAGAAAGGTTTAATCATGTTTCAGTCAATCGCAACTCTTTGGTGGGTTATCGTCATCGGTTTCTCCATTATTTCTGTACGATGTGTCATTAGCATCGTTTCGAGTATCCTTGCGTGGCGTACAATCACCAAGGTTTCGAAAGAAGGCCGTATTGGTACAATCTCTTGGAAGATTGAAGAATGACACTAACAAAAAGTGTTTTCACGGCACTATGTCTTGTTGGTGGTGCCTTTTTCATCTTTCTAATGTTTAAAGTTCCAGCTTATGGTGCATACAAGCTTACAGCAGCGACTATTGGTGTTGTTCGCAATTGTATAATTGCACTTACATTGCTACTGTTTGCAAAGAACTTTAAATAATAACTGTCCTGAACATGACATAAAACTGTTCAAATTTTTCTTATTATTTTTTTTTTTTCGAGGCATTATGATTACACACGCTGCATACAATACACTGAACTTTCTTTGTGGCAAGCTTCAGAAAGGTCCACCAGATCGAGCAGCAAATATTGGTGACAGAGTGTCATGTAATGGTTGCCAAAAAGAACTTGTTAAAGCTGGCTTAGGGAGACTTGTTCATGACTTCAATTTTGATGGGCTCTAAAGAGTCTACTAAAGACCTTTTAGATTTTCTTCACTCAGAACGATCTGATGAGGCTAAAAATGAAGCTATTCATGCTTGGCTTCCTGGTGTAAAATCGTTGGTACCACTTGACTATATTAATGATATTAGTTCAGCTTTTCAAGTTGTACCTTCACTAGATTTTGGTGAAGTTGGTATTAGTATTCAAATATTCAACAAAAAGGTTACTGTAGACATTTACCATAGAGACTTTACATGGGACAGTAGCGTGACTTCAAATACACTCCAAATGGCTTTGATTGTAGCTAGCGTAAACTTTTGTTTTCAAAATATGTAAGATGATTAAACAAAAATAAATTGGAGTATAAGTGCAAAAAGGTAAAAATGATCTAACTAGTTTAATTAGCAAGAGCGTTATTTTCATTGTAGTATTCGCTGCTGCTGCTAAACTAGCTATGATTATTGGAGCCATAGCTGCACTTCTTTTTGCTATTAAGGTGATATCACATAGATGAGACAGAGGTTACGCGCTGATATTGAAGAGCGGATTAAAACAGAAGTCGCTCCTCAAAATCCTTTGAAATTTCTTCAAGACTTTTCTATTGATGATTACCTTGACACTGTCATTTCTGTAACATACTTGTATACACGTATCAAACGTGGTAACGGCAATCAATCCATTTATTTGACTGAAATTGCAAGTGCTATTGGCCATGCAGTTCGCACTAAGCTTAAACAGAAACGTGATTCTGCGTTGGCTGCTAAGACAGGTGTGTTTCTATTATGGTCTTTTGAAAAGTTAATGATGATACAGCTAGTGCTCGGCCAAGGCTCTAAAAGTCATGCTATGTATGTAGTTCAAGTCATTGATGATGAAAGCATTTGCAGTCTTTGGTCTACGGTTACATCATCTTCTGTTGAAAAGCTACCAGCAACATCAGCATATGCGCCTTGGACAAGTACAAGACATGAAACCGGCGCAGTGATGATAAAAACAGGTAGCAAAGATGTTCTCGATATTGTTCTTCCTGAAACACACCCAATGCTGTTTGAGTGCTTGAATAGAGCTCAAGAAGTTGGTTGGCGTATTAATGAAGACATTTATAAGCTGCATTTGTGGGCTCTAAGAAACAAAACAGACGCTTTTGCTGATATCTGGGAACAAACTAGTATAGAAGCAAAGACGACTAAACTTAGAGAAGCACGAGCAATTGGTGATATTGCAAGACGTTTCTTAAACAGTACGTTTTACCATCTTTACTATTATGACTTTCGCGGTCGTAAGTATCCAACTACAGCTTATTTGCATGAGCAAGGTTCTGATCTTGCACGTGGCTTGTTGTTACGTAAAGATAAGAAAGCTATTGGTGAAGATGGTTATTTCTGGCTAATGATCTCAATTGCTTCAAATTGGGCAAATGACGCTGGACGTAGTGATAAAGCCAAGACAGATAAAATACCATTAAAAGATCGTTTTGAGTGGTGTGTAGATAACGAAGAGCTTTTTCTGTCGTATGCTGAAAATCCTAAAGTAAATCAAGGATGGATGAAAGCAGATAAGCCTTGGCAATTTCTAGCAGCTTGTAATGAGCTTATGAAATTGAGGATGTGGCAAACTGTCAATGGAGGCGACTATAAAAACTACAACTACGAGTCGAGCCTCGAAGTATACATTGATGGCTCTAACAATGGATCGCAGCATCTTTCTGCACTCACCCGCGATGAGCACACCGCGCCTCACGTTAATCTAATCCCTCAGGAACTTCCTGGTGATCTCTACAAGTATGTTGCTGAGCATGTATGGGCTCGGCTTGCTGAGATAATCAGCGAGTATTCTCAAGAAGAGATTGACGTATGTAACATATACATTGATACTTTGATGGATTTTAAAAAGCAGATACAAGCTACTGAACCCCGTTCAGAGCATCGTAAAGTGCTAGTAGAAGCTATTAAAGAATTTAAGAAGCAAAATGAGAGAGTTGCCGCTATTGCAGCTCCCGTTTATTGGGCCTCTGTAACAGACCTTAAAGAACGTCGAAAGATTGTTAAACGAAATGTAATGACACTACCTTACGGTGGTACACCTTATGGCCTTGGCCAACAGCAAATTGATGACTCTAAGAAACATGGTATTGAAAAACTACTGTTCATGGAGCATGGTTGGGGTGCATACCTTGGTAGAATTGTTTACGATGATTGCAGACGTTCTTTACAAAAACCTATGCGACTACTTTCTGTATTTGAAAAGGCAGGCAAAGATGCCGAAGATCGTGGCGAGTTCCTAAGCTGGACAGTACCAATCACTAAATTTCCTGTTGTACAATATTACACTGAAGGAAAATCAAAAAAGATTTGGGTACAGTATGGTCCACCTAAAGGCCCTCGATTATCGACCGGCTACTTTGAAAATAGTTTGCAGCTTGCTGTATGTTTCCTTGAAGATCAAGTCATCTCAAAGAATAAGCAAGTATCAGGTGCAAGCCCAAACGCAATCCACTCTCTAGATGCAGCTCATTTGACAATAACTGTGTGCAAGGCAGATTTCCCCATTACGACAATCCACGATTCGTTTGGATGTTTACTTGCGGATATGCCCAAGTTGTTTAACATTGTTAGACAAACTTTTCTTGAATTGTATGAAGCTGATCCATTGGCATCTTTAATGGAAGATATTGGTGGTGATATTTCTAAAATTCAATTAGGTACACTTGACTTGTCACTTGTACTAGATAGCGAGTATTGTTTTGTTTAATGGAGAAACTTATGATTATCTTTAAAGCATTTGATGAACTTGCTAATTTCAATGAAGAAATTCATTTGGAATTTAAAGCGGCTGTAAGTGAACAACTTGCAGAATACCCTGAGAGTACATTAGATGAGTGTTTCGGTGGTAACGTAAACATTGTCGAAAACATGACCGATATACTGCAGGTCAAAGGTGTAGATGGTGTCTGTATTCTTACTAATACACCGACATTTGATGCAATCTGGTATTTACCTTCAAAAAGTTGGATAGCTGCAATGCTAGCTACAAATAATGCTGGCGGAGAGATTTACCTTATTCCACTAGAAATTTTCAGTTTAGTGCCGAATGTTGGTATGACAGTTATTAAAAACAATGAAGATGGTAAATATTGGCATTCATTCAGAGGTCCATTGAATGGTGTTATTCGTGTTTCTCCATTTTCTTGTGCTGATGTGACCCGACTAATTCCTTTTACTCCTGAAGAAGACGCTAAATGGCGTGCTACAGGTGACATAGAAGCGTCAATGCCGCATCTAACATCAAGTGAGCGTGAATTTGTTAATGCTGGTATTCTTAATGAAGAGTCTGCTGTTCTAATGCCTTCTGCTTAATCGACTACGATTACCTTAAGAACGAACTTTCGCAAGTGCTGAACCCGTTAAATTAACCCATCATGGGTAAGTATTACTGATATATTGCGAAGGTATAAAATGGCTATTCTCCACGACTGTGAAATTTGGTTCGCTAAGCTTGACCCGGCTCACCCTAATAACCGATACAACAAAGAGAATCCAACTTGGGAAGTTCAGCTCCGTACAAAGAGCAAGGAACAGAAGGCCGAGTGGGAAGCTTTGGGTATCAAGGTTGTTGCTCATCGTGAAGATGATGATGGTCCTGTTCTTTACTACCGTGCTAATCTCCGTAAGAAGTCCAAGAAGGCTGACGGTGAAGACGGTAGTATTGTAGGTGTTATTGACGGTGAGTGCGATCCCGTTGATCCCAACACTATTGGTAATGGTTCGATTGCAAACATTCGAATTTACCAGTATAACTACAGTGACGCAGAGTCCGGTAAGTCTGGCAAGGCCACAGTCCTTATGGGCGTTCAGCTGACTAAGCACATTGTGTATACGCCTAAGCCGCGTGAAGATGAGTTTAAGAAGGCTAAGACTGAACGCGTTGTCCCTGCTGATGAAGATGCTGAAGCAGGTGAAGACTTCAAGAAGACCCCAAAGGTTGACGCTGAAGAAGTCTATTAATTAGTTAGTATAAGGGATCATTTAGAGAAATCTAGGTGATCCCTTATAAACGAGGTGTTTATGAAGTTTCAATATTACATTAATGGTTCTCCAGGTTTTCCAACAGAAGTGCCACAAGAAGGTATTCATGAAGATGACTGGCAGCGTGGTTATTATGTAGGTTACAAAGGAGAAGGAATTTCTAAAGAAATACTTCCCTTTAGGTCTTACGAAGATTATGAAGCTTGGGTAACAGCAGAAGAAAGAAAGCATTGGGTCATGGACGGTACAATTCGCGTAGATAAAATTACAGCGCCTGCAAAAGACGCAATCAATCCTTCGCACTATAAGCAGTTGCTAATCATTAAAGACGGTGACGGTAACGTAACTGACACCATCCAGTGGCTTGAACATCTGCAGTATAAGCCTTTCTGGCGTCAAAATATGCGTGCATTCGTACAGGCTGTCATGGACATGTGCTGCGATAAGTATCTGTCACGCATGGGTATGAAAGACGACGAACTTCAAGAAATGGAGAAGTCTCTTTGGTATCATAAGTTTGCAACAGCTATTATGACTAATAATTATGAGCCTGTGCGTGTTGCAGATGTTGAGACTATTCTTGCAAAGAAGTATGCTGCTGATAAGGCTGCAAAAGCATAAATGACAAGATGGGTTTATGACATTGAGTGTGACAATCTGCATGATAAAGTTACGCGTATGTGGATACTTGCTGCATACAATCTCGATGAAGAGAAGATGTACTACTGGCTAGAAGGTGACTTCGGTTGGAAAGAACACTTCGATAAAGCCACGCTTATTGTTGGTCATAATATTATAGACTACGACAACTTTGTCCTAAGGAAACTATTTGGTTATGAGTTTCCTAAAACCTGCGTTATTCACGATACTGTTCTTATGTCACGTGTTCTTAACTATCGACGCTTTGGTGACAAGGGCCATGGGCTTGAGGTCTGGGGTGAAGCTTTAAATTCGCCTAAAGGTGATTTTCATGAGTTTCATCAGTATAGTGAAGAAATGCGTAAATACTGTTTGCAAGACGTTAGACTTACAGTAGAAGTATATAGCCAGCTTCGTGCTGAAATGCTTGAAGCTTGTGCTAAAAATCCTTTAATGAAGACGTACATGCGTTGTGAAACCGCTGTTGCAAAGTGGTGTTCGCTTGCGTACTATCATGGATGGCCGTTTGACACACCTAAAGCTAAGCAGCTTCGTATTGTTCTTGAAAAAGAATTGGAAGATGCGACAGCACAACTTGAGTATAAGCTTGGCTATAAGGCAACACCAAAAGACAAGAAACTTGGTATTGTTCATACAAAGCACCCTAAATGGGTTAAATCAGGCTTTTATGACCAGCATACAGCTAATTGGTTTGGTATTGATGTATGCTCAGGCTATGAAGGCGAAGAACGCCCTGTTGCTGGCGAATATGTGCGTGTAGACGTAGAACCACTTCAGCTATCTTCTAGCACAGACGTTAAAATCTTTCTCTATCGTAATGGTTGGGAACCACTTGAATACAATACAAAGTGGGATCCTGAGCTAAAGCGTAAAGTTGAAACATCACCTAAAATTACTGAGGAAAGTCTTGAATTTCTTGGTGGTGATGGTAAGCTTTACAAAGAATACTTAACTGCTGTTTCACGTTACGGTGTTCTTAAAGGCTGGTTAGAGACTGTTGATGAGAATAACCTACTAAGAGGTCGTTGTAAAACAATTGGTACGCCAAGTATGCGTGCAACACATTCTATTATTGTTAATGTACCTTCCACAAACTCGCCTTACGGTCGTGAAATGCGCGAATTGTTCGGTAGTATGCCAGGATGGTCATTGATTGGTTGTGATTCTGCTTCTAACCAAGCACGAGGTCTTGCACATTTTCTTGGTGACGAAGAGTTTACTAACACACTTCTCACTGGTGACATCCATAAGTTTAATGCTAATATTCTTGATAATGTGTTAACAAGTATGGGTTTCGATTGGTCTGAATGGATCATCAAATCTGATAAAGCACAGATCAAAGAAGAATTTTCATCAAACTACGCTAGTAAAGAAGAATATCTTCGTAGTGGGTCAGAATCTGCACAAGCAGCTATCTTTGCTGTTAAACGTGCAGCAGCTAAACGTGTGCTCTACGCATTCTTGTTTGGTGCTTCTGGTAAGAAGATGTGGGTTTACATCTTTGGTACAGCAGATGGTAAAAATGGTAACAAGCTAAAAACCGGCTTTACTAAGGCTGTCCCAGGTTTTAAAGATCTTCTTACTAAGCTTGAAAATCTGTATGGTGCTTCCTCAAAGTATGGTGATGGCTGGATTCCTTCACTTTGTGGTGGTCGTGTTTATGTTGATTCTTTCCACAAACTTCTTGTTTATCTCTTGCAATCTACAGAAAAGATTACTTGTTCAGCAGCAACAATGTTGACAATGGAAAGGCTTGAAGCTGCAGGAATTCCTTATATTCCTTGCATCTTTATGCATGACGAGATTGACTACCTCGTTCCTGACGAACATGCTGAGCAAGCCGCTGAAATTGGTAGGCAATCGTTCAAAGACGGTGCAGAGCTTTTCGGTATTACCATTATGGATGGTAGTAAAGCTATTGGACGAAACTGGTACGACGTTCACTAAGGCTTAATATGATTATTAGAGTTGTAGCGCGTAATCGATTTGAGTTTAAACGATTTTGTGAGATATTTAGCGTACCTCCAAGTGATGCTAGATACATTACTTGTTCAGATCAAATACGTGGTGTTGAACGTAAATCACTAATATTCTACGTAAATGACTGCCATCTTATAAAAGACTTTGGTTTGCTCAAAGAGATTGCGCTTTCTCGTAATTTGAAAGCAGTTGAAGTAAAGTATGACTTCTAACTCCCGAATAGCAATCATTGACGGCGATGTGTTATGTTATCTTTGCTTCGAGCCTCGTTGGGAAAATAACGTAAACATTAAAGGCGAGCGTGTATTTAATATGGACCCTGAAACAGGTAAAGCTGTCAGGGTCGTTAAAGAATACACCAAAGCTGAAAACGCTAGATATAAGATTGAATCGTGGGCTCGTTTTCAACGTAAAGTGCAAGAGCTTCTAGAAGAACTTTATTGCACAGATTACTTGTTAGCAGTTCAAGGTCCAGGCAACTTCAGGTCTAAATTGTATCCTGACTATAAACAGCACTCAAGCCGACAAGGTAAACCAAGCGAAATGTCGGAATTTGTTCCGTTCATTCGCGAATTAGCTGTTGATAGTGGTATTGCAATTTATTCTATAGGTTGTGAGGCCGACGATTTAATTCGTATATGGTCAAATGAATGCCGATTGAAAAATCAAGACTTTGTGATTGCTTCTATTGATAAAGATCTTTTGTGTATTCCTGGTACTCACTATAATTTAAAGAAGCGTGAATTTTCTAAAATCACGCAAGAACAGGCAGATAGGTTTTACTACGAGCAGCTTCTTAAGGGCGATCCAATTGATAATATTCCAGGACTTCCTGGTGTTGGACCTAAGAAAGCTGAAAAAGCTCTAGCAGAATGTACTACTGTTGCTGAGTATCAGGAAGTAATTGTTGGAATGTATATGAGCATTTATGAGGACGATTGGAAACAATGGCTTCTTGCTAATGGTAAAATGATACATATTCAACGCTTTATTGGCGATTGGTTTGATCTTTCAGATTGGCCAATTGTACAAGAGATTGAACAATAATGGTTACAAAATTTGATGGTGACATACCTGACAGCAGCTTTGTCTTACCTAAGAAAGCAATTGTGAAACCCAATGGACATTGGAAGTTTCCTCAGCAAATGGGTACAGGCAAAGTTTGCGGTTTTGTGTATGTTATCAGAGATAGCTACCTTGGGCGTTTCTATTTAGGTAAAAAGTTCTATAAAAGTAATGGTCGTCTCACTAAAGGCCAAGAGTCTAATTGGCGAGAATACCAATCATCTTCTAGTACTTTGAAGCTTATGCTACAAGAACGCCCATGGGAAGACTTTGAATGTATTTGTCTTGAAGAGTATGTTGCAAGAGGCGCTGTAAGTTATGCTGAAACGTGGTCACTTTGTCACGTAGAAGCACCCACCACAAGTAAATGGTACAACACTCGTATTGAAGAAATCTCTTGGAATGTCAAAGAAGGTATAACAGCTAGACATAAAGAAAGACTTCAACGTGTGATTGACATGGATAAATTTGAGGAATAGTGGGAACGATTGTAATTAAAGATCAACCCTGTCTAGATCAAGTGATGTGTGCGTCAAGTGATGCAATGCAAGTGTACGAAGATGGCGGTGCAAGATGTTTCTCTTGTGATCGTCAGTTCACTAAAGAGCAAGTAGAAAAAGGTCTTAACAAGACGCCTAAAGTACCTAAGGCAGAAAAAGAATACGTTGCACGCGTATCTCTGTCTGAAGTTCCTGATTTACCTATTCGTGGTTTCCAAGATCGTAAGATCACTAAAGATGTCGCTGAATTTTTCGGAATTCATGTGTCTTACAACGACAAGGGTGATATTGATGCTCATTACTATCCTTACGGTGATGGCTACAACATTCGAATTGTTGATGGAAAGAAATTCACGCGTTTAGGTACGCTTACAGAACTTTGTGGTCAAACTAAATTCAGTGGTGGTGGTAAACGCCTTATCATCACTGAAGGTGAAATTGATATGTGTTCTGTAGCACTAGCTTCTCAAAAGCGTTATAGCAGAATTTATCCTGTTGTAACAATGGGTAGTGCTACGAATGTTAAGCTTCTGATTGAACAACGTGAATGGGTTCGTAGCTTTGATGAAGTTATTCTTTGGTTTGATAACGATACAAAGGGTAAAGAAGCTCTTGATAAAGCTATCAAAATCATTGGCATTGACAAAGTAAAAGTTGCGTCGCATCCTACGTGTAAAGATGCTAACGAAGTTCATTGTACACTTGGTATTGATGCTGTAATGCAGCCAATATTTGATGCTGCTCCTGTCATTCCTTCAGGTATTATTACACGTTCAACTCTAAAAGAACGTATGAGAGCGTTCAATGAAACACGTGCTCTTCCATATCCTGATTGTATGGCTGGTGTAAATTCAAAGCTTAAAGGTATGCGCTTCGGCGAGATTACATTGTTTACTTCAGGTACTGGTAGCGGTAAATCTACGCTGCTACGCGAAATAATTCTTCACATTAAAAAGACAGCACCTGTTGAAGATAAGATTGGTATTGCATCACTTGAAGAGTCGCCTGAAGCAGAAGCACGTAGGCTGTCAGGTATGCAGCTATCACGTAATACTTCCGATGAAGAAATGTCCTTTGAAGAACTGGAAGTAGGTTTTAACGAGTTATTCGGTTCTGAAGATGAAGAAGAGCGTATCATGATGTTGGACCATCAAGGCGCTGTAAATGATTCTTCAATAATTGACAAAATAGAATATATGTGTTTGATGGGATGTCGATATATTCTCATTGACCACATTACAATCCTTGTCTCTGAAGGTATTGACAAGTTACACGGTAATGAAGCGCAAGATAAGATCATGAACGATCTTCTTGCTCTTGTAAAGAAGTACCCTGTTTGGATTGGTCTTGTATCTCACTTACGTAAAGTAGGTCAAGGTGCAGTATCATTTGAACAAGGTAAGATTCCTACAATGGATGACATCAAAGGCTCTGGTTCAATCAAGCAGATTTCCTTTGATATCATTGGCTTTGCACGTGATATGAATGCAGAAGATGATAACACAAGAAACACAATTAACATGGCAGTGTTGAAAGCACGTACAACCGGTCTTACAGGTATTGTTCGTGGTGCTATGTATAATCAATCAACAGGGCGATTGACGGCTATTCCCGTTGAAGATGAATTTACAAAAGTTGAGACAACATGGGTGAAACCGTAATTATGAATGATATTAAGACGCCTTGGAGTCCTGTTGGATATCTTACGTACAAGCGTACTTATGCTAGACCTTTGTTTGATGAAGATGGTAATTCTCTTGGTAAGACAGAAGAGTTTACTGACACGGTAGAGCGTATTATTAATGCTTGTCGTACGCAGCTTAATGTTGGTTTCACAGTTGATGAAGAAAATCGTCTACGCGATTATATGCTGAAGCTTAAGTGCTCTGTTGCTGGCCGTTTTCTTTGGCAACTTGGTACTGGTACTGTAGATCGTCTCGGTCTTGCTTCTCTGCAGAATTGTGCATTTACAGTTGTTGACCATCCTATTCGTCCATTCTGTTGGGCAATGGATATGCTTGCACTTGGTTCAGGTGTAGGCTTTAACATTCAGCGTGAACACGTTAACAAACTTCCTGAAGTAAAGCCTTGGTTTAAAGCACCCACACGCGTTGAAGATGCTGGTGCCGATTTTATCATCCCTGATAGTCGTGAGGGTTGGGTAAAGTTTCTTGGCAAAACACTTAAGGCTGCTTTTCTGTCTGAAGAGACTGATAAGGGTCATTTCACCTACTGGACAGGCGCTATCCGTGGTAAGGGTACTCCTATCAAAGGTTTTGGTGGTACAGCTAGTGGGCCTGAAGACCTCGTTTGGGGTATTAACGAAATCAGTAACATTCTGATTAAGCGTGCGGGTAAGAAGATCAGGCCAGTTGATGCACTTGATATTATGAACCTCATTGCTTGGATCATTGTTGCTGGTAACGTTCGTAGGTCTGCTCAGATTGCTATTGGCGATCCTGATGATATTGAATTCTTGCTGGCTAAGCGGTGGGACTTGGGTAACATTCCTAAGTGGCGCTCTATGTCTAATAATTCTGTTGCATGTTCTAACATTGGAGAGCTTCATGATTATTTCTGGGACGGGTATGAAGGTAAGGGCGAACCCTATGGACTTATCAACCTCGAATTGTCGAGGGCTGTTGGCCGCCTTGGAGACTATGACTATCCAGATGCAAATGTGCAAGGCTACAATCCGTGCGCAGAGCAGTCGCTCGAAGACAAGGAAACGTGCTGCCTAGCAGAAGTTTTCATGCCTAATGTCGATAGCTACGTAGAATTTCTTGATATCCTTGAACTCATCTATCGCATCAACAAACATTCGCTGATGCTACCTTGCCACAATCGCGATACAGAAGCTGTTGTGCATCGCAATATGCGTATGGGTATTGGTGTAACCGGTGTCCTTCAAGCAAGTCAGGCTCAGTGGAATTGGCTTTCTAACGGCTATGACCATTTGCGTGCTTTTGACCTTGAGTATAGTCAAATCAAGAAGATGAATCCCTCGATTAAGCTTACCACCGTTAAGCCGTCGGGTACTCTTAGTCTTCTGCCTGGTGTGCTTCCTGGATGTCATCCAGGCTATGCACGCTTTATGTATCGTCGTATCACAGTTGCATCTGATAGTCCTCTTGTTGAGGTTTGTCGTGACCATGGGTACCCTGTCGAGTATAAGCGTAACTTTGATGGTACACCCGATTATGGCTCAGTAATTGTTACTTTCCCTTATCGCTACCCTGATAATGCTGTTATGGCCAGTGAAATGTCTGCTATTGATCAGCTTAAGGTTGTTCAAAAGCTTCAGGCAGAGTGGTCTGATAACAGTGTAAGCTGTACTGTATATTATAAGCTTGAAGAGCTTCCTGAGATTCGAAAGTATCTTGAAGCTAATTATCGGGGTTCTCATAAGAGCTTATCTTTCCTCTTGCACAGTGGGCACGGTTTTGATCAAGCACCGTATGAAGAAGTAACTGAAGATGCTTACAATGAGCTTGTTGCGAAAACTAGGCTTATCGAGTCGGTTAATGCTGCCGAATTCGAAGGTGGAGACGAATGCGCAACAGGTGCATGTCCGATCAGGTGAGATGGTAGGAGCGCATTATCTAATTGATGGCAGATGTGCGGAATACAGACGACCTAAGTATGGTGATGTTTTGCTTGCAAACCAACAACCATTACCTATGCAACGTGCTGTACTACTTGCAGCTATTACTCTAATAGATAATGAGCCTATTACAGTTGAAGATGTAATGATGCTAGACAACAGTGATGTTGAAATCATTATGAAAGATATTGTAAAAGCTACTAAGTTTTAATACAGGGAGGTCATTAATTTGGCCTCCCTTTTAAACGGAAAATGTATGACAGAAGAATATTATAAAGGTAGGCCATCGCATTGGCAGCCTATTACAGATAAGAAAATATTGGCTTGTCTTGGTAAACTAGGTGAAGAGCTTAACGAAGGTGGATCAGCAGCAAGTCGTTGTATTATTCAAGGTGTTGATGAAGTTGAGCCTACTACACTAAAGCCTAATCGACAGTGGCTCCAGGAAGAAATTGCAGATATTATTGCAATGTGTGGATTGGCAATCACAGAACTTGGACTTGATGAAGACGCTATTGCTAAGCGTATTGAATATAAGCTTAAGTACCATACGGAGTGGCTTTGTGCTCTTTAAAGGACCAATGCTTGCACCTAATGAAAGTCCTTTGAAAGTCCCTAACTTCTTTGGTAAACTTCAATACCCACTTATGGTATCACCTAAGTATGATGGTATTAGAGGTCTTACTAAAGGTGGTAGAATGCTTTCTAGGAAGCTTATTGAAATTCCATCTTTGCAAGTGCAAGAAGAATTCACCATGGTTGATCATCTTGACGGTGAGTTAATCGCTGGTGTTGCTACAGATTTCGGTGTGTACAATCGATCACAATCACATATTATGTCAGGAGATAAACCGGGTGATATATCGTATTATGTATTCGATTACACGCATGATGACTGGTTAATTAAACCTTTCTATCAGCGTTTAGAGAAGCTTTTTGAAGTTATCAAAGACTTTGATGTGTACACGCTTGTACCTCAACGTTCTGTTGAAAATGAAGATGAGCTACTAGAAGCTGAAGCAGAATTTCTTGAAGCAGGTTATGAAGGCGTCATTGCTAAAAGCCCTATTGGGCATTATAAATGTGGCCGAGGAACATTTCTTCAAGGACTCGTTTACAAAATCAAGAGGGAGCAAGATGATGAAGGCATTCTAGAAGATCTTGTAGAGAAACAGACTAATAACAACGAACAAACTAGAGATGCCCTAGGTAATGCTAAACGAAGTTCATCTAAAGAAGGTAAAGTAGGCGCAGATTCTACTGGTAAGTTTAAAGTCAGCTTTAAAGGTGACCTTATTAGTGTAGCTCCAGGTTGTTTTACCGCAGATCAACTTCAAGATATCTGGCACCATTGGCCACGAGATAAAGGTAAGTACCTTAAGTTTCGTCATTTTCCACATGGTGCTAAAGATAAACCTAGACAAGCCAGAGCACTCGGTTTTCGAGACAAAATGGATATGTGACATGCTTATTTCTGTAGACTTTGATGAAGATGGTAACGCTGTTCGTGCTAAAGTACGCAAAAAGACAATTGCGCGTCGACCATTCTTTATTACACGCGACGGTGATAATATTTTGTGCTATTCTGACGTTACGGTAGTTGATGAATTTTATACAACTAACTTGACGTTGATTGATGAAATGCTAGGCGAACGTAATGCAAGACTTTGAAGGTACTGAAATTAAAGTTGGTGATGAAGTACTACAAACAGGTTGTATTTCTCGTGTAGACCTTCGACGACGACGTGTTCTTGAAGTGTACGAAAACTCTGTACTACTTGCAGCAGAGCAAATCCCTGACGGAGCTAAAGTACGAACAGGACGTACATGCTCCGAGCGTGCAAACAACAATCAAGTGCATCCAGAGTATAGAGCGCGTACGTATCACATTCGAAATAGTGTGTGTCGTACGCCCGCATTTCTCTTTGTAATTCCCAAGGATACCAAATGAGTGGACTTCGTAAGCGTACAATTGGCCTCATTATTTCACGTGAAGTAGATAAGTGGCTAGAGTCAATTAAAGATGAAAGCGTCCGTAACATTGCTAAGCATAACACCATTGTAACAGGTGGTTCTATTGCATCAATGTTGATTGGTGAAAAGGTAAACGATTACGATATTTACTTTCGCAACAAAGAAACTGCTATTGCTGTTGCGGAGTATTATATCGCTGAGTTCAATAGCAACAATGATCTTAAGGCTAAAGTTAAGGGTTACGCGCCTAAACTTAAGACCATTACAGTAAAGAATATCCTTGGTGAAGAAGAAGAGCGTGTAGTCATTTGGATGCAATCTGCAGGCACAGCAGAAGAAGACCAAGGTGTAGATTACAACTATTTTGAGAGCCAGCCTGAATTTGAAGCAGAAGATTTTCTTCTTGGCAATGACGTACCTCTTGAAGACCCTGCAGGGTTTGCAGAAGATGCAGCTGATGAATTGAAACCTTCTGTTAAGAAACCTAAGTACCGTCCTGTGTTTCTTACAGATAATGCAATTACGTTGTCTGATAAAATTCAGTTGATTATTCGTTTCTGGGGTAACCCTTCAGAAATTCACCGTACATTTGATTTTGCACATGCAATGGGCTACTACGATCACTCTACCAAGGAAGTCACTGTAGCTCCCGAAGCACTTGAATGTATGCTTTCGAAGACATTAGTGTACAAGGGTTCACTGTACCCTGTTGCATCATTGTTTCGTACACGTAAGTTTATCAAGCGTGGCTGGCGTATTTCTGCTGGTCAAATGCTTAAGATTATCATTCAGCTTCAGGGCGTTGACCTTATGAACAGGTCTGTACTTAAAGAGCAGCTGATTGGTGTAGATATGGCTTATATGAGTCAGCTAATTTCTGAACTTAAAAATGCTGAAGGTAAGGTTGACGCTACCTACCTTGGTATTCTCATTGATAAGGTATTTGAAGAATGATTTATTTTGCACTATGCCTCGTAATTGCTTTTCTCATTGTTGCCTGCTTTATTCTTTCAGGAGGCACAAGGCAAGCTGTTAACGACTTGTTTGCAGAGATTGAAAGCCACAGTCTTACAAAGCTTTCAATTGACGATCTTGCAAGTAGGCTTGCCAGCAAAGAACAGACATTGCAGGGTTATAAGGAAACAACTGTAAAGCTTCGTGATCGTGGCGACAAGTATCGTGATGCTCTCGATGAAATTAAAGCATTGCACACTGATAAGCTGATTTCTACTGCTCGTAAGGCAGTTGACATTGCAAAGAATGCTCGCGATGCAAATTGAAGTTGGTAAAACGTACAAGACACGAGAAGGTCGTAAAGTCTCTGTTATTCGAAAGATGGCAGGTCAACGTAACACTCGTGACTTCGCAAAAGTAAGTGAAACGTCTCAATTTATCATTTCTGATAATGGTAAGCTTGACACGTACTTTGCAGACGGCTCTTACATTAAGGCTTCTGTAGAACATCCAAAGGATATTGTAGGTGTACTCACCTGAGCTTTATCGCGGCATTGCTTATCATATGATCCAGCGACACTGTAAGTTTCCAGCATTCTTCTGGCATTGCTATCGTTGGATTGACTCTGCTGGTCGTAAATGGTCTTGTGAAGAAATCATTAAAGCTGGCTGGGGTATGTGGTTTTGCGATGGTATTATGCTGGGTTATATCATACCTGAAGACTTTGCAGGGAAAAGAACTTGACTTCAATCCAAGATGCAATTCGAGTAGAGCGAGCAAAGCAACCTCGTTTTAATACTAATGAAGGTTTTATTTTGAACATTATGAATGTATCACCTTATGGTGGTATGTGTCAAGCGTTCATTATGGAAGCTATCCGGCATTACTCTACTACGGTAGCTGCTAGTGCGCCTGGACCAGAAGATCCTGAAAGTATGGCAATTGTGTCACCTCAGCTGTGGCACGCGATTGCTGTTGATATTAGGGATCGTATCAATACTCAGTTGAAGATTACAACGTAACCTAAGTGCCCGTAACTTTCTTAAAGTATTCTAGACACTGAGCACACATATACCGTCAGCTGTGCTACGAAATACTAAAGATCTGTTACAAGCGTGCGAGCTATATAAGTCTGGGCAACTCGCTTTCTTTTGTCTGAACGATTACGAGCCAAGTGGCCAACCCTCCCGGACCCCGTTAAATTAACCCACTTGTGGGATAGGGACTTCGGGATAATTCACTTATCTCATTATGATATGCCCACATTGTAGGGTGCATATTTTTTATCGTTTAGAGGAATACATTAACATGACTGAACTTAAGCAGGTTTTCCAGGTTGGCGATCAGAGCTTTGAGACCAAGGCTGAAGCTATGGCCTTTATGCGTCGTCCGAAGATTACAGAAGCCCTGAAGACGTTTATCGCAGACAACGATAAGCTTGTTTCGTGGCTGGTTGATAATCAGGAAACTGTGGAAACCGCGTTTGAAGCTGGCGTTATTCAGCGTGTTACCAAGAGCGATATCAAGAAGCTGGAAGCAGCTCTTGCCGCTGTCACTAAGGCTGGTGCTAAGGACACCCAGTTTATTATTGACAATTCGGAGGCTATCGCTACTTCGTTCCGTTGGCCGTCGGTTAAGCGCATGACTGATGAAGAGAAGAGTGCTGCTGCGCTTGAAATCCTCACGACTGCTGCTGACGGTAATGAAAAGCTTGCTGGCTTTATCATTGAGAACAAGGAGCCTATCCTTGCCGCTTATAAGGCTGGTGTTGTGAAGCGTGAAGTTTCGCCGAATGCTGTTAATGCACTTGAAGCCTACCGTGCAAAGCAGAAGGCTGAGAAGGAAGCTAAGGCTGCTGCCGAAGCACCTGCTGGCACTGCGTAATCAATACCTTGGGGAGATCATTAATTTGGTCTCCCCATTTTAAATGCAAATAAAAGGAATATTTATGTCATATTTTGAAGAACATCTTAATGATACTCGTGAAGCCGCTCGCGATCAAGGTGCTAAACGTCTTGAGGCCTCTCATGTTCGTTTGAACAAATCTGTTGTCAGTATTGAAGCAGAAATTAAGAGGCTTAACGAAAAGCTGGCTGAAGTCAATGATCTTAATACGCGTCTGTTTTCGTTCGCTACAGATGATGATGATCATTTGCTCGATACTGATTCTATTACTACTTTCGAAAAAGAGGTAAACGAACTTGTTGGCAGCCCTTTCTAACTTGGGACTTTGAGTCTTACAGCTTTAATCGTGACGTTTGGGTTGATGAATATCGTAAGTATTGCATTGATGATGTAAGGTTTATGCAAGAATACGAAGCTATTTACAATGCTGGTGATCGTCGCTCTGCTCAGATTGAAACAAATCCCTGTGCAGAAATTATGCTACCTGTGCGTTGTCATGGTAAAAGCTTTTATGATATCATTGCTAAAGACTTAGGTGTTAGTAGAGACGAAGCTAAGAGGCTAATGTATGGTCACGGATACTCTCAAAAGATTAAACCAAATATCAGATCGAATTCTGTTTGTCAAGAAAGAGCAGCGCGATGGTAAGGCTACTAATTACGATGCTTCGATAGAACTTCAAAGACTTAGGAGTGAGCGTCGAGAATTACGCGCAAGCCTACCTCCACTAAAGGTTGTTGAATGACTGACTTTACTGTTGTGCGAGAAGCACTTCCACCTATCCTTTTAGGTTTTTGCTCAAAACTTTGTTAGCGGCATTGTTAATAGTAGAACGCCTAATCAAATCATTAGTCGTAACGGTTCACCATACATTAACCGATGGATGTTGAGTCGTAAGGCTATGGTACCTGTGTATGATGACCCTTCTATGCCTTTGCATTACTTTGGTGTGATGGCGTCAGAAGTAGAAAACATTTATATTCATCAATACGCGCGCCCTGATCGTGATGACCCTCATTGCCATCCGTGGCCAAATGCATCTTTAATTGTATCTGGTTGGTACGATGAAAATGTGTATGAAACAGGTAGCAATAAGTTCATTGGCGTCGAAAGACGCCATGAGGGTGATATCATTCTACGTGATAGTAGTTCTGTTCATGCTATTGTAGATACATCGCCAGGTTGTTTGACTGTGTTTGCATCATTGCAAAAAGACCGTGATTGGGGTTTTTACACTGAGACAGGCTTCATTCATTCGACTGCGTATCATGCAAATAGTGCGTCGTTAGCTGCGTGATTAAGCAAATCAAACACTACACTAGAGAATTTATTAGAGCACATCCAGACGATATTTTTGTGTATGGTAGTAATATGCAAGGTAACGGGTGGCGTGGTCAAGCTAAAGAAGCATGCGGTGAGCCTAATACTGTAGGTATCCCAACAAAATGGTTGCCGAGTAATAAAGCTGAAGCATTCTTTTCTGAAGATGATTTCTTTAAAGTGCAAGTGAAAATTGATACAGCTTTTTTGAAGTTGCAACGTCATTTAAAAGCAGGTAAAACAGTCTACTGGCCAGAAGATGGTATAGGTACAGGAAGGGCACGTTTAAGAGAATGTGCTCCAAGTATCTACACATATATCTCTGATTGGTATAAAAAGCTTTTGATCTTATAGCTCAGTGCGCGTGTGGCGGAATTGGTAGACGCCCGAGACTTAAAATCTTGTGTCTTTTAGACGTGCTGGTTCGAGTCCAGTCATGCGCACCATGCTCTTATAGCTCAATGGTAGAGCGCCGCCTTTGTAACGCGGATATCTCAGTTCGATTCTGAGTAAGAGCACCATTTAGAGGATACACTATGTTCATTAACACACATATCTTGCAGGGTAAAATCCCGCATGATTTTAAATGGGTAGACAGCAATGGTCGCCTAAATGATCCATACTCTATGGACACTAATCATCTGTATCGTGCTGCAACTAAGGTCGCAAACACGGTACTTAAAAATGCAAAATGGGGTAACGGTTCCAAAGTCACAAATGAAGGTGTAAACGACCTTAACAAAGCGTTGTATGCTCTTATTCATGCGCTCGTGTTGCGTTACAACATTTTGAATGATGATAGAAAACGTGATGTGCAAGATATTTTGAATACACTCTATATTCATGTATCACGTTTTAATATTCATGGTATTGTAGACGCGTTGAATAACGAAGGTGCTACTTTCAAAATTAGGTATAATGGTGTAACGTATGCCAACGCCACCATTTTCTGATACATACACTAGTGGATGGAATGCTGCTCATCTTGGGCTTAATCCGCTGCTATCCACTAAACCACAAGAGTATATAGATGGTTTCAACGGCTATCTAAATGCGCCACTAGAAGATAAGATTGCAATGCGCAATGATTATCTTGATTTCACCAATGAAGAGGAATTGATTAATGGCTGAAGAATTTTTCGTGGAAGACAACGGTGCGGGAAATGCACCTGCGGATGCCTCCAGTGCTCCGGCGGTCGTCGTCACACCCTCTGACGTCAATAGTTCAGTAGACACTATGGCCGCGCACTTCGCAATCCATCCTGAGAACACTATCGAAGTGATTGCCGACGTTCTTAATGTGGTCATTCAAGGTTCTATTAATTGGCCTTCTGATAAGCGTCAGGAAGTCATTCGCAAGGCTTTGGAGCAGTCTAACCATCCGCTTTTTGCAAACGTTGATGAAGTGTTGAAGACACTGTAAATGCTTAAACCGCTTGTATCTGATACGTTTGATAGTACAATATCTTCGTTAGATACAGCTTTAGTATTATTTTGGGCCGATTGGGCAAGTCCTTCAGTGGATTTGTTCAATCGGCTTAAAATTGTCGAGACTGATATCTATACAGTTGATATTGATACTTACGCGGATATTGCGCATCGTTGTAAAATCGTAGCTGCTCCGACGCTCCATGCTTACAAGAAAGGTAAGCTTCTAGGGTGGAAGGTAGGTTTGATTGGTGCAACAACAGCATATCTTTGGTATCTGGAGAAAATCAATGAAAGTAGCCTTTGAAACTACTTCAGGAGAGTTAATAGAGATTGAAGGTAGACGAGAATTTACAATTTCAAACAATGGTACAGTTGTTCAAAGTCATTTGACAATGTACTATGTTTTGAATTTTCTCACAAATCATCTTATTAGTCTTCAAACACTTGTTGCACATTACAAAACAGAGTGTGATAAAGCACGTGCTAACCTGGTACATGAAACAAAAGAACATGATGCTACATTAGACAACGGTATCAAGTGGCAAAAAGCATATCAATCGCGTTCCGATTGTTTCTTTAATGGCATGTTGTTTCGTCCTAAAAAATCTACAGATAGTAATTGTATAACTGTAGAATATAATAATGAAGGCAAAGTGTTCTTTAAACACTATAAAGACGTTACAACAATTCCACCAAACGAACCACCAGTGTGGCCTTATATTGTCGCACTTATTCTCTCAGCTATTGCGTTAGGAAATATGCTTGCAAACTAAAATTAATGTTGGTAACGGTGAATGGACGCTTGTTGCAGGTTATCATGGTGAAATGCAGCCTGCTATCATGTTCTTTAAGAATGAAGAACTTGCCGTAGTAGGCGAACGTTTGTTTGCGCCTGTTGTAGAGCCTGATATTGTGATTACTTTTGCTAACACTATTCCTCTTGAAGCATTTCGTACGAGTCTTAACACTATTGAAAGCTTGTTCAATGGACATTAATCCACTTGCTGTTCAAGCACTATACGATTTTAATGAGCGTATGGCAGAAGAAAGGAAAAAGAAAACTATGACACGAGCATTTTACATGGTGTATGGTGAAGGTGGAAGAGCACCTGCTGTTCGCCATCAGTCACGTGCAGCGGCTGTTACAGAAGCTACACGCTTAGCTGCCAACAACCCTGGCCAAAAGTTTTATGTTCTCCAGGCACTTGAAGTGCTTGAAACAAATGCAGTTACACGGACGGAGCTTGTATGATTAAAAATGTTATCCTCGGCATTTTTGCTGTTATCGTTGTTTGGTTTGCACTTACATCCTTTGGCCTTTTTGCAGATCGACAGATTCAAAAGGTTCGTGAAGAAACACGTTCACAAGTTTACGACACTAGTCGTGAATATAATGAAGGTGTCAATCGCGATCTCTCACATTATTGCTATGAGTTTCACAAGGAAGACAGTAACAAGAAGGGACTTGCAGCACTCATTCGAACGACTGCAGATACTTTCAAAGGTATCGTTCTCCCTGATAACCAGACTTGCATCACTGAAGCAAAGGAATATTGATCATGCGTAAGTTTATTATTGCAGTCGCTCTTATGTCGCTTCTTTCTGCCTGTGGTGATTGGCAGACTTCTGATCCTGCAGCAATGCGTCAGGGTAAGGCAACTCGTGGTACAATGAATGCTGGTGATCGTAAGGTTGGTTATCCTGCTGTTACCAACTACTCCCAGCGTCAGGTACTGAAGGATGCATACGAAGATATGGACAAGACTGTCCTTACGTATGTATACGCGCAAGGGCTTGACGGTAAGTTCATCTGTATTGGTCAGGCGGTAGGTTATTCTATTTCTATGGGTACACAGTTTACCGCGCCTGAGTTCCCTCAGTACCTTCGTTTTGGTCCTGACGATATGACAGCAGATGGTACATACATGATGGCGCAGCCTGATCCTGATGGTCTTTACCACCCGTCTTCAGGTTCGGCTAGCGTTATCAAGATGATTGATCCCGAAACAGGTGAAGCTTCTACTAGCATGTCTGAGCCTAATCTGTTTACATCGCCCTATCGTCTACCTGCTACTGTTGTTAGTGTAGCTTGCCCGAATGATATTGCTGCTGCAAATGTGAAGATTAAGCACGCAGTTAATGAGGTTAAGTAACAAAAGAAATCAACGTAAATATTGAAAGAAAAATCTATGCCGCAACTTGACTTTGGTGCACCACTTGAAACTATTACTGTTCCGCCATTGCCTGTTCGTTTTCTTAAACGACGTTCAGAAAGTGTTGAGTGTATGATTGATAGTTCATACCTTTCTGACGGTGAAAAAGGCTTCACTAAGTGGCGTTGGACATTTTGGGGTGAATCTGAAGTTCCCTTTCTTCCAGATATTAGGAATTCGTAATGTGGTTAACAGCAGTACTTATACTTGGTTTTCAACCTCAGTATCACGCTTATGAAACTCTTTTTGAATGCCAAGCTGGCGAAGCACGCGTTAGGGCTGTCACGCAAAATGTAAAGAAAGCCTATGTTATGAAGTGTGTTTATGTTGAATATACTCATGAAGAAAAGCCATGAAAAGTTTGCAAGTAACACGAATTGATCTAGAAGAAGCTGATAGTTACAGCGAATTAAAAGTAATGAAGTCTCCAGCAGGTTATTATGTTGGTACAACTTACCATAATTCTGAATTTGGTTTTGATGAACCAGGCTCACGAGATAGCGGTTACTTTCGTACAGAGGAAGAAGCTGCTGCAATGCTAAAGACTTTTGAATCTGGTGATCACACTCATGTTCGATGGAACCCATAATGTACGATTGGTCAGTTACGTATCAGTACGTAGAACAAGAGCCAGCAGTAATGAGCATATTCAATGAAACGTTTATTAATACTGTTCTAGAAAAAGCTAAGCTGTCACTTGACAGTGGTGGTGAATACGTTATTCTTGAGATTTCAAAAGATAATGTTACTCTGCCGTTTAAACTTGTTAACATCAAAGACGTTGTTGACGCTGGTCCTTATACTTATGAAAAACTTATTAGTGAAGTTGCAAAGAAATTTGAACTTACTGATGAAAAGAGTGCGGAGCTTATTAATGAGGGTGAACGACGAAGGTACTGGTCGAAAGATGAAAACGATGAGTATCAAACTGTTTCTCGCGAGTTTACTGATACCTTGGCTGGCCTTGATAGGCGGCGGCTATTTGCTTGTGCAAAGCGTATCTTGGGTGACTCTGCTCTCACACACCGTTTGTTCACAGAGGCTTTGATGGACCAAGCACGTATTTCTTATAAAGAGGCGTGTGTTGTCCTTAAAGAGGGTGACCTTCGTGGTTTCTGGTCTGCACGTGTAAGCGTTAAGAATGGAAAAGAGTTCACAAATTACTTTATAGAGTTTTGATATGTACACTAAAATTGTTGGTGCAGATATAGTCAAATTGACTAAAATGTTTAAAGCTACACGTGCTAGTATTGGATATAATGGGGAATTTATTATTGAAGTATGGGCGGATGATATCAGGTTCGTGTATGCTTATGGTAATACACTTGCACAAGCTATTTCACAAATAAAGAAACTCTTGAGCGAGAAACGTCGTGCTATTAAACGAGTTAATTCAGAAACTTAAACAAATACCCGAACACCTAAACGTCAAAATAGACTTTCGAGATACCCGAGATATTGCTTGCGGTGTAGCAACCGTGAACGTATACCCACGAGCAACCACTTTCAAAGTAGATGGAAAAATCATAGGAGGAAGCTGATGCTTAATTGGCTTATTATTAGCCGTGAGAGGTATCTCCAAGTGACATTGTACAGTATTGCGCTTCAGCATCTTGATGTTGTTGCTGTAATTGATGCTGATAATAGTATTGATCTTGTTCAATGTCGACTTGATGAAGCTAGCGTATTAACTCAACTTCAGCAGCTTTTTGATACTAGCCCAAAACCTGTACAAAAGAAAAACAGTGCTGCTGATATTCTACTTTAAAGGAAAAGACCATGAATAAATACCAAAAGTGGTTTGACACTGTTGTTGAAAAGATATTTGCACAAGGCAAGCCAGCAATCTCAGCAACTGGTAAGTGTTATTATCTCACAGATGATAAATTACGTTGTGCTGTAGGCGTTCTTGTTCCTGATGACCAAATTGATATGTGGAAAGATAAGCTGTGTGGTATTAGAAATATACCGAAGCCTATGGTTGATGCGGCTGGTATAGAATCCACTACGAATAATCTTGATTTCCTATCACGGCTTCAAAATGTCCATGACAATGCTGCTCGAAGCGCAGGATTATTTATGGAAAAGTTTATTAGTGGAATGCGTATTATTGCTTATCATTACAGCCTTGACACAACGAAGCTAGAGGAACAAACAGATGTCGGCTGATTTTCCTACATTCTCAAAGAGCGTTCATGATCAGTACACGCAGATGTCTTCACAAGAACTCTATAAAGTAGACGTTCAAGACATCTTTGCATCGTATCTTGCAGCTTTTCCGGAGGGAACAAATGAAGTATTTCGTCAACGCACCGAACACGACTGTAACTGTTGTAAGAATTTCATTCGCAATCTTGGCACTGTTGTTTCTATTGACGGCGACGTAATTATTACTGTCTGGGATAATTACAACACACTGCCGTACCCGTACAATGTTGTTGCTGAAACAATGCGCGACATTGTGCGTCAAGCACCTATTGTCTCTGTGTATCGTACTAAGGAGCGCCAATACGGTGTTGAATATAATTACGACACTGAGACTTCGCGTAAGTGGAATCACTTCCATGGCGCTGTCGGTCGTAAGCATTATTCTGTTAAACCTGATGCTGATCGTGGTAGCATTAATACTTCTTTTAATGTCTTTCAACGTGCGCTGAATGAAATTAGCGTTGAGACTGTTAATACCGTTATTGAACTAACAAATAATAACGATATTTATCGTGGTATGGAAAATATTCGATCGTTAAGGTCTCTCCGAGAAGCTCTTATTGCTTACAACGCAACATTTCAAAAGACAATGTGGGTGTGGGCAAATCTTGAAAAGTATAATAACATTGCGCATATTCGTGGTACCAGTATTGGTACGCTGCTTGTCGCTATCTCCGAGGGTACCGATCTTGCAGTTGCTGTTAGTAAGTACGAAGCAATGGTTGCGCCTACAAATTATAAGCGGCCAAAGTCTCTTGTTACTACAAAGATGATCAATGAAGCGGCAGAAAAGATTGAAAAGCTTGGCGTAAATATTAAGCGTCGCCTTGCAAACATTTCTGATGTTTCAGTGAATAATGTTCTTTATGTTTCTAACCGTGTGGTTGGTAATATGAAGGGTGGTATTCATGATCTTCTTGCAGATCAGATCAAACCGGCTAATCATATTAAAATTGAATCACCTACAAAGGTTAGTGTTAGTGATTTCTTTGAGCACGTTCTTCCTGGAAAGAAAGAACTTCAGCTGCTTGTTGAGCCCCAACATTTTGGTAACTTCGTAACAATCACTACAGCAGATGGTGAGACGGGTGCACCTTTGTTTAAGTGGAATAACAACTTTGCTTGGTCATACGACGGTAACGTTGCTGACTCTGTAAAGGCTCGCGTTAAAGCTGCTGGTGGCAATGTTGATGCACTGTTCCGTGTATCTCTTGCTTGGTTCAACACAGACGACCTTGATATCCACATTGAAACACCGGTCGATCGTATTAGTTATCAGAGAAAATATGGCCGATATGGTATTCTTGACGTTGATATGAACATTAGTGGTGATCGTCGAGACGCTGTTGAAAACATTCATTTCACCAAGATGGTTGATGGTAGATATAAAATCATTGTTCATAACTTCACACCTCGTGAATCTATTGACGTTGGTTGTACTGTTGATATTGAGGGTATTGGCACTAAGCAGCAGTTTGTGTATAACAAACCTGTACGTGGTTATCAAGAAATTGCAACGTTCGATGTAAAGAACAATGCAATTACAAGCCTTAAGAATGCACCTGATGTCACAAACGAGGGTATTGCTCAAACTAAGTGGGGACTTACTAGTGGAAATCTGGTCAATATTAATTCGATCATGCTTAGCCCTAATTATTGGGATGATAATGCTGTTGGGAATAAGCATTGGTTTTTCCTTCTGGAAGGATGCAAGACAGACGATGCCGCGCGGGGAATTTATAATGAATTTCTTCGTGGCGATCTTGATGCTCATCGCAAGGTGTTTGAAGTACTTGCTGACAAAACCAAGTGTCCTCCTTCAGAGAGCCAGCTTAGTGGCCTTGGATTCTCTTCCACTAAAAAGGACTCGGCGATAATTGTTGTTGACAAGCGTCCATTTGAGGTAGTATTCGGATGAGGTACATCGTAGCATATATTGACTTCTTTGATAATGAATTAAAGCTTAAAGAGGTCAAAGCACAAAACGAAGTTGAAGCAATCAATGTAGCTCTTGAAGAAAATTTCAGTGATTGTACACTTGAAGATGTAAAGAATATGATGTTTGATCGTGACTCTGCTGTCAATGTCATTGAAATTAATCTTCAATGTGTTGTTTGTGATTGTAAAAGCTGATGACAAGATGCCCACAATGTAATCAAAACACACTTGCTCAATCAATGAGAGCAGATGTTTGTTTAAATGAAGACTGTAATTATTCTGAGGGATACGCAGATGCTTATGCTACTGTAGACCCTAGGGGTGATTTTGATAATGCATATGAACTTTCATAATGGAGAATAAAATGAACATGTTTGAAACCGCACTTCGTAACAAGTACCGTTATACTACTATTCGTGGTATTATCACTACTGAACAACTTTGGGATCTTAAGCTTGAAAGTGCTGATGGGTTTAATCTTGATACCGTTGCACGTGGCATCAATGCTAATCTCAAGGAAATTAGTGAAGAGTCGTTCGTAAAGCCTAGCTCTAACAGTGATGAAAAGGTTGAGCTTGAGACTAAGCTTGAAATCGTTAAGTATATCATTGCTGTGAAGCTTGAAGAGAAGACTGCAGCTGCTCGTCGCCGTGAGCGTACTGAAGAGCGTCGTAAGCTTCTTGATGCTATTGGTGCAAAGAAGGATGCACAGCTTACGGAAGCTTCTCTTGAAGAACTTGAGCGTAAGCTTGCTGCACTCGACTAATTAACTTCAGAGGGTGATCTTTAATAGGATCACCCTCAAAAGGAATATCCTATGGAAGAAGCTGTATCAACTTTTAATGGTTATTTAAGCGAAGTTCTTTGGCGATTTCACAATGCTCTTATTCACCGTGGAATGAATACAGAGATTAAAACAAAGTTACTACACTGCTTAGATAAGATGAAACAAATCATCCAAGACCTACCGGAGAAACCCAAATGAAAGTTATAGTACCAGGTCATCATTATGAGCTTGATGATTTAAAAGCATCAACAAAATATCAGCTAATGTTTTATTGTGATGGTACAATCAACCCAGAATATGGTGACTCTCCTGGGCCTTCATCACAAGAAGTTATTAGAGCATTGATTGATCGCCAACTATTTCTAAATGTACAAGCTCCTTGTGCAGAAAATATTACAATAATTCAGCATTTACGTGAAGCGCTTAAACAATACGAAATACGTGCATTTCGGCGTACTGTAGAAAAGATTGCTGACATTGAAGGTTGGGAAACTAACGCTAAAGGTCACATTTTTGAACTGATAGGTTGATATGACTACTATTGCTTATAGAAATGGTCTTATGGCTGGTGATACAAGAGCTTATTCAGGTTCAAAATATCCGATTGGCCGTAAATCGAAGATCAAACGTTTACAAAACGGTACGTTGATTGGTGTTAGTTCTACAACACCAGGTGGTGGTGAATATGTAGCTAATTGGTACGAAACACAGGACAGTAGTCTCATTCTACCTGATGCTTTTTCATTACTTGCTGTACATCTAAATGGTGATGTTTTCTTTGCAACCGATCATAAAATGCTATCAGGCCCGCTAAAGGCTGATTTCTTTGCTATCGGTTCAGGTTGTGACTTTGCTCTTGGCGCAATGGAAATGGGTGCCTCTGCTCAAAAAGCTGTTGAGGTATCCTGTTACTTTGATGTTTGGAGCGACCTTCCTGTTGAGGTGTGGAGGCTACAATGAGCGAAATTAAACTATGCCCTGGTGTTATACCACCAGGGAGCGTTTTCACGAATAAAACAGATGAACTCGTTATATTCTTCACAGATGAACATTCGCATAGTGATATTCTACGCTATGTCATTGGCGATATTGGAAGCGATGCTCTATTTATTGTAAAAGACATTCTACAAAAGGAGACACCTATGGAACGCGTTAATAATGCAGTTGTATTTGCTGCTCAGGCTCATAAAAATCAGCAGCGTAAATATACAGGTGAACCTTATATTGTTCATCCCATCGAAGTTATGATGCTTGTGCGTGAATATGGTGGTGATGAAGATATGCAGTGTGCTGCCGTTCTTCACGATGTCATTGAAGATTGTGGTGTCACGTATGATGAAATCAGCAGCATGTTCGGTACTGATGTAGCATCTTATGTTCGCTATCTGTCTGACATGGAAGAAGGTAATCGTTCAGAACGTAAGTTTGCTTCCAAAGTTAGGCTTGCTAGTGCACCTTCTGAAGTGCATACAATTAAGCTTGCTGATTTGTATTCTAACACACGTGATATTGCAGAAGCCGATGCTAAATTTGCTTCAATGTATCTTCGTGAGAAGGTCGACTTGATGCAAGTACTCACACGTGGCAATCGTGCACTCTTTATGAAAGTGTGGCATATTATTCCTGAAGAGTATCGTTTTCATATTTCTTTGAAGGATCTTTTCTGATGAATTTCTTTATTTCTAATACTACAGCTGGTATTTCAATTTATGCCGATGAAAATTTCGGTAATGAAAACAACACCGTATTTTGCACTGTAATTGATGGAAAGCTCTATCTTTATAAGAAGCGCCAGTCTTATAGTGTAGAGAGAGCTGTTTCCTTTTACAAGACTAGTAAAGGTGGTTATGTGTGTCGTCCAGCTATTCCAGGAACAATAGGTCTTGATTTTAAGTTTGGAAAAACACCTATTGAATGCGATTCCACTAATGAAATTATGATCTTTGATCTTGATTTTTCTAAAATTGAAACTAAGTCGTACACACCACGTGGGGCTAATGATAAAAAGCCTGTTAGTGTAGTAGATGAATCAGCTGCTGTTGAAGAGCTGTTGAATGAACTTCGAGCTAACACGTGTGGTATTGTAAAGATTATCGATGACGGTGGAAAGTTTTCGATTGTTATAGACAAGCGTTATACAGTAGAAACACTTATTGAAGAACTTCAAAAGCACTCTCCAAAAGCGCCTGTTGTGTTTTCACATAATGGCAACTTTTACTACAATCTTGAAATTAGTCAACAACTAAATGGTATTGAAATTGCAATTCATAATGCAGTTTGAATATAAGATCGTAAGTTTTGAAGGCCGACCATACACGACCGAGTTAAATAAACTTGGTGACGACGGCTGGGAACTTGTAAATTTTACACTTAGAGAGCACACATGGTTTTGTGTATTTAAAAGGATTAAAAAATGATTGTATTTCTTCTCGCACTTTCGATTATTGGTGTTGTTCTTGCAGTACTGCTTGGTTGGGGTTTTATTTATGCAATATTTGATGCACTTGGTAAGGATGAATGGTTTACTGGTATCTTTGGCTTTATGCTATTGATTGGTGACACCATGATGCTTATTTATGCTATCAAGGGTATCATCGTTTATCACGAACAGGTGTAATTATGTTTCTTCTTGCAGCACTTATTCTTGCAATGGTTATAGTTGCATTCTTTATCTTTATCGCTTTCTTTGCAACCCTTATTGCATTTACAGAAGGTAAGTGGCAAGCAGGTATCATTCTTGGTGCACTTACATACGTCTCTGTTGTGCTTGAACTATGGCTTGGGGGCTGGGGATGAATAAAGAGCTTGAAGATTTGTCTGACAAGCTTGTAAAGCTTAAAAACTTTCTTAATACCTCTGAGCTTTCAAATGAGCATCGTCGGCTACTGTATCTTCAGCAAGCTGCTATGTCGTCATACAAGGCTGCACTTGTTGCTCGTTTAGCTTTACCATGAGTTGGATGATGTCATCTGATGGTTGGCGTTGTGACATAAACGAAGGACCATACAACGAACTACAAATAAAAAATGGTTGGGAGATATTTCAACTTAATTCAAAAACACCTGTTAGGTTGGCATCACCAAAAGGTGTTGTAACAGAACACATGACAATACAAGCTGCTAAGTTAGCGGCGCAAACACAATAACAAAACCCCAACACACCATTTGATTGACCCCATTGCGGGTTGGTTGAGTGGTGTGTTGGGGACACAATCTTTTTTTTTTTTCGCTCTGGCCGATAACGCGAATTTTTTGTATTGAAAATGTGTGCACAAATGTTGGTAGACCCCGTTAAATTAATGATTAGCTGCCCGCTGGGGGGTTCACCCTCAATGTTAAGTTGTAGATGATGTATCCTCCTTAATATAAATATATAATATAACTATTAAAAGGTACAAAGTCTAAGGCCATAAGTGGTACAAACGTGGATAAATTCATGTTATTCTCAAACTGTACACTGCAAGGTACAAAGAAATATGTGCATAATTGTTGGTCGACACCGTTAACTTAATGAACTCTGTCGAGTTTAGTTGTTAGTTGATTTTTCCTCCATCGTCGAACTGAGAAACGAGTCCCATGTCAGCTGCAGACATTGTTATTGAACAACCAGGAGCATACGGTAACGGTACAAAGGCTATGCGCTATCATGGTGGTAGCGAAAGGTCTAAAGATCGTCTTCGTGTGTTAAATTATGATCCCATTGGCGAACTTGTTAAGACGTATCGTGAGATAGAACAGCTCATTCAGCGTGAATACGACATTCGCGATGGGAAGATCGTTGTGTATAGTGCTTCTACACAGAAACCATTAACATGGCGATCTGATCTACTTAACAATCTATTAGACAAGAAAGAGCGGATTGCTAACAATCTCCTTCGTTATGGCTATGGCCGTGTGCCTGAACATAATGTTGTTGAAGAGAAAGTACTTCCTGCTTTTGTTGTCCATACAACTCAAAAAGGTGTTGTTTATCACACTGGCGATAAGGAAGATGATGATGGTTGATCATTGTCGTAATTGCTCTGCAAAGGCATGTGATATGTGTGGTTTAAAGAACATAGCTGCGTATACAGCACCTAATAGTTTCTATCCTGAATACGTCAGCATTAACCGTAAAGGTGATGATGTTGAGATTACTGTTAGAGGTCCACATCAAGTTGTGAATGGTGTTGCTGTATGTGGCAAAGACTGTCGTCCAGGTAATGACATGTGTAATGGTTATTGTTCTGGCGTTCATGACAGCCCTCGTCGTATGAAGCATCGTAAAGAAGGCCTTACTGTTACAATGAGTATGCCTTTTGAAGAGTATGAACGAATGTTTCGGTAATGAGCGTATATTTACACGAAGGTCAAACAGAAGCCTTTGAAGACATGTTTATTGACATGAAGCATCGGTTTATATCTGTTTGCTGTGCTCGTGGTTGGGGTAAATCCTACTTCCTTGCTACAGCTGCAACAACTGCTGCTTTCGAACTTATGGCATTACCAGCCGATGTCCCTAACAAACGTGTTGCTATTATTGCTCCTACGTATGATCAGGTGACTGATATCTACTATCCTGTCCTTGCCTACGATATGGGCCTTGAGCAGTATGCAATTAAGAGTTCACAAGACCAAGGACGTTTTGTTCTACCAAATAATGTAGAGCTTCGTTTGTTGTCTTATGAGGCTGTTGAGCGTATGCGTGGTAAAGGTTATTACTTTGTAGGCTGGGACGAAATCACATCATGTACACGTGGTATTGCTCCTAAGAAAGCTTGGGAGTCTGTTATCCGTCCATGCATATCAACACGTTGGAGCCCACAAAATGCTTTACGATATGGTGCTCGCTCTCCAGGTCGCGCTCTTATCGCGTCAACACCTAATGGCTACGATTTCTTCCATGAAATCCATCACTACAGCGAGAAGGATCCTGCTTGGGGATCTTACCATTACGACTATACAGGGTCGCCTTTCCTAGATCCTGTAGAAATTGAATCGTTACGACACACTATTGATCCTCGTTCATTTGCCTCTGAGTATCTTGCTCAGTTCAAAGACTCTGGTAATAGTGTGTTTTATTGTTTTGATCGTAAAAAACATGTGCGTACACTTGAGCCATTCAGCGAGAAAGAAGATGTACATGTTGGTATCGACTTTAACGTGGGTATCCAAGCTTCTTCAGTATTTGCTATACGAGGTAAACAAACACATTACCTTGATGAGCTCATGGGTCATCCTGATACAGAACAGCTTGCTATTGCTCTTCGGGGTAGGTACCCTACTAATAAAATATTTGCTTATCCCGATCCTACTGGTCGTAGACGTCAGTCTTCTGCACCTGTTGGTCGATCCGATTTTACTATCTTAGAATCACAAGGTATTGTCTGCTTAGCACATAATAAAGCACCAGGTATGATTGACTCTGTTAATGCAGTCAATGCTCAGCTAATGACAGCTGCTGGTGAAATGTCTATGTTCTTTGATCCTAAATGTACAAATCTCATATCTTCTATGGAGCGTACAAAGTGGGTGGACAATAATTCTAATACTGCTACCATCGATAAGAAGGAGGGTGTTGAGCACTTCTCTGATGGTGTTCGTTACGCTACAGAATACCGATTTCCTATTAGGTCGGCTAAGCGAGCTTCTTCTAGAGGATTTAATTTTTGATGGACAATCAAACCATTTTCTCTGGGATGTTAGCTATTATTCTTGCTGGTGTTACTTGGTGGGTTAATACCGTCTGGGGACAGCAGCAAAGAGACCATAATAGGATTAACAGCCTAGAGCTTAAGCTTGTGTCTGAGTACCGTACCAACATAGAAAGCGACAGGACTCGTCATGAGATACTTGAACGCTTAGATCGTATTGGCAATTTAGAACTGCTTCTAGCACAGCAATACGTAACCAAAAATGAGCTAAAGGAGGCATTGGTACCTTTGCTGACTAAGCTTGATTCAATTTACGCTAAGTTGGATAAGAAGCAAGATAAGGTGTAATTATGCAACTTTCTTTGTTTCCCGAATATCGTGATACAGCGTATGGTCGTCTTTGTGTTGATGATATCAAATCTGGTGTTCATCTACTTACCGACGATCGATCTTGGACTTATCCTGTCCATCTAGAAAATGGCACGATTGTCAATCTTGATGGTCCATGCCTTTTAACTGTGATGGAACAAACACATGGCACGCAGTAAACTTAATGACATCAAGACAGACCTTATCTCTGATAGTGGTTCTGTTTTATGGTCGTTCGTCAAAGGCGAGCAACTAGAGTACCCTATTCTTTTGAACTTTCTTACTGATGCCACTGCTGGGTACACCTATGAAGCTGTTGTGATTGAGGCAGATAATGTTGCTGCACAGTCCGATAAGCCTTCTACAGTAAAGCCTAGTGGTGTACAGACTACACTTACTGTTCGTGTGCCTACGCTACGTGGTAATTGGGCGGCTGCTACATCTTACAGCATTGAGAATGTTGTTTTGTACAATAGCAAGTATTACAAGCTCCTTACTGGTGTTAATCGTGTCAGTGCTACTACGCCTGATGTTGATCCATACTGGCAAGAGACACAGCTTAACTATGTGTATGTGCAATTCCCGTCTACACTAGGTAATACTTGGGGTGTTGCTCCTACAGTAATGTCGCATGTGTATGGCTTCTTTGAACTTCGTGTCACTGAACCTACTAACTCTATTATTGTCAAAACATGGAAGCCGCTTAGGGGTATGATTGAAATTCAATTCAGTCCTACTGACGTGGTGTAAACATGGCTAATCAGGTAACAATAGGCAACAAGCAATTAGCTTCAACTGTAGCCTCGCCTACTTTAGCTGTTGCTGTAACCACACCCGTAGTCGCTACTAAGGCTGACAAGGTTAATGTTTTACCTGATTTTAAAACAAAGCCTGTCGTTGCTGATGCTCAATCAAAAGCTGTTAGTGTTACTATAAAAGGTTATCAAGTCGATACAAACACTAACACTAACACTTTTAATATTGACATTGATAATGCCAGTCAGCGGTTTCCTGAACTGTCTAATCCTAGCGGTACTGTAGATATTGTTGACCCTGTTGAAATTATTACATTTAGTGCAAGCAAAGTTTATACTGATGTGTTTTCAAACAATGAGCTTGTTGTGTTTGATGTTTCAAAAATCATTAATGACACTGTAGGTACAAATGATTATTTGACATTTGATACTGCTAAAAGCATTACTGATTATGTTACATCTACAGAAGTTGTGTCAATAAACACTGCTTCTACAAAAACAGATGCATCTACCATATCAGATACCATTGTGTTTGACAAGTCAATGGTTCTCATTGATTATACAAACATTAGCGAAATCGTTAGCAATAACCTTGTGAGTGCAGGTACGGCGCTTTCTACTAGTACGCAAGAATCTACTAGTATGAGTGATGGTGTTACGCTTACATTTGGTAAAGCTATAAACGAAACAACAACAGCAAGTGAAACGCTTGTTTTGATAAATCAATCCTATACGTCTGCTTCTTACTTTGAGAGCGATTACGTAGGCACAATATTAAGGATACCCTAATAATGCTTGACAACCTTGAACTTAAGGGTGAGCTTACGTTGCGCTTCGAACGTGAAGATGGCAGCGTGGATGAATACAATTACAACAATTTGATTGTTAATGGTGGCTTTGCGTATATTGCCAGTCGTATGAAAGATGCCACAGCTACTGCAATGTCACATATGGCTGTTGGTACAAGTGCCACTGCTGCAGGTGCAACTCAATCTGCACTTGTTACAGAACTTGCTCGTGTTGCTCTTACAAGCACAACAATTGTTACTACAAACGTAGCAAATGATAGTGTTCAGTATGTAGCTACATTTCCTGCAGGTACGGCTACTGGTGCTATTACTGAAGCTGGTATCTTTAATGCCTCTAGCGCAGGCACTATGCTTAATCGTACTGTGTTCTCTGTGCAAAATAAGGGCGCTAGTGACTCGCTGACTGTTACTTGGAAAGTTACAGCACAGTAATGTCTACAATTGTCAGTAGAGCTACTAAAGGCTCTCCGTTGACGAATACTGAAGTCGATAGTAATTTTAGTAATTTAAATACTGACAAAATTGAGGTTACAGGCACACCTGCTACTGGTGATCGTATTCAATGGGATGGCACTAAATGGATTCCATCTAGGGCTGTATCGATCTTATCTGGTAGCATAGGTAATGGTAGTGCTGTAACATTTACAATTACTCATAATTTAAATACTACTAGCTTACTTATGGCTTTTAGAGACTCTACAACGGGTTACCCTATCTATTGTGATTGGTATCCTTCGTCAGCTAATGCTATCATTGTTAACAACTTTGGTACAGCACCTGCTACAGGGTCCATTCTTTATACACTGATGGGATAGTAAGATGGCTGATAGATATCTGTTCATGCTTGCTAATACATCTGCTTCTATTTCAAGTACTACAAACTGGTTTGCTAATGGTCCTCGCCGCGTGACTGCTCAAATCAATACTACAGGTACATCATTAACTGTAACCGCTGGTGATGGTAACGGTAAACTACCTAATGGCTATCGTCTGTATCGGTATAACACTGCTACAGCAATGGTTGCTTGTGGTATTATCTCATCCAATACAGCTGCAAATTCGGATGGTACAGGTACGTATACATTAACTGCAAGTACAGCTGCCTTTACATCGCAACCTATTTTAGCTGTTGAAGCTACTGCTGCTTCTGCACCTACTACAGGTGATATGTGTTATGTAACTACAAACGCTTCGTTAGCACAATCTGTTGCAATGAACACTACAGTGTCTCGTACTATCTATGGTTTGAGTATCGTTGATACAACAGACAATACGGGTACTAAACGACCTGTAACACTTACACTAGGCTCAGCAGATATACTTACGCTACAAGCGGGTGGTTTAAGTATTGTAACGACGGTTAGCAGTAAAATTGCTGGTACTGCAACGTCATCAGCTATACTCGTATCTACCGCTTGTTCTATTACTGTACCTACGGCGTCATTAACATGTAGTGTTACTGTAGACGCTGGTGGAGGTAATACTGTTACATTTTCTGGTGGTATCACAACAACTGCTCCTATTAGTATTGTGTCGGGTAATATTACATTTAATGGTAATTTAACTTGTAACACTTTTTCACAAACAGGTGGTGTCCTTACAATGGGCTCTAATACTGTTACGTGTTCAGGTGGTAGTGGTACAGCTACATTGACTGTTACAGGCGGTACACGCCCTAGCGGTAACTTGAGTGTTACGTTTTCATCGACTGGTACCACAGGTACTCGAACAGTGAATGTTACGACTGGTGATGTTGTACTGTATATTAACACGCTTGCTGATACTGTCAATCTTGCTAATTTCATTGGTGTAAGTATAGACGGTGTTGTGTCTGGTTCTGGTAAAATGACTGGTACTCTTGCTACTGCAGCCTTACCTTCTTTTATTAGTTCTACAACAACAAGTGCACTTGTATGGTCACCGCAGGCAAATAATACGCTGCCTTTTATTTTGTATTCGCTGGGGCTTAATTTAAGCAAATCGGGTATAACTACTATTGCAGATACTGCACGTACACTTGCCTCGTTGACTATTAGTGCTGGTACGTTTAATATAAGCTCAATTACAATAACATCACCATCGCTTAATATGACCGGTGGCACTATATCTGCGACTAGCGGTGGTATTACGTTAACTGGTGCTAGTGGCACTGTTATTAGTGTAACTGGTGGTACAATCCCCTCTGGTTTTGTGTTTAACTGTAATGGTGCCGGTTCTGCAGCTAGAACGTATACTTCTAGTATTGCCATTAATGTTAAAGCTAGTGGAAACGGTAGTGCCATTATTTATGGGCCTTTTATTGGTTCGTTAGATTTGAGCGTATTTAGTGGCTATTTAAATGGTAGCTTTACACTCAGTAATATCACATTTGGTAGTGCTTTTGCCGGGTTTGTTGTAGGGACTGGCGTTGTTACTTTTACAAGTTCAATTACGTTCTCACCGCCGTCAGCAGTTACTATTGATCAATGTGTACTTACGGGCGGTACATTATTCCTTAACACTAATTCTAGAACTACAACATTTAATACTCTAACATTTAGCGGCGGTAACATAAACTATAGTGTTAATCCTGTAGTCGTTTATACAGCTGTTATAAATAATAGTACCTATTTTGCAAATATTCTTGTTTGTACTGATTTGAAGATTAACAATACAGTGAGCCTTACCTTCTATACAGGTGGTTATACTGTACTAAATCCTTCTAACTCTTTAACATTAGCAGCAAATGTAGCATTTACATTACCAAATGATATGTCATTTTACTCGCTAAGCCTGTTTGCTGGTGCTACCATTTCATATGGCTCTTATACATTAACGTATAGTGATCTTACATTAAATGGTACTATTACTTTTACATTATCTAGTAATATTACGTTAACATCGTTGACACTGGCAGCATCTTCTGTTGTAACTTTTGTATATAATAGCTACAAAATAACTACAACTACTATGAATATTGGTGGGTATGTAAGTTTTACTTTACCCGCAAGTTCACAGATAACTATTACAAATTTAGTTGCAAACACTGGATCAACAACTACATTACCAGCTAACCGTAGTATAAGTGGTACTGTTACTGTTAATGCTGGTGCTACTATTGTTTATGCGGGTTATACATTTACCTCTGCCACTTTAAGTAATTCAGGTATTCTTGACTGTAGTGCTGCATATAGCAAACACATTCTGACAGGTACGAATACTACAGTTTACTCAGGAAATGGTAATCAATATAGTGGAGGAATCTACTTATCTGGTAACCCAACAACTGGCACTCGTACGATTATTCCTGGAAGTAATCCATTATATTTTTATTTAGATAGTGGCTCGGATACTGTAAGTATAAGCAATAGCTTCCAGTTTGTTGCGGGATTTGATTCTACAAATTATAATGGTGTTATCGCAGGTACGCTTCAAGTTGTGAGCACAGGCTTTGCAATATTTGGTAACAATTGTAATGTTGGTGGTTTAACATTAATTTTAACTGGTGCTACTCTTACCATTCCCTCTGGCAAGGTTTTTGGTAATATTACAGTAGGTTACGCTGTAGGTACTACTATTCTTCTATCTAGTGATCTTACTACTAGCGGTATACTGTCATTTGTGTCTCATCTTAATTTAAATGGGTTTTATCTTAAGTGTAACACAATTTCTTATACTTACACATTTGTTACTAACATCTTTTTTAATAGCGGTACGTTAGAAATTACAAGCGGCAATTTTCAAAATGGCGGTGATCCAAACTACTATTCTAGTAGTGGAGGCGACTAATGGGACAACTTGCTGCTTCTGGTACTGGCACATTAAAACTATCAGGCTCTGCCAGCAATACTCTATGGATAGGTGGTCCTGAGCAAGGCGACTGGAGTGGTGTCACTTTAGAAATTGCCAGCAACGCACCTACTGAAATTCTTTATGAAGGTTTAACATTAGGTAATATCACTACAGGACTTTCTAGCGTTACTGTTAGTTTTGGCTTTAAGTCTCAATATGGTTTTAGCTCTACTGCGATGAACGTTAAAAACTTTAGTTTAAATAACGCAAGTTTAACACGTTCTATCAATGCTACCGATGCTACATTAAATTACTCAGGGACTGGAACTGTAACTGTAAATTATGACACAATCAGCAATATTAACGCAACACCTGCAAGTACATGGTTTGCTGCTAATTCTACTGATGGTGGCAATAATACCGGCTGGACATTCTCTGGCACAACCGTAACTGCTTATAAGGGCAGTCTCACAAGAACAGCTCTATACAAAGGTTCAAGAGCTGATTCAGTAATCATTAAAGGACTAAGAAAACCATGGCCGTAGAAATGGACATTACTGTCGCTCCCGTTACCAAGTTCGAGGATCGTGTTCCTTGCAACTGGAATCTCACTATGGACAATGAAGATGGTGTCACATTGGTGGCTGTCAACCATACGTCTGGTGAAAACTTTATTGGAACTCTCGAAGAGTTCAATGCTGCAATGAAGGCCTAAACCATGGATGAGGCTACTTTCAATTCGTTAAAGTCAGCTGGATTTTCTGTTAAGTCATCTGTCGTTCAGACTTCGGCTGCTGATCAAACAAAGACTGTAGCTGATCCATCTGATGCGTATCGTTCACTCGTATACGTATGGCTTAAGAGTCGCGCAGTGTGTAATGGTGAGCAGTTTGTGAAGGACTTCGATAGTATAATTGATACTGTTAACTTTACAAACTTGCTCATTCCCTTCTCACCTTCTATGTCGCAGTTACAATATAACTTTTACAAGGCTGAAGCTGAACTTCCTGGTATTACTGCACAATTTAGCAAGACGCTAGTAGGTGGCCTTCTTCGTAAGCAGCCAACACTAAAGCTTCCTGATGATGTTGAAAAAGATGCTGCAAAGTGGCTTATGCATGAGTTCGGCAAGGACGATAGTGCAATGTCTGCTTTTCTTGACGCAGCACTATGGGAAGAAGTACAAACAAGTCGAGCATGGATCTTTGTAGATTATCCTCGCATTGATGAGGAAATGTCAATTGAAGATCGTAAAGCTATTAAACCATATCCGGTTCTTCATCGAGCTGAGAACATTATCAACACTCGCACACGCACTGATCCTAATGGGCGTACTGTTCTTGATCGCGTCATTGTAAAAGGGTATCAACAGCGATACGATGATGATATCTACGAGTTTCACCCTAAGTACGTTGAAACAGTGTGGGTACATGAGCTAACACCTGACGGTAAATATCAAGTTCGTGTATTTGAGCTTGAAGACTCTCGTGAAGCTGTTGGTGTGCAGGGTGGACATACAATTGTCAACAACGCTAAGCGTCCTGTGTTTAAGTTGATTGACACAATTCCTGTTATCATTAATGATAAGCCTGTTATGGTTATTCCTGCGTGGCCTTTGAATGGTAGTGTAGATGGTACGATTCCTCTACTTACTCCTATTATTGATAAAGAGATTGCGCTTTACAATAAGATCTCTCGTCGTAATCACCTTATGTATGGTGCCGCTACTTATACACCTGTTATTTGTTCATCTATGGACGATGCAAAGTTTGACCAGATTGTCAGTGGTGGTCTAGGCTCTTGGATTTTGCTTCCTAACCCTGAAGACAAAGCTGATGTTCTTAAGACGCCTACAGACGCTCTTCAAGACATGGAAAAGGCTATTGCTTCAGGTTATGAAGAAATTGCAAAGCTTGGTGTACGTATGCTTGCTCCTGAGCATGGTGATCAATCAGGTGTAGCCCTTGAAATACGTAATGCTGCTCAAACTGCTCAACTTGGTTCTCTAAATCTTAAAGTCAGTAATACTATGCGGCAAGTTATTTGCTTCATGCTTAACTGGTATTATGATATTGAGCTTAAGGCCGCTGATATTGATTTTGAGCTATCTAGTGATTTCAATCCTATGCCACATGGTGCAGATTGGCTTCGCTTAGCTACTGAATGGTACCAACAGGGTCTTATTCCGCGTACTATCTGGCTTCTTATTCTTAAGCAAAATGATCTGTTACCTCCCGATTATGATGATGATGAAGGACAGATAGAAATTAGCAAAGATGAGTCTATTATTACACCAAAAGACCAATTTAATCAGAAACAGTCTGATTTTGCTAACCAAATGAATACAAAGCTTAAAGGTAAGCAATAATGCTAGATAAAATTAGGTGGATCCAAGCGGTCCCCTATAATACAATGGTTGGTGTATGTGATAACCCTGAGGCCATGTATGCAGGCCTTGAAGCCGTTGGCTTTAAAGATGCTCGTCAAACAGACATGGCTCAGGGCTACGCATCTACATGGAACTTTGATAGCCCTAAAGGTCAGTGTATTGTAATGCGTTTTCCTCCTGATATGGTTGATAACGCTGCTTCTGTGATTGCACATGAATGCCTTCATGTTACACAAATGATACATGAAGACGTTGGTGAGTATGAGCCCGGTAGAGAAGCACATGCGTATTTGCTTGATTATTTAGTTGAGTTTACAATGGACGCACTTAGTCTTAAAGTGACACGCGTCAGAAAGAAAAAGAATGAGGTACCGGAAACTACCAGTTGAGATTCAAGCTGTTCAATGGACAGGAATGAATCTACACGCGTTAGGCGATTTTGCTGGAAATAATATTAAGTATACACCTGGTGGTGGTTTGCAGATTATCACACTTAAAGGTGTAATGACAGCAAAGCTCTATGATTACATCATTCGTGGTGTTAATGGTGAATTCTATCCGTGTAAGCCTGACATTTTTGAGAAGACTTATGAAGAAGCTTGATCAAGCAAAAGCTTTCGTTAAGGTTTGGAATGATGCTGTATCGTTTACAAGCTATCATGATATTGCTCGTGCTTTGGATTGTCCTGAAGAAGACATCCTCAAGCTTGTAAAAGAATATAATAAAATAAAGGATAAGAACAAGCTGCCTGAGCTGATCTGGCGTAGAGCAGATGGTGTTGGTATTCCCGTACCACAACGTGCTTTACGTCAATTAGATGCTTTTAAGGTTAGTGATAAGCTTGTTCGTAACGCTAAGAAAATTGTTGTTACTGCTGCTCAATTTGGTGGCTCGTTGAACAATGATTGGCTTACTACACTTGAAACATATTGCAAACATCAAAATGCTGTGTTAGTAGTATTACCAATCAAATACGGTCCTGTTAAGTTTATTGATGGTAAATATACACAACTTTTTCCAAATCGTCTTAAGGGTAAAATTCTCTTTTACGACATGCTTGTGTGTAATGGCAGCTTTAATCTCAACACCGAACGCTTGCGTCCAACGTTAGAACGCTTTCTTACAGACTCTTTGTGTGAACTTGGTGGTAATACACATCAAATCTTTGCGGCACCCGCTGCAGAATTACAACATCAAATGATTGTTGATTGCTATCCTAAAGCTATTATGACATCATGTGCTGTTACACATCCCACATATACACTTGACAAGCTTGGACAACAAGATCGCACTGGTGCTGTTGCTATGCACAATCATGTGTATGGTGCTGTAGTACTGAACTGCGATGGTGATGGTTTTACACAATATTATCATTTGTTTGCTGACAAAAATAATGGCTGTTATGATCTAGATCATCGTAGCGGTGGCTCATTCTATTATAGTGGTGAGACTGTAATTAAACCACACACTAACGCTATTAAAGCTATTGTTCTGGGTGACTGGCATACAGGTAAAACTGATCCTGTTGTTCGTGATGTTACCTTTAATCAACTTATTCCCACCATTAACCCAGAACGTGTATATTTACATGATTTTGTAGATTGTGACAGCGTGTCTAAATGGGAAATTAAACAAGCTACTAGACGCGCTTGGAAAGCACCACTTGGTTATGACAGCCTTGATACAGAATTGAAGTCGGCTGTTGCTGAAATCAATTGGATGAAAGAACGTACTGACGCTGAAATCTTTGTTGTGGCATCTAATCACATTGAATATGTCAATGAATATATTGATACGATGCGATGGACTAAAGATGATGCTAATTTAGAAATTGGCTCCACGCTCTTTAGCATGGTTGTTGCTGACATTAAAGAGCGTAATCCTGTTAAAGTTTATGCTGCTACTAGCGATCCTGTAGCTCTATACTTAAATTCTCAAAACATCGATCGCTTTAAAGCACTTGATCGCACTGAGAACCATATTGTTGCCGGACACTTGCTTAATATGCATGGTGATCTTGGGCCTAAGGGTGTTCCTACTCGATCAAATAAAGAATTTAGAAAAGTTGGTATGCCTTGTGTATTAGGTCATAACCACTCTGCTACCACTTGGGGTACTGTAAAACGTGCAGGAACGAGTACACCTAGGACGCAGTTCTATGTAACATCACCAGGTACCAATTGGACTAACTCTCATGTTATTCTCTTTGATAACAATCAGAGCTTAACTATCAACATTATAAATGGAAAGTATTGTGTTAAACAATGACTTAATTGTAATGTTCTTTGAGGGTGTCGGAGCAATTATCGCTTGGATGAATGTATTTCAATACATCAAAGATCGCGAAGTAAAGGGTATTTCTTGGCCCATGACAGGCTTTTACATAGCTTGGGGCGTTTGGAATATTTTCTTCTTTGCTGATTTACACTATTGGTTCGCACTAAGTGCCGGTATTGTTCTCTTAATAGGTAACATTATCTGGCTTTACTTAGTTATTCGTGATAAGCTAAAAGGATAAAACTGTGGCCGTTAATGCTAACACACAACTTTACGACAAGGCTGTTGATAGAGCGGCGATGATTCGTCTTTATGAGCGTCGAGTACAAGGTAAGGTTTCGTTAGTTATTGACGGCCATACAGTTAGACTTGACAAGCTCATTCAAGATGCTCATACATCTGCCAAAGGTCTTGAAACACTACGAGAAGCAATTGATAAAGAACTCGTAGATACATATACCGAATTACAATCTACTCACCGTCGTTCATTACTAGATTTGTTTGCTGATCAAGCATCATTTGCTTATCAAAACATGGAATCTGTAATGGGTAAGATTTGGCGCACACAAAGACCTACTCGTCGTGTTGCTGAAGAAGTTGTGCTTGAACGTCCTTTGTATAATGATAAGACATTGTCACAAAGTTGGGCCGGTATGTCTGTTCTTGAAAAGCAACGTATTGAAGCTGTAATTCGTAAAGGTATCTCAGAAGGTAAAACAGCAACTGATATTGCTCTTGATGTACGTCGTGGTAACGTTCACAAAATCACACGTTTCCAAGCACAGTCGCTGGTTACTACAAGTATCACATCAGTACATGCACAGGCGGATCATGAAGTTTACAAAGCTAATGAGAAAGCCCTTAATGGGTGGCAGTATGTGGCCGTTCTCGATTCAAGGACTACTCCTCTGTGCTCTCATAGGGACGGCGTTATTTACCCCGTTGGTGATGTGGAGCACCTACCGCCTGCTCACTGGAACTGTCGTTCTACGACTATACCTGTGTTTAAGTCTTGGTCTGATATTGGTTCTTTGGAAAGTGCTGCGGAAGTAAGAAAAAGAAACCTTGCAAACCTCACGCCGAAGCAACAAGCATACTATGACGGTCAGACACCGTTAAGAGAAAGCTATAATGATTGGCTTAAGCGTCAACCTTCGGATGTACAGTTGCGTCATCTTGGTGATTACAAGTCAGTTGATCTTTTGAATACAAACAAACTGACTGTTGACAAGTTTAGCAATCCGAACGGTAACACAATTGGTATCAAAGAGCTTCGTCAGCTGACTGCTGATAGCTATACAATCCCTGGTGATACACGTAAATTTGCCGATGCAAAAGCTAAACTAGATGCTATGCAACTTGGCGCTGCTACGCCTGAAGATTTATATAACATGCGTAATACTCTTGTAGACTATTATTTGTTGCAAGCAGGTGAGCTTGATGGTACGTTATCATTGACAAACTATCGTGGTACACTCTTGCATACGAAGAAAGCTACAAAGCGTAGAGTACTCCAATCTCCTCCTACTGAAGAGCAGTTGCGTTTCAATCCGCTTACAGGTAGGTATGATGACGTTCGTTTGTATCAACCTAACGCTGAAGTCTTTGAAGGTGCTGTTCGTCGTGTAAATGAGAGTGTAAGCCTTAAAGACGATGACAAAGCTTTCATTAATAAAGTTCTTGACGATGTTTCTTTAAAGCTTAGTATGAATGAGCGTGCTGTTATTGCTGATAACCTTCGTGTTGTAATCGGCCGTTATCGAGATAACCGTGAAGTTTGGGGTAACTTTAAAGCTGTAGCGCAATCACAAGTTAAGTTTGATGTTATGAATGTCTCTGACGCTATTGAAACTCAAATCCGTAAAGGGCAAGATGTTCTCAAAAAGCTGGTAGACGATGATTACATTGATCCTGTTCTTGGTCGTACACAGCTTGACACTCTTGAAAGAAACTTTGTTAAGAATATTGTAGCACGCAATGCATGGGAAGATAGAGTAGCTCCTCAAATAGCTGCTGAACTTAAAGGCGTGTTCGACACTACAATCCCTTTACGGTTACGTGGTCGGATTGACGACTCACAAATGCAGCAGTTTTACCTTAGATTTGCACATAAGCTTGGTATGGCTGATTCTCCTGATAGAGACTCGCTTGCTGTATCACTTGGTCGTGATCTTTATAATCTTGCAAATCTTAATGGTAATCGCAAACAATGGTATCAAACGGGTCTTAACATTCTTGAGAAGAAAGCTGGGCATCTGTTTGAGATTGATACATTTGGTGTTCAAAAGCGTAGAATGCGTTCACGCCTGTCTGGTGCATATTTCGGTCCGTACTATGACACTGTATCATATTATGTAAATGTTATTGATCCTCGTATTGCTGCCTATTCAAAGCTTACAAGGCAAGTTGAGCTTGGATTACGTGTTGGAGTTATAAATGACAAAAATCGTCTGCTATTCCGCGAAGGCTACAAGACGTATTTCATCGACAGGGGCGTTCTCGGCCTTTATGATACGCGTATCCCAATTACCTCTACGTCATCATATAGCGATTTCCCTGTTAAGTTTGTTGACAAGCAGCTCGTTGATGCACTAACGTGGGCTTCTAAAACAAAGTATAAGGTTGATCCGGACTTTTATGACTTTACCCAAAAGCTTCTTTACTTCAAAGATGATCGCGGTAAAGCAGCTTTTTATGATGATTTGAATGAGTACAAGCATTACATTAGTTCTCGTGGTGACGCCTACGAGCGCTTTAAATCTATGCAGTGGTTACGTGAGAAAGATGCTGCATTTAGCAATCATCCGTTCATTGACCATCGTGCTCGCGTTTATGACCGTGGTCTTATAAGCCCGCAGTCGGGTGAGAGTTTTAGGCCCTTCTTAAATACAGAAGCAGTTAAAATTCTCGGTAATGACGGTAATGACGCTTTGACAGATCAGATTGGTGCCTTTCTTGGTGGTCTTAGCGATCACTTTGAAGGACCATATGATAGTCTTACATTTACGGGTAGGCGTAAGATTGCTGCTACTTGGAGACCTAAGCTTCGAGAAATTGGTGAACGTATGATCAGTGCAAAGCCTGCTGATATACGCGCTATTCTCGAAGACCCTACAGTACAGCGTGTTGATGGTGAAGAGTTAGGTAAGTTCTTTCGTTTTGCAATTGAGACAGCTAAAATAGATCGTCATCTTGCTGCTGGTGGCACATTAGATACGTTTGAAACTGCGCTTGCAATGGAACAAGACGCTAGTTCATCTGGCGCTCAGATTATTGCACTTACTACGCGTAATAAGCAATTAGCTGGCCTTTCTAATGTTGTGTTGACTAATCAAAAACGTCGTCTATACGATGAAATTGCAGCATCAACATATAATGATCCTCGCTTTAAAAAGATTAATGAAAAGTTAGGACTTGGTCTTAAAGACTTGCAGAAAGCTGCTAAAGCCCAAAACATGGTTACTTTCTATGGTGCTGGTGAACGTACTGGTATTCTTAACGTAGAAGGTAAGCTTGGTAAAGTGCTTGGTAAAGACTCAGGGACACTTGTTGTTACTGCTACAGATCGTCAAAAAGTTCTCAACGAAATTGATGCGCGTATTGCACGTGTAGCACGATATGACCCTGAGGGCGAACAACTGCTACGTTCTTTACGTGATGATGTTAGAGATATCTTTAACAAAGGACAAGACCCTGGCGACCAGATAATGGAACAACTTTGGTTTCTTGATCCTGCTACAAAAGATATTGTTGAAAAGCTTTCTCAGTCGTATGAACGCATTGTAACACCTGATGACTTCAAACAGATAGCTAATATCATGAGTGATCATCTTGCTGAACAGGTTCCTATTCTTAAGGACTTTACAAAATTCTTTGGCAGGTTGGCACAAGAGTACCTTACGAATGCTAAACCTTCAAATGCTAATATCAGTTGGAAGACAGTAGCAACTCTTGCACTTCGTGGTAAACGCAGTAAAGGTTATCGTCTGCCTAAAGTGTTATCACAAGTACTTGGCTTACCAGCAAATACACCTGTTACAGAACAGCTATTGCAGAAGGTATTTTCTAAATGGAACCCTAACAGCGGACTTGCTGATTTGCTGCTTGGTGTTGACATACCTGAAGACCGTGCTGTAGGTCGTAAGCTTTGGAAGTTAGATTTTGGTGTAGCTGGTGATGTAGCTAGCAAGCTTGGTATCACTACACTTAAAGATGTTTCTAAGGCTAGTGAAGTGTCTGTTGCTTATACAAGTATGAATGATCTACCTAAATCATGGACAAATGTTCCTTGGGTAAACTTTGATGGTAAAGTAATTGAGCAGAATTTCACGCAGACGTTTGAAGAGCGTCTTGTTTACAAAGATGCAAACGGTAATTGGACTACTAATATTCTGATGGTACCTCAAAAGACTACTGCTAGCTGGTGGGATGAGGTTCTTAACAAAGAAGGTAAAATTAACGACATTGCAGATGCTACTAAAGCACGTACTGCATTTGCTGTTAATGGTAATCACTCTAATGACGCTGTAATTGTAAAGAAGTTTCATTTATGGGGCAAACGTAATAATGTTCCTACGAGCACTATTCACGATGCTTTCTTTACTAACATTGCAGATTTGCTTCCTGGACGTACAGCCCTTCGTGGTATTTACGCCGAGACGCTAACTAACAATGTTGTTAAAATGACACTAGATGAAATGCTTGCTAGAGGTCTTCCAAAAGCAAGTTACGATGCTTACTTGCAAGAAGCAATTGATAAAGGACTGATACCTGTCGCCGGTAAATCAAAAGTTGGTGATCGTATTCTTACCAAAGAAGACATATTGACTGTTGAGGATATCTTAGAAGACGCTCCGTATGATTTTGAGCAGAATCATGGATGGTATGGCGTCGGGTAATGCAGACCCCGTTAAATTAACCCAGGTATGGGTCAGGAAAACTTGTGTGTTGAAATGACCTATATCTACATAGTTTAGTATAAGAGCCGTGCTCTTGTATTTCATGAGTTGTACTCAAAGGACTAAGAATAATGTTAGTTAATCCTAAGCAAATCCCTGATCCTGAAAATGAAGGTCAGATGATTGATAATCCTGACTACGATCCGACAAAGAACGAAGATGGTACTCCCGTTGAAGCTGAAGACAAGCGTACAGAAGTTCAAAAGGCGATTGACGAAGCTAAAGCAGATATGAAGCGTAAGCTTGATGCTGCCTATGCTGCTCGTGATGATGCCGCAAAGAAGCTTGCTGAACGTGAAAAGGCTGATCGTGATCGTGAGACTCAGCGTCTTAAAGATGAAGGTAAATTGCAAGAAGCTTTCGAACGTGAGCGTGCCGACATGGAAGCTAAGATTCGTGAGCTTGAAGAGCGTGATGTAGTGAACACGCGCGATATTGCCGTTAGCAATGTTCTTGCAGGATACGAATTCAGAAATGCCAAAGCTGCTGAAATGGCAAAGCGTGACATTACATCTGAACTTCATAAGAATGATGCTGGTGAATGGGTTCATAGGAGCGGTGTTACTATTGCAGCATTCGTTAAGTCTTTCTTAGAGCACGATGACAATTCATTCTTGCTTAAGGCTAAGCGTTCGTCTGGTGGCGGTACATCAACAACTACAACAACTACAACACCTGCAGATACAAAGGGTAAGTCACTCTTTGGTATGTCTCAGGCTGATGTTCTGAAACTTGCTGCGGAAGGAAATCTCCGTAAGCGTGCCTAAGGGAATTAATTAAATGCCTACTCCGGTTTCGCCTGCTGGCGCTACTAACTTTGTGCTTCAGGAGACGCTTGGCGCGTATTCCGACGAAGCCTATACTAATGCAAAGAAGCTGTCGTCTACCGCTATTGTTAGTGGTAACCCGCAGATTGATACTGCTACTGAAACGTTTATTGGTCAGATGCGCTGGTTTAAGCCGCTGAACCCTACCATTAACGTTGCCTCGCTTACTGACTCTACCGCTGGTACCAAGACCACTTATGGTTCTGACTATCAGCAGTACATTAAGACTGTGCGTACGCATGGTTATGAAAAGATTAATCTGCAGCAGGTTGTGACGCAGGTTGATGGTCTTGCTAAGCTTGGTCGTGACTTTGGTGAGACGCATGCACAAGATGAGCATAACGCTATTCTGTCTGTGCTTAAGGGTGTTGCCGTTTCGGAAGTGCTTAACGGTGCTGCTACTGGTAGTGGTTCTGCTGGTCTTGGTGGTCAAACCTTCTACAATGATCCTACTGATCGTCGTTATGGTTTCTATGTTGACCTTGGTGCTGCTCCTGTTATTGCTGCTACTGCTGCTGTGCAGGGTGCTGCTCGTGCTGAAGCCTTTATTCGTGCCTTTGGTATGGCTTATAAAGACTATGAGCCCGATTATGCTTACCTTGTTACCAGCCCGGCTATTATGGCTTCGCTGCGTTCGGCTAACCTTGTTGATGAAGATCGTGTTGTTGATGGTAATGTCGAGTTTTCGACTATCTTCCAGGGCAAGTTTCGTCTGATTAACACGCGTGCTAATACTGCTTTGACTTCTGCGGAAATCACAAAGCTGAATATTGGTGCTGGTGTTGATATTACGGCTAACTCGTTTACATCGTTTATCGTGCTTCCGGGTGCGCTTGCGATGGAATCGCTTGCTATCCCTGATGATACTGAAATCTTCCGTAATCCGGGTGCTTATCAGGGTGGTGGTACCACTGAAGTGTGGCATCGTTGGGGTTATGTGGTCGCTCCTGCTGGTTATAGCTGGGCCGGTCCTGAAGAAGCTTTCCCGTCGGATGCTGACTATATGTCGGTTATGGATGGTACTACTAAGCGTACAGTCGCTGGTATGGTTGATGCTAACATTGCCAACGTGCGTGGCATTTGGCAGCGTAAGGCTATGTCTGCTCTGTCGCTCGGTATTCTGCCGATCTTCCACCAGTAATAGAGTAGTCACTTATGGCACTTTCCAAAAATGTTAATAGCTATGTTACGGTTGATGAAGCCAATAGTTATTTTGCAGACCGTTTAGACGTTGCTGCTTGGGAACAAGCAAGTGATACACAAAAAGCACAAGCTTTGGTCACTGCAACGGCTTTACTTGACAATCTGACATGGGATGGATTTGCTGTAAGTGACACTCAACTTCTGGCATTTCCGCGTATAATCTCATACTTTGATCCTCGTCTAGGTAGGCAAGTAAATACTGATACTACGCCAACGCGTATTCTAACAGCTACTTATGAGCTTAGCTATCATTTGTTAAACAATGATGGTCTTCTAGATAATACAGGTTTGGTAGAAAACCTTCAGCTTGGTCCTATTAATCTTACCAATATTAGGAATGCGTCTGTCATACCCTTACATGTTAAGCGTATCTTTCAACCACTTCTGATTAACAAAGGTGCCTTCAACGTTTGGAGGGCTTGGTGAGTTATGCTGCGCTGATTGATAGGCAAGTTGTATCTGCATTCAACAAAGTTAAAGATCTTGCTGTAGATGCTACATTTACAAAGGCATTATCTGCAACATTTGATTTTAATGCAGGTACACTTTCTAAAACTTCTGACACTCCTGTTACAATCAAATTGATTGAACTTGACCAGAAAAAGCCTCAAAAGAATTCCAATACAATCACAAAGACGGTGATGGTAAAAGCCATTGACGTTGGAAGTTTGTCGTTGTACGATACGCTTTCTTACAGTGGTAATACGTGGCGTATTGGTGATGCTCTCAAGGAAACTGGAAGAGTATGGATATTCAATATCTTTAGGGAAGTTTAATATGGGAAGATATAGTGCTACACAGCAAGCTATCTTTTCAATTTTTGGTCTGAATACCTGGACAGCCGAAAATATAAAGACATTTCCGCAAGATGTTGTAGCTTCAAACGCTGGTGATGAATTCGTTAAAGTAACGATTATACCTTCTGGTAAGGGCATTAATCGTGTTTCAATTTCAGGTATTGTCATTATTGATATCTATACAGCCAGCGGCCTTGGTCCGTCAAGAGCTTCTGCTATAGCTGATAAGCTAGATGATTATCTGTGCAACAAAACTGTAATCATTTCTGCAAGCCGAAACGTGCAGTTTGATCGTAGCACTATGGTGCCTAAGGGCATTGATAGTGACAACAAGACACTTGTGCGTTCACAATACACAATACCGTTTAATTTGTTTGGAGTTAATTAAAAATGGCACATATCTCTGGTATTGGCGCGGGTATCTATACTGATCTCTCCGTTGCTCTTCCGACAACTGACGTTACCACCTTTCCGACTACTGCTGCTGGTTGGCAGGCTCTCTTTGTTACTGAAATCCCTACTGTTGGTGGTACGCGTGCTGCTGGTACGTTTGTCAGCATGGACAACATTCGTGAGTATCCTCCGATTGGTACACCTGCTAATATTGTTAACGTTCCTACCTATGGTCAGGCAACGTCTTCGCAGGTTCAGGGTCAGGCGGATGCACCTTCGCTTGAGCTTACACTGAACTATGTTTCCAACGAATGGGGTCTTGATAGCACTTCGCTTCTTGCTCCGCTGGTTGGTAACGGTAAGCAGTATCCTTTCCGCCTTGCGGTTATGAATGCTAAGCCGACTGGTACTACTGCAACAGCTTATGCTTCTACCGCTGCTGGTATTGGTACTGTGCAAAACTCGCAGTATTACTGGGTTGGTAAGTTCGAAGCGCTCACTGTTGCTCCGCAGCTTACTGATGCAAACACTGCTACGCTGACTCTGTCTATTCAGGGTCAGTTCTGGGGTGCTTACACCATCTAATGTTAAAAAGGGGACGTCTCACAAGGGCGTCCCCAATTAGAAAGAGAGATTATGACTGAAGAAGCCAATCGGCCCTTCGATATGAGTTACGTGCTTGGCACAACTGCTAAGCACATGCGTAAGAGTATTGATATCAGTATTCGAAAGACGTTTGATCGTGTTGCTGAATTTGACAGCATGCCTGAGAAGTCTTTGGAAGTCTATAACACACTTGCAATTCTTCACCAAATGCGTAAGCAGCTTGATGATTTTCAGCAGGCTAATTCGGAAAAGTTTAAGGGTAATTAAAATGGTTGATATTATGAAGTCTGGTATTATGGCTCTTATTGGTCACCGCATGACCAAGAATGTCAAGTTCATTGGAACTGACGTTAAGATTGCAAAGCTGACCGTTGCTGAAGTTAAGATTATCCAGGAAAAGGCTAAGGCTCTGGAAACTGACGAAGAAGCAGGTCTTGATATTCTTCGTACTATTATTCGTGCTTCTGTTGAAGGTGGTGCTGATCTTGAAGATGCACACTTTGAGAATTGGCCTATGGATGAGCTTTCGAAGCTCTCTAATGAAATCATGAAGTTTTCGGGTATTGGTAACGATCAGGGAAAGTCCGATTAACAGATGATGAGTTATCTCTTTATGAGATAGCTTTGCATTTGGGAATGCCTGTTTACAAACTCAAAGATGAAATGCCTTATGATGAATTATTAGGTTGGTATGATTATTTTGAACGTCGTCCTTATGGCTGGCGTGATGATGATCGTGCCTCTAAAATAATTCAAGCACAAGGTGTTAAAGAAAAGCCGTGGAAGTTATTTCCTAGTCTTGATCGTATCTATAATCCTGGAAAGGGCTCAGGTAATCCTGCTGATACCTTGGTTCAATCAGCATTCTTCCAGAAAATGATGAATGCTGTTGGAGGAGATAAGATTAGTCTATGATAACAGTTAAAATGAAGGGTGATCTACAGAAAGAAGTAGACGCCCGTATGAAAGCTGAAAAGCTGAAAATCTTAAACACGGCTGTAGAACGTTTAAAAGAAGCAACACCTGTTGATACTGGTTTTGCTGAAAGTCGGTGGTCACATGATGGTAAACATATCACAAATGACGCAGAGTATATAGATCGCTTAAATAGTGGTTCATCTGAGCAAGCACCTGCTTACTTTATAGAAGAAACTTTGTTATCACAAAAGGGTATTAACCCTAGTGGAACAATCGTAAGATCTGCATGATCTTTGCCCTCACTAGGCTCCTTAACCGGACTTGGTGGGGGCTTTTTATTTAAGGAATTGAGATGTCGGGTATTGTAATTGACGTCGATACAAATTCCACAAAAGCACAACAGGACTTAAAAAGTCTTAATCGTTCGTTAGCACAAATGATTCTTACTGGATCAAAAGCTAACAACATTGGCAATGTGGACACTAAACCTTTTAAAGACCTAAATCGTACTGTTAACGAATCTAGCTCAGTATTTCGTAACTTTCGTAGCAGTGGTAGTTCTTCTTTACGCGCCGTTGCAAGTGATAGTACAGATTTGCGTGCAAATTTAAGTCTGCTTAAAGGCTCTATCCTTACAATTGCTGCAACATTTGCTGCTACAAAGGGTACACAGCTATTTGCACAAGCAGGTGACGATCTTAACACTATTCGTAATCGTCTTAAACTTGTTACAAAAGATACGTATGAGCTGACACAGCGTCAACGTGAATTATTTAAAGTATCGCAAGATACGCGTACGTCATTAGCTTCTAATGCTGCTATTTACACAACGTTTTCTAAGTCGCTTGAAAGTGCTAATGTAAGTTCACAGCGTATTCTTAAGATTACAAAGACAATTCAGCAAGCTGGTACGTTGTCTGGTTCTTCTATTGACTCTGTTAATGCGGCTCTTGTGCAGCTCGGTCAGGGTATTGGCTCAGGTACGCTGCGCGGTGAAGAGCTCAACTCTGTCATGGAGCAGATGGCCTATTTAGGTCAAGGTCTTGCAAAATCATTAGGCTTGACTGTTGGGCAAATGCGTCAATTTGCTGCTAATGGGCAGTTGACAGCGGACCAAGTTATTACAGCTATCGAAAAGATGGCTGACTCTACCGATAAAGATTTTAACAAAACTACTGTAAGTGCTGCTGCTGGCTTTAATATGCTTAGGCAGTCACTTAGCTATTTCTTTGGTGATATCAATCTTGCAATCGGTTTTTCAAGTAAGCTTGGCTCTAGCTTTGCAAGCATGGCTAAAGGTATTAGTGGCTCGTCTGATAGCATCACGCTAAAGCTGCTTACTGTAAAGAATGCTTTTAACAACTACCTTGCTAATCTTGATATGCTTAATAAGCATAAATTCAACATTGGTGATGTATTTAACGTTAGCTCTACAAAGACTGAACTTAAAAAGCAGTCCGCATTAATTTTGCAAGAATTCAAAGCGTTCTTTGGTAAGTCGCAAGAAGCTGCTGTTCCGCCTAACTTAATTCAAAAACTTTTCTCTCGTGTAAAGAAGCCAACTAAGGAAAATAGCTTCTTTGATGTTGGTGATACTCGTAAGAGTGTTGAAGCAATTGTTGATACACTTGCGCAATTTGCACGTACATTCGAAATCTTTGTGCGTAATATTGCACGTACAGTTCCATACATTACTTTACCTTTTGTTCGTTTTAAAGAAACAATCATTGCTAATTTTGCAAAGAGCGGTAAAGCTGTTGATGTGTTTATTTACAAATCACTGCTTCCATTAAATCGCTCTCTTGAGGCTGTTGCTGAAACTCTTACATTAGGCTCTTTCAGCGATAACTTTGCTGGTCGTGCTCTTGTTGATTTATTTAAATCGCGTAGTATTGTAGAATTTGCTGCTAATTTATCTAAAGTTAATGACATTATTGACAATCATCTTATTCGACTTGATAACTGGGATTACATCTTTAAAGAAAAAGAGCGTGTTCTTTTTAAGAGTTGGGTATGGCCCGCTCAGACATTCTTAATCAAACTTGGCCTTATTGACAATCAGCTTATTCGTATTCGTGATACACGCCTTGACCGCCTTGCGCAGTATTTCCGTCTTGCTGGCGATGCGGCTAAACGTTTGTACGACGACTTAATTGCACCTGACCTTTCTAAATTCATCTATAACATCAAAGTTAGTTTGTATGTTGTTTTGAAGACTGTTAGTGATACCTTTAAGGCTTCCTTTAGCTTTAAACGTGGTGTTGCTTTTGGTAAAAGCTTAGTAGATGGTATTGTAGCTGGCACAAAAGGTCTAGCTTCTCTATTTACAGGCATTGTAGAAAAATCGTCTTCACTGGACGGTTATTCTAAGGGCCTTGGTAAAGCTATCGTCGGTATTGTTTTAGGTCTTTTGAAGTCTATTGCTGCAGGTGTTGTTGGTGTCTTTACAGGTGTTGCTTCAGAAATTTACAAACAACTCACTACAATCGATTACGGTGCTGTTTTTGATAGCTTGAAAAATGCTGCTAATGCTGCTATTGGTTATGTTATTCAGATGTTTAAGTCTCTGCTTAACTATGCTAACTCACATCTTGGTGGTGTAGAATCTCGCATTCAAAAGTTTGGCACTTATGTAAAGGGTGTCTTTTATGACATCTGGGATAAAGTTGTTGGTCACTCCTACTGGCCCGATCTTGTTGATGGTGTAAACAAGCACACTACTCGTTTATCATCGTCTACAGATTACATCGGTAAATTTAAAGACTTTATCATTAATGTCTTTAAGAAGCTTTTAGAAAAAGTACAAACATTTGCTGGTAAATTTGGTTCTTCTTTCTCTGAAATTGCATTTACAATCAAGTCTATTAATTGGGGTGAGTCTGCTAAAAATATTGCAAATAGTTTTGTATCTATTCTTTATGCTGCATTTGCTTTAGTTAAATCTGAAGGTGTTGGAAAAGTATTTGCCATTGGGTATTTACTTAGCGTTATTGACACAGCAACTGGCGGTGCCGTTGCAAAGCTTGCCCCTAGCATCGGTGATGCTGCAGGTAAGATTGGTGCAGAATTTGCTAAGCATTTATTTACTGCAATGCTTGAAGATATTATTCTTGTTGGTAAAGCACTTCCGCGTATTCTTGAGAGCTTTTTAGTTGGTTTAGTACCTGCTCTGCAAGGTCCACTAAACTTCTTTGATAATCTCATTCCAATCTTTTCAAACGGTGTTATTGGTTCTATTGCAGCAATTGCACTTGCATATGCTAAATTCTCTGGTATGAAGTTTAAAGATATCTTCACTGTTATCTTTGGTCGTCCAGGTACAGAAAAGCGAGCACCTAAAGCTGGTATTTTTAATGCATTGTTTCAAGGTTATGCAGGACCATTAATTGGTAATGCGTCCAAGCTCAATATCACTAAGCGTCTAGCTACAGATTTCTTTGATGAGCCTAAGTTTGCGGCGCTTGCTGCTGGTATCATTTCTCTTGGCTTTACAGATGCATTTAAACTTACTGAAGTAAGTCAAGCAGCTATTCCTTTTCTTGCCATTGCAATATTTGGTAAAGACGGTGGTGCTAGGTTTCTTAAAGACGTTTCGTCAATAGGTCTTAAGCTTGTTGGTGACGTTGTTGGTACACTTGGCTCTGCACTAGTTCACGCTGCTCTTCCACAAACTGCTATAGATAAATTTACAAATTCTTTTGACGGTATTTTTACTTCGTTGTCTGCATCTACTCGTCGTCAGAAAGGGCCAATCGCAAAGGCACTTGATGAAGTAAAGAATGACTTCAAGAATGTCTTTGATAATATTATTGCTAATCGTAAACGGTATGCTGCTGGTGAAATTGATCTCAAAAGCATGTTGTTTACGCGACAAACGGGTAATGCTGGTGGTATTCCTACTTTTGAAAAGACAGATTTTAAGAAGTCTTTCCGTAATTTGAAAGATAGTGTAAAAGGCACTAACATTACGCCTACATTATCCGTTGGTGATATTAGTAAGTCTACAAAAGAAAAACTGATCAAACTTGTTGCTATCATCAAGTCTGGAAGTGCTATTATTGGTGCTACGTTTGTAGAACTAATTGCAAATACTCTTTCCGGACTTAAGGCAAGTATGATTAGGTTCTTTGCTTTTGTTGAGCCTTACTTTAAGAGCCTTGGTACATTACTTAAGAGCAAGTTATTTCTTGTTGCTGCTGCGATTAGTGTTACTATTGGCCTTGCTGGGACTGCACAGGCTGCTGTTTCTGCAAGTGGTGCCTTTAGTAACCTTGGTTCTAGCATTGGTACAATTGCTGTATCTACGCTTGTGCTGACTGCTGCATTGCGTGGTCTTTCTGCTGTATGGAAAGGTTTCTCTACTTTTAAATCAACGAAGAATTCATTCATCAATGATTCTGTTGGTGGCAAATTAGAAGATTTTAAGTCTTTACAGCGCGAAAAGAAAATGTATGCTCTTGACGATTACGATAAGATTTCAAAGAAAGATCGTAAAGCACAAGGGCTTCCTTCACGCACTGGCTTTATTAAACAGATTAATGCTGATCAGGCTACTGAACTTGCTACTAAACGTGCTGAACTTACCAAATCCCTTGTTCCCGGCGCAAATGCTGCTGGCTGGAAAGCTGCTACTGCTGATGTCAAAACGTACATAGGGACTATCACAGCTTCACCAATCTTCTCTACCGCATGGTGGGGTGAACGAATGAAAGCTGTTAAAGCATTTTGGGCTGCAATGACAGTTGAAAATGCGCTTGGTGGTGTTAGTAAACTTGCTGATGTTCTTAAGAATATTGCTAAACCTAATAAAGCAAATCCTGTAAGCGCTGTTGAAGGCGCTGTTACAGATAATATTGCTGCAGGCGCTGCAGGTGGTATCAGTGCTTCGTTTGGTAAGCTTCTTAAGCCTTTGCTTGGTATGCTTGGTGGTTTTGGTGCAATGCTACTTGGAGCAGGTCGTCTTGTATGGGGCGCATTTGCTGGTTTAGTAGAAGTAGTATTAGGTGTTACTGCTGACGTTTGGGTACCTATTGCTGTAACAGGTGCATTACTTGCTGCTGCTTTTGTAGGTTTTATTGGCCCCTTCGACAAGTTTAGTGACAATATTAAATGGCTTGGCGATAATGTCCTTGGTCTTTTTGGTGTTGAAGCTAAAACTGACGTTGGTAAATCTAGCAAGCTTGCTACTGATTACGGTAAAAATAAAGTTGCTGGTCAAGATTTTAACTATGCTAATGAACTTCAAAATATTGACTTAGGTAAATTGTCAGCTGATGAGCAAGCTGCTCTTGATAGTTACTTAAAAACAGCGCAAGACGCCTTTGCTAATCTTGCTGAGAAAGCAAAGAGTGGTAATAATGAAGAGACTAAGCTTCTTGCGCAAGCACAATATAATGAAGTTCTTGATCGCCTTGCTAGATACGCTACAATTGATCCTAATCGTAAAACTGGTAATGAGGTTACACAACAGCGTGTCGCTGCTGCTCAACAGAATATTGCCGGTGGTGATAGTTCGTTAACAGGTAACTTTAGTCGACTTATCTTTGGTCCCGGTGGTGATGGTTTCGTTGAGGCCGTCTTCTACAAAATGGGTAAAGGTATTTCTGATGCAATGAAGCTTGTTGGGCATGAACTGTATGTTGATACAGCGGCTGTTGTAGGTGGACTTGCGTGGGCTGCTGAACAGCTTGGTATTGGTTTTCTTAATCTTGCTAAAACGTTTTTGAATTCAGATATTAGTAAGTTTGTGCAAGACGTTACAGGTGTTACATCTGTTATTGATGTACTTACAGGTCTTGGTAGCGGTATTTCTTCGTTGTACGATGGAGTGCGTGATCGTATCAAAGATCCTTCGATTGCACAAGCGCAACGCTATAATACTTTTGATGCTGCCATTTCTAAAGAAGCTGAAAAGTACTATAAGTTTGCTAAGCCTGGCGCATATGAACCTACAAAGAGTAAAGCTAGGCTTGCGTATGATCAAGCTAATCCTGATGCAGTAAATAAGTCACAAGCTCAAGTAAATTATGATATCGCTGCAAAGAAGTTTAATGAAGCTAGCGCGCGAGTTCTTAAAACTACACGTGAAGGCTATCGTAGCTACGAGGGTGATAATAGCCAAGCTGACTTTATTAAACGTAGTCTTCGTGAGAAAACTATCGCAGACCAAGCAGGCCTTGCTAAGATTAAGGCTGCTAAAGCTGTTGTTGATCTTGGTAAACATCAACTTGATATTGCTAAACAAACTGAACGCTTAAAATCAGTTGGCACAGATGCTGCTAATCTTGGTATTGGTTTTAGTGCTAATGACATGTCTAAATTTAACGGTCTTGATAAAGATCTTGCACAATATAAACTGTATGCAGACCAGCATTTAGAAGCTCAAAAAGCTTTTCAAGACTCGTCTACATTATCTGCTCGTAAGTTTGCTCAAGAACGTCTTGCAAGCACGGAAGCAAGTGCTAAAGCTCTTATTGACATTAACACTAACGATCTCTTACTTGGTACTCAAGCACAACAGCAAAGTGGCGCTCTTGGTGGTTCTGTTTCTGTTGATGCATTGACTGCATTTAAGATTTCTGGTGACAAAGCGTCTAAAGCTTTTTCAGAAGCTTCTAGTGAATATTTACGTCTTAAAGCTGAGCTTGATAGTGCACCGTCGGATGCTGCTCCTGCTTATCTTCAAGATTTACGTAACAAAGCTAATGATGCTCGTCTGTCACTTCAGAAAATGGCACCTAAAGATTTTAGTCTTGAAGGTATTAATTCTGCTCTTCAGAAGTTTGACGTACCTACTCTTAGTATGTCTGAGTATATTAATTTACCAACAAAAGATATTGTTGATCTTACTCAGAAAATTCAAGAAGTAAACGTAGCCTCTGTAGATGCTAATAACGCCTTAAATAAACTAGGTAGTGATCCATCTGCTTTAGAGAATTATCAAGCTAAACTTCGCCAAGTTATTTCTGATACTTACGATCTTAAGATTGCATCTGCAAACGCTTTAAGTCGTTCTATTCAAACAATCACCGATAATGGTATTAGTGGTGCTGCAGGCGCAAGTCTTGCAGGTATTACTGATCCTAACATTCTTAGCAGCAATGTACGTTCTACAAAAGCACTTAAGCTTCAGAAGACAATCAGTGATGCTAATGTTAATGCTTACTCACAGCAGAAGTATATTAACGACAATCAGGGCAAGGTTGATCCTAAGTACATTAAAATGGCTTCGGATAGCCTCACTGAAAATGCCAACAAAGCTGCACAAGCACAAGTGGCACTGAGTGCGTTAGGTACAAAGAGTGGTGGTGAAAGCCGACATAAAGATCGTTATGGTTTTAAAGAATTACTTGCTGATATTAATGAAGCTGGTATTGAAATCAATGCTCTTAGTTTTGCTCGTTTAAGCCAAGATGCACGTTCTAATGTTTCTAGTGTTGCTGCTGAAATTCATAAAATTGAAGAAGCCTTAAAGAAGGCCGCACCTACTCAAGATGTGTCTAGCTTACTCACAAAGAAAGCCGAGTTGCTTGGTAAAATTCGTGAAAAGCTTGTGGCATCTTTTAGTAACACCGGTAAGGGTTTCTTTGATAGTCTTTCTCGTAGTGGACTTACTGATGCAGCTACTATTGCTCGTATTGATACGCAGCAGTTACAACAGCTTGTTGAGCTTGATAAGAAAATTCAACTTAAGAAGTTAAAGGCTGATGACACTAGTAATCTTCAAGAAGCTATCCAACTTCAGGCTGAGGCGTTAAAGCTTGAGCGTGAACGTGATGTTATGCTTCAAAAGCTTACTATTTCAGCTGACAAGTATGCTGAGCGTATTAATGAAGCTTTTAGCACATCACTTGATGCTGTTAACACTGGTGTTTTTGGTGTTCAATTTTCTGCGTACCTTGCTAACGCTGCTGATGCTGTAAAAGCTAAGCTTCAAGCGTTTGCTGATGCGGGTGTTAGTTCGTTTGCTTTTGCGCGTAAGCTTAAACAAACTGGCGAATACATTTCATTGTTTAGCGACATTTCAAATAGCTTTGCTGATGCTTGGGAGCGTGGCGCTAAAACTGGTCTTGCTAAGATCAAGGAAATCTTCCCTAACTTTGATTTAAATGAACGTCAATTTAATAAGCTTCCTCAAGATCAACGTAAAAAGATCACAAGTGACGCTGTTAATACTGACTTCTTTAGCAAGGCTTTGGAACTTCCTAATCTTACACCCGGACTTGGTAAGATCATTAACGATGCCTTTCTTAAACCTGGTGCTGATCTAGAAGCTTTACGTAAGAGTTTTGAAGAATTGTTCAAAACGGAATTTGGGCAAGACCTCAAAGATTTCCTTGCTACGCCTCTTGATAAGAACACTAAGGCTACTGAAGATAATACTAAAGCTCTTCTTGGTAAACTTAATACTAGTGAAACCACAACACTTACTGCAAAAGACGTAGCGTCGGCTATTAAAGCTGAATGGCCAACTGCTATCATCAAAGATCCTGCTAAACATAAAAGGCTTACTGCAGACGGTAATGTATCAGATCATTATGGGCCTGATCCGCATGCTTTAGACTTTAGTGTTCCGGGTGTTCGTCTTACAACAAAGGCTGTAGAAGCTGCTCTTGCTAAGTATGGTATCAAGCCACGTTATAATGCTGGCGGTACTAAGCAAGTATTTGGTCCTGATATGGGACCACATGGTATTAACGATAAGAGCCATAAAAATCATATTCATTTTGGTTTTGCAGATACTCGCCAAACATCTACAGCTGATCCACAGATTGCTACAATAGATACACCTAAGCCTATTGATTATGCGAATAAGCCTCATGACCTGTTTAGAGCGTCTGATGCATTACTTGCTGCTCGTGATCATAAACTTGCTGCAGGTCGTGCTGATTTAATTCCTGAAGCTACACGTATTGCAGCGTCGCCTAAGCAGCAAATTAAGCTGAACAAGGCTGCTGATGATATTCGTGCTAAGATGGAAGAGATTGATACTGCAGTTGCTAATGGTCTGCCTACAGACAAGTTGGCAAAACAGCTTAAAGATATGCGTGAAGACCTTGACAAGTTTTCAAATAGTATCTTAAACGCTGATAGTATCTTCAAGAAGCTTGGTGACACCATTGCAACCAGCCTTGACTCTAATCTTAAAACAGCACTTTACGATGCTTTCACAGGTAAGGGTGATTTCTTTAAAACAATCTTTGATGGTCTTTCTAGTGATATTCTTCACACAATTGTAAATAGCATGACTGATTCTATTACAGGTGAAAATGGCTTCATTACAAAAGCTATTAAAGGTGTGTTTGATGGTAGTATTTTTGGTGGTCAAAAGCAAGACACTTCAGGTGTAGGTTCATTGTTTGATACTGTATCAGCATTTGACGCTAGCAGTAAAACTCCTTGGACATTTGGCCAGGGTCTTGATCCTAGTGGTAGTGGTGCTATGAGCCTTGCAGGTCTTCCTGATGTTGGTAGTAATCTTACAAGTGATTTTGGTGCGCTTGGTAATAGCTTAACCAGTCTTCCTGATATGTCTGGTTCTATTGCGCCTATCTCAAACGGTATTGGTGGTTTGCTTGGTAAAGGTGGTGCAGCACTTGGTGGTGATATTACTGGCAGTCTTACAGATGGTGCTGACGTTCTTGGGAGTACGTTTGGTAGTAGTACCGATGCACTTACCAAGGGTTTAGGTGATACTTTTAAGACAAGCACTGATACACTCACAAAGGGTATTGGTAAGAGTCTCGGAGGCGCTGGAGGCGGCATGGGTGGACTTGCGGGTGCCGCTGGCGGTCTTGGTGCTCTCTTTGGGACTCTGATTGGTTCCTTCTTTGCTGATGGCGGCCACGTGAGCGGTCCGGGAACTGGCACAAGTGATAGCATTCCAGCAATGTTGTCTGATGGTGAATTTGTTGTAAATGCTAAGGCTACAAAGAAGCATGGTAATCTTTTAAGAGCTATCAACAGTGGTACGATCACTAAGCTTGCTAAAGGTGGCCCTGCTAGCGGTAATAACTTAGGTGCACCTATACTTGCATTGCCTACAATGTCTACAATTGATCAGTCTAAACTTACAGCTAAAGCTGATGGCGGTAAAACTGAAATTAATCTTGGTATTACAGGCGATATCAGTCGTCAAACTAGAGCTGAAATCTACAATCTACTTCCGCAAATCGCGGCTGGTGTTAACGCACATAACAAGGAAAAAGGGTATAAGTAATGCCTTACGGTATCTATGAAAACAGTACAGTAATTGCGCAATTTGTTACTCCGATGACAATGCGTTCTAATGTGCCTGTTTTTATTTCGGATACCCTTTCCCTTAAGAGAAATATCGGTCGTAGGAGTGCTCAACGTTGGGAGTTAGAAACCAAACTTGAGCCTCTTACGGTCGGTGCGCAAAATTTAATGGCGCATCTTGTGGTGAATGGGCATTCTGAAGTAATTACAATTTTAGTACCTCAAAACACTGGCGTATTAAAAGCACGTACTTCGACAAGTAATCCAACATGTACTGGCGCAGCAGGTGCTAGTGCTGTTACGGTTGCAGGTAACACAGGGTTAATTCCTCGTGGTACTTTTATCAAGTTCACAAATCATTCTAAAATTTATATGACTACCGCTGATTTGAACGGCACAGGGTCATTAAATATATTTCCAACACTTCGAGTAGCACAAAATGCTAATACATTTCAACATCGAGATAATGTTGTCATGTCATGCTATTATGATACAGATACTGTAACAGGTATGGTGTATGACGATGCTATGCTAATGGATGTTGGGACTGTAAAACTGATAGAGAAAGTATAATGCTTACATTTAGCACTAATATCAAAAACATTCTGGCTGCAAATCAGGGTCAAATCTTTTACAATCTTTGGATTAAAAATGGTGATGGTAGTCTCTTTAGGGCGTCTACCACGCACCACTCTACTATGACAATGTCAAATAATATTGTGTATGTGGCTGATGATTTTATTGTTTCAGTTGATCCACCGCAGCTTAGCACTACAGTAGATCGCGAACAATATAAAATTATCTTAGCTGATAACACATTTGACAGTGCTGCACAAGCTGACAACGTTTATGTTGGTAAGCTTGTAGAAGCTCGTCTTGGCTTTATTGATCCTGCAACAGGATTACCTTTACTTAATATCGTAGATTCTCTTGTTGTTTATAAAGGTCGCATTGATGGCGCTTCCTCTAAAATAACAACAGATGAGATTGGTGAATCATTATTTAATATATCGTGTGCAAGTCCTATGCTATCTCTTGATATGCGTAAAGGCTTGTATCTTAGTAGAGACGTTATACGCGGTAATGACCCAAATGATGGCTGCTGTGATCAAATCTACGAAGGTTCCGGGACACTAATTCTTAAGTGGGGACGCTCGTAATGGGTTTAGAACTTATTATTGCTATTATATCTTTCGTTGTAGCAGCTGCGTCTACTGTATACTCAATTATTCAAGCCAAGAAGATGAAAGCTGCCGCTCTTGCTGCCGCTGACGCTCGTAAGGGTTTTGAAGTTGTAACAGAGGGACAAGCTGAGTATGTACCTATTGTATATGGACGTGCACTTATTGGTGGTACACGTGTGTATCATAATACCTCGTCTGCGTATACATATGTAGCATCTAACGCAGATACTACATTTGCAACAGGCTCTAGAGGCTACGGTGCTTATAATTACGGTTATAGTCGTTGGGGTACAGGCTACGATGATTATGTTTATAACACTGGTGCTGTAGCTGCACGAACAGGCGGCTACCTTGATGCAAGTGCACAGGGCGGTAAGAATGAGTATATGTTCTTTCAGCAAGTGCTTTGTGCAGGCCCTATCAATAGTGCTAAGGACGTTATTATTGATGGTTCTCGATATATTGATGATTCAGGCCTTGGTACGTATGGCTCTATTGAAGAAACAACCAATGCTAAGAAACATGACGGTATTAAAGCTGCAATGCGTCTTGACTATCACTACGATGGTGGTGAAGTTGATAGTATTATTGCAGCTAACTTTGGCGACCGTAATGATGCGCTGTTTACAAATATGGCGTATATGTCTGCTGTTGTTCGTCTCGATCGGGATAATCCTCAGTTTTCTGGTGTACCTTCTGTTCAAACACTAATTGAAGGTCGTAAAGTACGTACAATTAACACATCAAACGTGTTATCAACAACTCGTACTTACAAGAACAACCCTGCGTATTGTTTGCTTGATTACCTTCTTGATCCTATTCATGGTAAAGGGCTTGCTGAGGAAGAAGTTGATTTACAATCTTTCAGACTAGCAGCTAATGTTTGTGATACGATTGTACAGACTGGTGCTACTGTTGGTGGTAAGTTCTGGCAGCCCACGCGTAGCACAACTCCCATAACAACGCGTGATCTTCCTTTGTATGAATGTAATATTATTGTTGACACAAGCAAACCTGTTCGTGAAAACATTGAATCTTTACTTTCTACTATGGGTGACGCTCGTCTTATCTGGAGTGGTGGTCAATATAGGCTTTCTTTACAATATCCTACTAACAATGGTGCTATTAATCTTGCAGGTACAATTACTGATGATGATCTTGTACTAGGTGAAGATATTGACATTGCTTGGCCTTCTGCACAAGACCGTTATAATTACGTTGTTGTTAATTTTCATAATGAATTCGAAAATTTTAAAGAAGATACTGTAAGTTGGCCACCTAAGTACGACGCTAGTTATTTACAAGGTATTGGTGGTTCTAAATATTCTTTTGGCGTAGGCTCTTGGGACGAAAGCAAAAATGGTGGCAGACTTTTAAATAACTATGGTGTATGGAATGATCAAAGTAGCACAACAAGCTTTAGCTATTTATTACGTGTTCCTAAAGGTACAGTAGTAACTTATAATATTGATTTTGCTGCTGACAATAGTGGTTCTATTGTTATTAAAGATTATGCATCTAACACTACGTTGAAAACTATTACATCATCAAATAAAGATAACGTTGCCACTTCTACGCTTAATATGGGTAGTACAACTGCCGATAAAATTTATCAAATAATTTTATCAGGTAGTGCTTCTGGTAATGAGAATAAAGGTGTTGCTGCTAAAATATCTACAGCTACTAAAGTATTGTGGACATCACGTGATGCTACTTATAGCACATTTGTAACTGTAAACAAAACATCAGCTGTCTATGATGCAATGGTTCTTGAAGATAGCGGTTTACAGCTTGAAACTAATTTATTTGCTGAGGGTGTTACTGATCCATACCACGCTCTTGCTAAGGCAGAAGAAATTTGTCGTACAAGTAGAAGCGCTACTAGCTACAAATTTACATACACTGTTACTGATCGTTATTATGAACCTGGTGACTTTATTCAGCTTCAAAGTAATACAATGCAAATCGGTGCAACAACGCCGTTGTATCTTCGTGTTGATAGTGTAAAAGTTGTTAAAGATAACCAATGTCAAGTCACAGCATCACGTTTTGATTATTCTCAACTTGCTTGGGCTGTTAAAGACGACGTTTATATTAATGTACCTAATCTTTATGACTTGGTTATTCCACAGACAAATGCTGTGCGCTATGTTAAACCTACAACTACGAACATTGATAGTTCTGGTAGTATTGAATGCGATCCTGTTTCTTTTCAAGATTTTGCAGGTTATGTGTTCTATATTCATCAGGCAGGTATTGATGATGTAGAAAGCAGTGGCGCTCCTATCTATCGAGAGATCGGTAGAAATGTATTACCTCAATTTACACTACCTGCTGTTGATGCTGCAAGTGCATTCTTTGGTGTTCGTGTGTTAAATAGTAACGGTCGTATGTCGCGTATGACGACAACTGACCCTACAAACGCTATTGACTTAGATCATAGTTGGACACGTTCTGTTACGCTTACAGCTACAGACAATTCGTTTGAAACGATTGGTACTACATTATCACCATCAACAATTACGCTTACAGCTACACCTACTGGTTACAAAGTACCTAAATATAAATGGTATATTGACGGCGTATTAACGTCTGGCACAGCAGCTACAAAAGTAGTAAACGCGTTTTCTGACTCTGCTATTAAGCACTATAGTGTTGTTGTTTACGAAACTACTAGCAGCTTTACATCAACAGCTGATACGCCTATATTTTCTATTAAACAAGGTACTGATCTTACTGCTGATACTGTAGCGCCTGCTATACCTGCACTTGCAACTACACCTATTACACCGCTTGTTGAAGTTGATTTCTATGGTTATCGCTCTGTCACATGCGCATTTGATTGGGATCCTGTTTCTGACAGTGATCTTAACCATTACGAAATTGATATGCGTGAAACAAGCACAGGTACATGGGCACCTCTTGGTACCACACCCGCTGATGTAACATCAATCGCCACTAAGAATCTTAAACTTAAAACGGCATATTACTTTCGAGTACGTGCCGTAGATGACGCTGGTAATCGTAGTGCGTATTCATCTATTGCAACGTTAGCTGCGGTTGTAGACAATACAGCACCAGCTGCTCCTTCAAATATCAGCGCAGCATCAGCGTTTAGATCTAATATTCTTACTTGGACAAACGACACTGCTACTGATCTTGATCGTGTTGATATTTATAGAAGTTTGACAAGTGGCAGTCCTGTTAAAATTGGTTCCGTTAAAGTATCACCAAGTACAGCAACTGTTGCTAATTATGGTAGCTTTATTGATAGCAATCTTGATGGAACTTTAGCATATTACTACTGGTTAAAGTCTGTAGATTATGTAGGTAATCAGTCTAGCTATTCTACACGTATTGGTCCTATTAACGTTACATCTGTTGATACTACTGACTTTGTTCAGGGTCTTGAGCCAGTTAAAAGTGTTACCACATTGCCTAGTCCAACAGGATATACTGGTCCTAAAATTCTGTACAATACAACAAATGGTAAAATCTATCGATATTCTAGCGGTGCGTGGACAACAGCTACTGACACAGGTGATTTGATTGGTAACTCAATTGATGCAACTCTTTTCGCATCGTCAATTAAACCTGTAGAGCTGTTCACCTCATTAACTGCTGCTGGTACAGATTACACAAATGGTAGAATGGTTTACTTAACTGGTGCTAAGCGTTTGTATAGAGCAGATGGTACGCAATTTGTTGATACAGCTGATGCAACTCAAATCATAGGTCAGCTTGTTGCTGGTCAAATTGCTGCTGGTGCTATTACAACTGACCAGCTTGCTGCAAGTTCTGTTGTTACAAGCAAGCTTGCTATTATTGATACATTTAATCTAATTCAAGATGCAATGTTTCAAGATAGAAGTACAGACCCCGTTAGTGGTACTGACGCGTTCTGGGATATGGGTAACACAACTTGCCGTTATTCTGGTCCTACAGGCTCTGTACCTGTTGCAATGGCTACGCCGTCTGCTATTTACTCACCAACTGTTCTTACAGCTGGTTCTAGCACGATTGTAACATCAAGAAGTGATCGTATCGCTGTTGAGGGTGGTAGTTGGGTTCGTTTGTTTTGTAAAAATCGTGTGGGTAGTACATTTAATGGTGCGTCTTCAATTCGACTTACCTGGTATTCGAGTGATGGTACTACACAAGTAATACCCTCTGCTACATTAGCTGATGGTTCACCCTCTAGCATTCCTAGTGGTGTGACTGATAGTCTAATCGATACAGGTAATCGTCATGTGCTTAGAACTACTACATGGGACTATCGTACTACACCTAAGTCAGGTACTTCAAATTATAATCTTGAATGCAAGATTTATGTACCTGCTACAGCATGCTTTGTGAAAGTTGAATTTGTATTTTATGCTAATGGAACTGCTGCTTTAGCTAGTTACGCTGCTTATGGTGGTATCAAGCTAATGCGTGCTAATGGTTCTGAAATGATTGTTGATGGTTCAATCACTGCAGATCAACTTGCTGTAAATTGTGTCACTGCCGATAAAATATTTGCAGGTGCTATTTCTGCAAGTAAAATTGCTGGTGAAGCGATTACAGCTAGCAAGATTAAAATTTCTGCAAGCAATCTAGTAGCTGATCCTACATTCATTGATAGTGATTTTTGGCTGATTACTCGTACTGATATTGGTGGTTATATACCTTTTCAAGCAAATACTTGGCAAACTGATAATACAATCATTACAGGTTACGAGTACCTTGGTACTAACTACGCTGTTCTTGATGCGAGCACACTTGATACTGCAGCTAAGAATACAAGACATAGTATTCGTAATGGTATTTTACATTATCCGCAAGGTATGACTGATGTAAAACCAAGCACACAGTATGAATGGAAAGCTGCTGCTTATAATACAAGTAATCAGACGCTATCAGTATATGCACAGTTTTTCAAAGCAGACGGTACTGTCATTTCTTCTACTGCACTAACATGGGCTACTAATACAGCTGGTGTTAAATCAATTGCATTAACAACACCGGCTAATGCTACTCAGGTACGTTTTGGTGTATACAATGCAGGAACAACCACAATGAGTGGTGTTATGCGTATTGGTGCATTGTCGTTAAGAGAAGCTGTTGGTGGTAATCTTATTGTTAATGGCTCTATTACTGCAGATCATATTCTAGCTAACTCTATTACTGGTGACCAGTTATCTTTGACAGGTTCGTTAATCACTACAACTGCTCAGATTGGTGATGCTGTTATTACTGGTGCTAAGATTAAAAATCTTGAAGTTACACGTATTAAATTATCATCTGACGCTGTTGCTTCGTCTAGTAATGCTGCTAATGGCTATCTTGAACTTGCTAATGGCTCTATTATGCAATGGGGTATGTTAGGTGGTTCTTCATATTCATACCCTGAAGGTGAATATGATATTAATTTTCCATTAACATTTCCTAATGCTTGTTTAATGGCTATGTCACAAGTTCTTGGTACAGGTAGTACAGGTTCAGATGGTGACTATTGGGGCCAAACAAATAAGAACTGGACAACGTCTGGATTTAAAGCTGTTATGCAAACAGGTTGGTCCGGTAAGTATGCTCTGGGCTTTTCTTGGATTGCGATTGGATATTAAATGTCATATTTCTATTCTAAAGAAACAGACTCATTCTATAAAAATACTATTCACAAGACAATGCCAAGTGATGTTGTACAAATTTTTGATGAAACTTACCATGAGCTAGTTGAGCTTCGTGCTACAGGTGCAAAGATTAATTATGAAAATGGTGTGTTCACTAATACACCTTTTATGATTGAGCTTGAGCAGCATAAACGCCATAAGCACAATCAGCTATCTCAAATCTTTCAAGAAAAGCGAGATAACTTTAACAGTACATATGGTCTGTTGCAAGTTGATATGCAATCACTTGTGTATCTAACAGCAAATGCGCAGGGTGATAGCGAAACTGTAGAATGGGTAATGGCTAATAATGACGTCATTAACTTTACAAGAAGTGACTTTGTGGCAATGGTAAATGATGCTGTAGATTATATTTCAGCAGTCACTATGTATAACATTACACTTAAAGCAGCTATTAACATCTGTACAGATGAGGCTGGGCTTGCTGCTGTTAATTTAAATGCTGGTTGGCCGTGAAAATAAGGTCTGTTCGTAGAAGCGATTTTGCTGCTATAACGGAAATGTCAAGGGGTCTTTATGAAGTATATGGAGACCCCTTGTTTCCTGTAACAGCTGAAAGTTCTTATAACATGCTTAGTGGTTTTATGTCTGGAATGAAGTACTTTAAGGTTATGATTGATGATACAGATAAGCTTGTAGCATGGATGGCTTGTTCAGAAGGTCATGATCAACACCATTCATCTATCAAAGCTTTCTCGCAAATCTATTATCACACAAATTTAAGTAGTATCAAAGCTGTAAAAGCGCTAGTAATGTTTCACAATCACTATTTTGAATTTGCACAAAAGATGGGTGCTCAGGTTGTTATCACTTCTAGCTATCTTCCTTCAAAGGGTGTGTTTACAAGAGTGCTCGAAAAGAATGGCTGGCAAGAGTATGGCGGGCGATTGAGACGTCTTACAAACAACTATCCAAGGAGCTTGCTGGGTGATCGAAACTCGACTTTGTAGACTCGTCTGATGTCGGGTGTGAGCGTAGCAGGTTGCAGTTCTCAAATGTGAGCAATAACCCGCCTGCTACCACACTATAAAATTTGCACGATAGCCTTACCGGAACCCGTTAGATTAATGATAGGGCTGACCTCCGGTGGGTCATACTAACCATAGTAGATGATGTGTATATCCTCTAAATCTAATAAATATAGAAAGTAAATAAAATGGGTCTTTTCGTTAAGGGTACTGAGGAAAATCGTCAGTTTGATGCACGTAATGTTCTTGCATATTTCTGGTCGATGTTCTCTGCAGCCTATCTCGTAGCTATCACGTTTCATGCAATTCCGCCGACTAATGTGCGATTTGCAGACACAATTCTAGGATTTATTCTTGGTACACTTATTGCCACAATTGTAGGTTGGTATTTTGGTGCCGCTAAGAAGGACATTCCACATGAAGATTAATATTTTTAAGTTGCTGTTTGGTTTGTTAAGCAAGCCTGAGAAGACTGTTGCTGATGTTATTAGTAAAGACAATCCGCTTGTTGAACTCGCTGTTGATGAAGTCGGTGATGTCATCCGCAAAGAACTTAAGAAGAAAAAGCATGTCAATTAAAGGTTACGAGTGGCTTGATACACTCGACAAACCTCGTCTTGTTGTTGAAGCACTAAAAGAATTTGGTGTTACAGAAACTCCCGGTAAAGCTTCTAACGCTAAAATTATGGGATGGGCTGCTGAGATTGGCCAAGATGTAATTGGCTGGAAGTACACTGATGACTCCGTACCTTGGTGTGGTTTGTTTGTTGCTACAATGGCACAACGTGCAGGTAAGCCGCTTGCTAAGAATCCTTTGTATGCTTTGAATTGGGCTACATATGGTAGTGCTGCTGACAAGCCTTCTTTAGGTGACATCCTTACGTTTAAGCGTGATGGTGGCGGTCACGTTGGTATTTACATTGCCGAAGATGATGTTGCTTATCATGTACTTGGTGGTAATCAGTCTGATAAAGTTTGTATTAGCCGTATTCTAAAGAAGCGTCTTTACAAGGCTCGCCGTGTACCGTTTAAAGTTGCAATGCCAGATTCTGTTAAGCCGTACCTTGTAGCTAGTAATGGTGTTTTGTCTACAAACGAAGCATAAAATAAACGCGCAAATATGGGTATCTTATATGAATACCTCAGAGGAGATACCCACATGATGTTTATTTGTAAGCCTGCTACTTTTTCAGAGCCTGCTATTGCAGTGTCATTTAACAATCGCAATGAGCTTGAAAAGCGTATTAACGAGCTTGTGCTTGAAGGTGCTAAATTTCAAGACTTGCGTGTGTTTAATGTGAATTTAGAAAACAATGAGCAGAGTATCTTTGACTACTTTGTCTCAACAAATGTTTTCGGCGACACAACAGACGCAAAGGCGTATTCACCAGCTGAATACGATGGTGCTGGCCAAGGTCAAACAGGTCATTTACATCGTTAACAAATAAGCCGCTGACAGACCGGTTAAAGTCTGTCATCTAAACGCAAAAGGAGAAATCAAATGCAACTTGAAGCACCTATCTTTCAAGAGTTTGTAAACATCAATCACAGCTACTTTCTGATTGTGATGCGTGACGATACTGCTGTCACTATTTCATTCATCAGTCTTTCGCTTGCACTTTCCGAGGCAGAAATATATCGTGATTGCGGTCAAGCTGCTACTGTCTTTATGTGCTATTGAAAAGGACCTTGAAATGAAGATTTACAAAGATATTCCGCCGGTTATTCCAACGAATAATTATAAAGCAGCTGGTATTCATCGTCAGATTGAATTGAAGGTTATTGTCATGCTGGATGCTGTACCAGGTGCCTGGCATGAACCTCAAGATATTATGAATTACATTGCGCAGCACAGTTATGTTCAACGCGTTGAATTTGTAAAGGAAATTCAAAATGATTAGTATTTCGCTAAGCCTCTAAGAAATTCTAACAACCGAACGAAAGAAAACCTCAAATGCGAAACATGAAAATATCCGAGATTGATTCTCATTGCTTCAAGATTGAATTTGAAGATTTTCGTACAATGCCCGATGCTACTGTGTACTTTGATCAAGGTCGTAGTTTTTACGCTCAAGACAATCGTACGTGGAAACGCACTTATTTTCCTCACGAAAGCATTAATATTGGTGATGTTGCAAAAATCCTTTGGGATAACGAATATAAATAACTAGTATGGACCCATAGCTCAGTTGGTAGAGCGTGGAACTTTTAATTCTAAGGTCGCAAGTTCAAACCTTGCTGGTCCACCATTTTTAAGGAGAAGTCAAATGCTCAAGTATGTACTTTCGATGCTTTTCTTCTTTGCAATTTCATTTATTTTGTTTGACCATGCCATGCGTGTAGATCAATATCATCTCTGCCAATCAGGTGTTGAGTTGACTTGTCCGAATGGCTATTGGATTTGGTCTTCTAATTAAGGAATTTCTTATGTTTATTGGTGCTACTATCGCTCTTGTGCTTTACAACGGTTTTCTAGCGTATCTTGATGCTATTATTCCTGATAGGTCTTTTAACCTTAATAGAGTTATTCCGCTAGGAATTGTTATCACAGGGATTGGTGTGCTTATTGGGAGTTTGTTTCAATGATGTACTTGACTATTCTTTGTAGGCTTAATAAGTATCTTGAAAACCTACATACCTTTGTAAACGCCGAAATTACAAATGAACGTCTCAAACATAATCAAATTAGTATGGAACATGTTGACGGCACTCGTGTAGTTGTTAATATGGGCTCCACTGAGCAAACAATCAAGTCTTATTGGGATTTGATCAAAGATCGTAGTGATCTTAAATGGATCACAGCAACAACAGAATCTGGATGGCGTTCCAGCTTCATTTTCAGAGAAAACAACTGATGTCAAAAGCTGAAGAACGTATCAAAGCAGCAATTCACGCTGAACGTGTGAAATTCATACAAGCAAAAATTCCAATATCTCGCGATGAGATGAATGATCTTGATCAAGCTCTTATGAAAATGTTCATGGAAGCTAAATCGTATCAAATGACAATTACAGTGCTTCCTCCAGGATACGATTCAGAGTTTGGTGGATACACTGTAAGCCTTGCACACATGCGTGGTACTGTCACTGGAGGTGGCGTTCATCTATATGACGCAATTTATATGGCACAAGCCAAGCTTAAAGATCTTCTAGAGTCACAAGAAATTAAAGTTGTGACTGTTTCAACTG
>Ga0304729_1000053_pt1 | contig 81069 bp, 78 predicted proteins | sample C_131016_MF_Meta_FD_190475 | JGI IMG/M metagenome (GOLD analysis project Ga0304729, IMG submission 190475) | Freshwater microbial communities from Lake Croche, Canada to study carbon cycling - C_131016_MF_MetaG (v2) (version 2) | ecosystem: Environmental > Aquatic > Freshwater > Lake | place... | reverse complement strand
AATGTCAATAGCGTGTCACTATTGGGCAATGTCTTATCCAGTACCGTCATCAATAGTAATTTGACAACATTTGGTCTGGTTGCTAATATGTCAGCAGCGGGCGATATTAGCAGTACCGGTAACATCTATGCCAACGTCATTACTGGTAATATCATCATAGGTACACTATCTGGCGATGGCGGCAACATAGGCAATATCAATGCTAACTTCATCGTAGGCAACGTTCCCTATGCGTTAAATGCCAACAATGCTGCTACTGCTAATCTGGCTGCTCTGGCTGCCCAATCCATTAATGCCGATACTGCGCTATATGCCATCAATGCTAATATAGCCAACAGCGCCAATACCGCTACTTCAGCCATCACTGCCAACACAGCTCACTACGCAATACAAGCTGACATGGCCAATAGTGCTGTAGTCGCAGGATTAGCCGAACAATTAAGTCCATTGGCAAATCTATCTATAGTGGGCAACATCACTACTGGCGGATATTTTATAGGTAATGGTAGTTTACTGACAGGTATCAGTGCCATAGGAAGTAACTACGGCAATGCCAATGTAGCCGCTTATCTACCAACGTATTCAGGCGATCTCGGTAACGTAGGCAATATAACTGCTAATACGATCGAAGCTCTTGATATCGATGTAAGCGGTAATATTCATAGTAGTGTTATAATCGGCGATTCTGGTGTTGGACAGGTTGTAATTATTGCTAATTCCGCTGTGAGCAGCGATTATTGGGAATTCCGTACTCACCCATCGGGTGCTCCCGATGGCTCTATTACAAGTGCCCTGCATGTTCCTCCAAGTGATGGCGCAAATATTAGTGCTATACATTTTCCTGGCTATTATGGTGGCGGCTATTTAGGCTGGTATAATGTTGGGTCATGGGCCAACAGTCTTACTTTAATAAGCACAAATACCGTAAGCATTACTACGGAAGCACAGGGTGGAATTCCCGGAGAGACTCAATGGTTATTTGATACTGCTGGCAACTTGACATTGCCTGCCCTAACAGGAACAGCACAGACAATTTCTCTTACCTACGGCGGCGTTGGATATACTACAGCCAATGATGTACCAACTGATAGTGGCCCTTACGGTAACGGGCATGGAATGACGCTCAATATTGTAGCTGATACTAGTAACTCAAATGCAGTACTAAACGCAACAATTAGCAATCCAGGTCAAGGTTATCACAACGGCGCAGTAATAACGATTGCTCAGCCCAGCAGTACCGGAACTGCTACGGTAACTGTTGTAACCGTTGCTAACGGTGTACCAAGCATTAACTATGCCAATGGACTACCTTATGGTGGCTCAGGCGGCACTGGTACCCCATACGCTAACACAGTTGGGTCATTTGGCTCAGACATGGGCATCGGCCCTAACTATGCTATTAATAACCCTGCTATATTGTTTAGCGATGACGATATGGTTATCCGTACTGGCGGCACAGCCAGCGCAGGGGGAACAAATTACGGGCAGATGGATATTGCTGCCAGCGAAGCTTTAAACATTGGTTTGGCAGCAAATTTAGCTGATGCGACTTATGTAAGTTCTTACTCTTCTTATATTAGTTTTCCGAATAGCAATACTATTAATGCCATAGTAGGGTCAAATTATTTGACTATAGATGCTACAACGGGGCTAACTTATAACGGAAATACTGTCAGTACTGTTAGTCTAGGAAGTTTTGAATTCCTAGATCCCAGCAGTAACACAAGTATCATGACCGTCAGCGACAACTCTGACATAGTGATACGCCCAAGTGATCCAAGCTATCAAACTTATATAAATGTTCCGGGAAATATTAATGGAGTTGGCTTAGGTGAACCTATAGAAATTTACAATGGTTATAGTAATAGTAATCCTGGTAGCGCAGTCGTAGCAATAGGCCCAGATGCGCTACATGGATTGGTTATATTTGGTGATGGCACTGGCTCATTTACAGGAAATGTAGTAGCCGGTAACATAAGCCTAGGCGGAAATATAAATGCCAATGCTAATTTAGCCATCAATGTCAATAGCAATGACTGGATTTTCGCAGCAGACAGTACATTATATACCCCATTATTGCTACCTAAAATATTCACAGCAACCTTAGTTCCAGTATACGGGTTTAACCCAGGATACAACCCACCTGGCCCAACGGGCGGCAGTGCTTGGTATTATGAAGTCCATTTCGTAGTTTCACAAGACGGCACAGTAGAAACACAGATAAACAATCCAGTATGGTACAGTAATCCAGGCTATAACAGCGGCGATTCGTGGAATTTTACGGAAGCAGATCACGGTATTCCGGGATATACATTTACCTTAACTTTAAACAATATAACATATCCCGGTCCAGCGGGGTGGACCGCAGATGTAGCAGCAAGCCCTCCTCCAGCCTATCCGTCTACACTAAAATCTTCGGGTGCTGTTAAATTATCTGCTGACAATAAAAATCTAGTGTTAGGTACTAGTGGTAATTTAGTGTTACCTGATTTAGGCATGATATGGAATAACGGCGGATTAACTACCTTACAAGCCGGTAATAATGGTGCCCAGATCGGCAGTAATGATGGACAATCATATGTCATTGCCAATGCTGACGGCACTTACATGCAGACATTGGCAGACACATCAAATTATCTGTGGCACTTTGGCACAGATGGTAAACTAACATTGCCCGGAGGAGGTACAATCACTAGTGCGCTTGGCTCACCACAACAAGGACTTTGGTTAGGATTTAACGGACATAATCTATTGTTAAATAGTGACGGTCAATTCTGGACAGGTGGACTTGAGTTGGGCGGTAGCGGATTACCTGGTTATGTTGGATCATATGGTAATATAACGCTAAACACTAACATTGGCACCGGTCCATTAGAGAACCAATGGCTTTTTGGCACAGATGGTAACTTGATACTGCCACAAGGTGGTATCATCAGTGACACGGGTAATGCTGGTATTGGCTTGAACGCAGCTAGTCCTCCAATAACAATAGTCATCAGTGGAGCAGATTTTGTCGCGGCAAATTTAACTTATACAAGAGATCTTGGGCAAACAACTCCCACTTGGACTCCGCCTGGATATAATCCCAGTACCGATCCTTACATATTATTTAATAATAGCGGATGGGGACTTTGGGTTCCGGGATTTGGTCAAGCAATTTATGTCAACATAGGATCTATAAATGCTCCCCTGACTCAATGGGATACCAATCCCCCATTAGGTAGTGTTGCTCCCACGGGAGCATATACATTTAATAATCCCGCATGGTCATTTGACCAAACTGGCAATATTACTTTACCAACAGGAGCAACTTTAGGTCCTGCTTATAGTCAAGGCGGAACTTATCTCGTTAATCCCACCGCTGGTACTAGTAGCAGCGACTTTGTTGGTATGATCAGTAATGATCAAAATGTCGGAGTATTTGTTAACGATACTGGTGTATATATAGACACAGGAAATAATGGTTCTAGTCCTCAGTGGGAATTTAAACCCGATGCCTCCACATTATTTCCCGGAGATATAAATGCCAGTGGCAACATATCGACTACCGGCAATATTTACAGCAATATTTTCGTACTAGCCAATGCTGGTGCTACGACAACTACCAGTGTTATACAGCAAAATCAAAATCCTCCCTCTGGCACAGAACCTTATGGTATAGAAATGTACACAAGTGATTCAGCTAATCCTAGTGTATACAGTAGTGTCAGCGCAGGTACTGATTATGTAGGACTTATGAGTAGTAATGCCGGCAATGCCAATATTGTGCTACAAGGTGGCTACGGAATAAGTTTTACCACAAGTAACACTAATGGCGGGGCAATACAAACTTGGACATTTGAACAAGCAGGTGATTCATTATTTCCCGGCAATATCAGCGCGGTAGCCAATGTTGTTGGCGATGGGTTATATGTTAATAACAACGCAACTATTTTAGGTAACCTTAACGTTCAAGGTAATGTTACATTTATTAATAGTAATGTTGTGACAACAAATGATCTATATGTAGAACTTGCTAACAATCAATCTTCATATAGTAACATAAATGGAGCAGGTTTAAATGTAGGTCCGGCTGGTTCCCCTCTTACGAATTGGACATATAACAGTCCTGCCAATGCCTGGGTTACAAATGTTGGCATAAGTGCTTCGGGCAATATCTCAGGCACATACATCATAGGAAATGGTAGTCTTTTAACTGGTATAAGTAGTGGCTCAAACTACAGTAACAGTAATGTTTCTAATTTCCTAGCAAACTTTGGGTCAAATTCTATTTCTACATCTGGAAATGTCACATCAACCAATGTTATAATCAACTCAAGCGGGCCTGGTGTGGGCGGTTCGCTAAGTGCCTACGGTAACATTATAGCCAGCGGCTTGTTTATTAATACAGTAACTGGTATTACCGCAAATGCCGGAAACGTCAATATAAACCAGATTACTGGACTAGGCGGTTACTTAAATGCCGTTGGCGCTAATTTAAGCGGCGATATAAAAACAGCAAATATTACAGCATCATCTATAAGTTTATCCGGTAATATTTTAAGTAACGCGAATATAAGTGGTGACATCAGTGCTAATAATTTAAGTTTATCGGGGAATATCTTCGCTTATGGCGCGAACATTTATAGTGTTAATGGCCTACAAGTTTCTGGTGGAAATCTAACACTATCCAGTATAATTGGATCTGGCGGGGCATTAAGCGCGTCTGGCAACATAGTAACTGGTGGAAACTTTAGTGCTAGTGGTAACCTCTACGCCGTTAATTTAAGTTTATCGGGAAATATACTTAGTAACACATCAATAAACGGCAATTTATATGTTGCTAATATAAGTTCCTCTGGAAATGTTTTCGCATATGGAGCGAACATTTATGGTGCGACCGGACTAGCAGTTGCCGGTGGTAATCTCACTCTCTCTAATATAACTGGATTAGGTGGCAGTATAACAGCAAGCGATGGCGTTTATACTTCAGAACTAAGTGCCAGTGGTAACATTACCGGAGACAGTATTAACGCCAATGCTTTTGTAACTACAGGCAATCTCATTATATCAGCACTTGGATTCGCGCCCGGATCTGCTATTGTTCAAGAAGATTTGCCATTATTAGTATTTGGTCAAGGCGCCAACGCATCTATGTCTATTGGATGGGGTAATAGCATATTCAGCAATGCCAACATAGCCAGTATTAATTTTAACTCTTTAAATGATGGCAATATAGTAATTACAACTGGATATAGTGGTTCGTCAAACAACTGGACATTTGATACAACTGGCAATTTAAGTTTACCAGGAGCTCATAGTCATTTAAATATTAGCTCTAATGGATATACTGTTTCATTAATAAATGACTCAACAAGTATATCAGTAGATGGTGATAATGGTATTGTTACCTTAGCTAATCCTAATCAAACCTACACATTCGTAGATAGTTTCAATTCTACAGCACCAGCAAATGTACTAAGTTTAACCACACGAAATGGTGATGCCAATCCTGTTTATTCTAAGCCACAAATCAGCTTTGGATATAACGGAACTACTGATTATCCTCAGTTTATACATACCAGACATAATGCCGGCTCAGCCAACTATAATACAATAGAATTATATACCAGCGACGGCACACAAGGTGGAGTATTCCCAGGTAATGCTATATTGGGACTTACAGTAAGCAATGCCCAGGTCAGTGTAGGAAATCTAGGCAATCCTGGTAATACATTAGACGTAGGTGGTAATGTATATGCTACTGGCAACGTGTCAGCCAATTACTTCATCGGTAATGGTAGTCAATTAACTGGTCTAGCAGTAAGTTCTGGAGAAGCTAGTTTCTCGATACAAGTTTCTAATTTCTCAGCAACAACAGGTAATAGATATGGTGTTAACACTACCAGTGGATCAATTACCGCTACACTACCGGCAAGCCCGGCAACTGGCAGCGCCGTATTCTTTGCGGATGCCGGCGGTGCTTATGCCACCAACAATTTAATAATCAATCCCAATGGACTAACCATAATGGGCACAGCTGGTAATATGACAGTGAGTACAAATAATCAAAGCTTCGGATTGTTCTATAACGGAACTACCTGGAGAACATACAACGCAGGTTAATAGGAAACCAAAATGGCTGACTTAAGTTCTTATATAAACATCGCGGCTAACACCGTAACCAGTAATAGCGCAGTTTCTACTACCGGTAATATAGCCGCTTCCAATGTAAGTGTTACTGGAAATGTCATCGCTTCCGATGTAAGTGTTACTGGAAATGTAACTGGTAACTACTTGATTGGAAACGGAAGCCAATTAACTGGCTTACCGGCGAGTTATGGCAATAGTAATGTCGCTGCTTATTTGCCTACATATAGTGGAAATTTAACCGCAGGAAATCTCGTAGTTTCTGGAAACGCCAATATCCAAGGTACATTGACTTACTTTAATACCACGACCATCACCACTAGTAATCTAGTGTTAGGATTAGGTAATACCTCTACTGGCAACCTTGTAAACAATGCGGGCATAGTAGTTGGCAATACCAATGAAGCTAGTTTTTTATACAGTTATGCTAATCAAACATGGAACAGCAATATAGGAATTAGTGCTGCCGGTAACATCACTGGTAGTTACTTGATAGGTAATGGTAGCCAATTAACCGGATTACCAGCTGGTTATGCTAACAGCAACGTCGCAGCTTATTTGACAACATATTCAGGTAATTTGTCTGCTGGTAATGTCAGCACAACTGGCAATATTCAAGGTAATTACATCTTGGGCAATGGTAGTCAATTAACTGGATTACCAGCTGGTTATGCTAATGCAAATGCCGCAAGTTTCCTCGCAGCATTTGGTTCAAATACGATTTCTACAACTGGTGCCATTACTTCGGGCAACGTCACCGGTGCTAACTTATTAACAAGTGGCGCAGTCAGTGCTAGCGGCAATATCCAGGGGAGTTACATCTTAGGTAACGGCAGCCAATTGACTGGTCTATATGCCAACAGCAACGCATCCAGCTTGTTAGCAGCATTTGGTTCAAATACGATTTCTACAACTGGTGCTATAACCAGTGGCAACATCACTGGCAGTAACATATTAACAAGTGGCTTAATAAGTGCTAGTGGCACAGTCACAGGCAGCAGTCATTTAGGCACGGTAGTAAGCGCATCCGGTAATATTACTGGCGGTAATTTATTGACAGCAGGATCTATATCAGCCACGGGTAATGCTTCACATGGCAACCTCACAGTCAGTAACGGCAGCATCTCGATAACATACACTCCGGCAGCCGGAGTGGGAGCAGCCATCGTAGCAGCAGGAGCAAACTCACAAGGAGGTGCCGGATACTTTGACTTCTTAAAAGCCACAAACAATCAAAGTGGTGCTGTGGCTCCCAGCAAATCTTTCCGCATAGCCAATACTGACGGCAGTTTCCAGATCATCAACAGTGCTTATAGTCAGACTATATTCAGTTTATCAGATTCAGGTAATCTATCTATTCCTGGCACACTAATTGTGTCAGGCAACGCCAATGTACAGGGCACTCTAACTTATAACAATACCACCACAATAACTACTTCTAATTTGGTATTGGGGCTGGGCAATACGCAAACCGGCACCAATGTTAACGGTGCTGGCATGGTGGTGGGCAACACTAACCAAGCCTCGTTCCTCTACAACTATCTGGGCAACAACTGGACCAGTAACATCAGTATCAATACTGCGGGAAATGTAACAGCATCCGGATATGTGTCGGCAACTGGTAACATACAGGGTAGTTTTATTTTAGGTAACGGCAGCTTATTAACTGGCATCGCTCCTGGGTACGCCAATAGCAATGCTGCCGGTTTCTTAGCAGCATTTGGTTCTAATACAATTTCAACCACTGGTACAATTACAAGTGGCAATATCTCTGGCAGCAATATTACAACTGGCGGCGCTGTAAGCGCGACTGGTAATATCACCGGTAGCTATATTATTGGCAACGGATCGAGTCTATCTGCTATCACCGGGGGCAATGTTACAGGTCAGGTACCCAATGCGCTTGTCGCAGGCACCGTTTATACTAATTCACAGCCCAACATCACAAGTGTTGGCACATTATCAAGTTTATCAGTTACCGCAAACGTAACTGGTGGTAACATTTTGACCGCAGGTATCGTAAGCTCCACTGGCAACGCAATTCATGGAAATATCACAACTGCCGGGTTGATGACCGCTACAGGTAATGTAACTGGCGGTAATATTTTAACAGCTGGCATCGTCAGTTCGACAGGTAACGCCATACATGGTAATATAACAACCGCAGGCTTAATAAGTGCGACTGGTAATATCACTGTAGGCAATATAGCGACCGCTGGACAAATTTCAGCAACTGGAAACATATTTGGTTCCATAGCCAATATCACTACATTGTACGCTGGCAGTCCAGTATCTAATTTATATAATGCTGCTGCCATAAATGCCGTAGGCAACTCAGCAAATAATACAATAACAGCATTAAACCTTATTAACACCGGAGGCGGAGCAGGATCAGGTTCAGGTCTTGACTTCTATACCTACACAGGCAATACACAAAGCCCACCCGAAGCTCGTATTTTCGCATATGATAACGGTGACTATTCGGCTAACATCTCATTCGCTACTAAGATTCCCGGGGCTAGTAACAATGCCTTAGCCACACGAATGACATTGACCAGTTCAGGGGCCTTAAGTTTAGCAGGCAATGTGTATGCCGGTAATGTTATATTAGCCGGGCAGCAAACTAGTTTTGGTATAGCAAATCCTGCTTATGCTTACGTGTATCTGAATACTAACACTGGTTACTTTGGATCAGGTACTGACATGATATTTGATACTGTTGGTACTACCAATGGTATACCTTACAACACCAGCACAGGTTACTTCTCATTGACTGCTGGTGTAACATATGAATTTGAAACTAGTGTATACTGTCAGTTTCAAAATTCTGTCAATACAGTGGCTCAATATCAATGGGTAGACGGTAGCAATACGGCGTTGACGTCAACTCAAGGGCAAACGATACCAATGACCACTGGATATAATGATAGTGGTATCAGTCAACAGAGTTTTATATACACTCCTAATACCAATATCAATGTAAAAGTTCGATGGACAAATGTCACTGGCGGTACCATGCTGGTACAAAGTATTAAGACCTGGGCCAAGATCAAACAGATCAATCCTGCTATCGCCGTACAGGCCACAGCAACTGGTACTCTAAACAATCAATTTATAAATGTATCCAACAGTAATACACAAAATTTAGCTGCCAGCGGTACAGATATCATTTGGGATACCAACTTGTCTAGTTCGGGTATACCATACAATACATCAACTGGTGTATTTACATTGACCGCTGGTGTTACCTACAACATTGTGGGCATGCTGTCTTTCCAGAGCTATAGTGCCAATGGCTACTTATTATATCAAGTAGTTGATTCAACCACTAATGCTACTATAGGAAGTCAAACGGTATCAGCTCCTTACAACACTGGGTACAATGAAGTAAACAATCTCAGTGTAGATATTATTTACACTCCAAATACGAATCAAGGCATCAAGTTTAGAGTAACCGGTGGCACAAGTGGATTAACTGCTCAACACCGTGGCGGATACTTTAGCCGCGCCGCTATCACACAGATTAATCAGGCCTTCAGCCTCAATAACATCTCGGGCTTGACAGTGGGTACACCCACCACACCGGGTAACCTAAACATCTACGGTAATTTGACTTACAATGGAGCTGTAGTTACCACTGGTAATATCAGCCAAACCTATAATCAACAGTATCTGGCAACAAGTTATGTCGGTATAAACGGTGGTTCCAATACTGCTCCGGCGGCCACGCTATTCACCATAAACATACCTTCAGCCGGTACCTGGCAGATTACACCGGTAATCCGTGTGTTCAACGGTCCTGGTAGTTTTGCCTTGTATCAAGGCGGAACATTGGTTGCTAATACTGAAGTATTAGTAAGTCAAACATTACCCACAAGTTCTCAAGTTACAGCAACCGGTGATTGGATTATAACCACTTCGGGTGCTACCACTTATACAGTAGGTGGTTACGGCGGAACAAGTAGCAGTCAGGTATACAGCGATTTAACCGGTCGTTCAAGTGTAACCTACCTACAACTCAACCCAAGTTTTGCGTTCAGCAATCAGATTGCCACCAACGGTAATTTAACAGTAGGTGGCAACTTAGTAGTCTCAGGTAACCTAGCCGGATCAGTGGTCAATGTTACTGCTCCTACATTTACTGGTGTCACACCCGCATACACATTTGCAAATGATGCAGGTGCTAGTGCAAGTTGGTACTTGTTGGGCACATGGAACACAGCACAGGTTGGCCGTATGCTGTACATGAGAATACTATCACACAGTGGCTACAACGGAGTGGCAAATCAAAATCAAGTGACAGAATTGACCTGGGCCACTTCAAATGGCACTTCAACATACAATGGAGCAACAGGTCCCATGTATGCTGCCGGCGCAGCCACTATAAACTCAAGACTGGGAACCGGTGGCGGCAGTTATGCTTCACCAAGCAAGTTTAGAATGGTTCAGGTTTCACAAACACAGTATCAGGTTTATGGATACTTTGCATCATATACCAGTGGTACCAACTATAGTGTTCAAGTTACCGCAACCGACACTTGGGTTCACTCGGGCACTTATGTCTCTACCCCGGGCGGCAACTACCTAGAGTTTACTCCAACTACATATTAAAGCCAGCATTGATATCGACACTGTTAGTGAAGCCGAAATTATTTTATTTGACCTACGATAAAATCTAATTTCACATGCTTGCAATCGCCACGATATTTAAATCCCGGGCATGAGCAAGATATCTTTCCTGTATAGTCCTTGGTGACAGTATATACTTCTTTACTGCCCGGTACTTGCCATGTCTTATCTTCGGGCTGAGCATCACCCCGGGGAATAAAGTTCCAAGTATTTACATCTACTGTTTTAAATTTGCGACCACGTACATCAAACTTGATAGGAGCAGCAAATTCAAATACATTGTCAGTGCCCTGTTTGATATAAGCATAGATCTTACCACGACTATCATCAGTAAAGTACACATGATTAGCCACAGGATAATCTTGCCAATCTGTTACTTCTTGTAGGATTTTCATCGATTAGATTGTTTTACGATAATGGGGATTTTTAGCGGCCATAGATGCCATGATTGTTTCTACTACAGTGATACTCATATTTAAACGATGTGCTATATCGTCTGCTGTCAATCTCTTAGTAGAGAGCAATTCTTTGATCTGGCTAAACGTATCTTTGTATGACATTTGTAGTCCTCTTGTGACTTTGTATACTATATTAACGCTTGCCATATTCATTTAGTTTACAATTTCGTAATTTTATTTTAACCTAACACTTTACTGAGAATCCAGATAAACACCACAGGACCGGCGATGATCGCAGGTGCCATCACTATGCCCTTTACGAAATTCTGTACTCGCTCTTGTTCGATGAGGGTGTGCCTACGTTCTGCTTCGAGATATGTGCTGTCCATTATGCTGCCTCCACGTCTGTGTCAAAAAATGCCACGTTGATTTTAGCATCTAACGCATCTGCTCTCGTGGGATAATCTTTCACCAAGATCATAGCCAACTTAAGCAGATTATCGTCATTTAAAAAAGCGATATCATTCGCTAACAATTCTAATTTACTCATTATGCCACCTCCACGAGTTCAACGATATGTTGTTTCAATTCTTTTAATGCGGCGTAGTATTCAGTATCTGTGAGATTAATAATACGTCTTTTGATGCCATATCCTATTTCAATATGGTAAGTGTAATCAGCAGTTCGCCAAAGTACCGCACGTTCTCTAGATGCCGTATAACCATCTGCTATATACTGTATCATGTGCTAGTCCTTTCTGTTAGTGTATGTTGCAATTATACAGTCAGACGTGCCAAAAGTCAACCGAAATTTTAGATGATTAGATGCTGAAAATGCTGGTAGTGATCGCTGAGTGTCCAAGATTCAGTGTCGATTATGATGTCATCGTAAGTGCGGAATTTAGCATCAAAGAGATTAGTGTATCTTTTAAAGGGCATCCACATGCTAGGAGTCATGCTGCCCCAGCCCATGGATTTAAGCATTTTATGTTTCTCCCTGCTTAACTCCGCAGTGGGAGCATTTAATGCCTGTTCTAGTGAGATGGCGTCGGCGAGTAGTAAATCTCTAATCCTAGATGCGGGGATTAGATGTTCAAAATCGCTATCGGCATCTCCATCAATCTCGAGATAATGTGCCCCAGTTCTCTGTTTAATACAATATTCATGATAGCGTCTGAGATGATAGTCGATGTCATTACGCAACTCTCGCATCAACTGTCTATCATCAGTTGCAGCATGATATTCAGTTACTGACTGTTTGATACGCTGGGAACAATGCTGTGATACAGTCTTGTATGTCTCATCGGTGCGAGTGGTCTTGCCATAATCGGGCGTAAAGAATTTCTCTAAGGACTCTTGTAATGTCATCATACAAAATATTTTTTGATAATATCTGCGACGTAGGGCCTGTCTTGTGAATTTTCTCTAGCTAGATCCGCGCATTTGTCGACCAGCATCTGTGCGAATCTCTCAAAAGTTTCCTCCGTGGCAACATAATAGGTGACACCGTTGCCAAACTCGGCGCCACTTATCTTTGCCTCTTCAACAATCTTTTTAAGATTATCGTTCACTTATGTGCTTAGAGTAACTTCAATACGTACAACAAAATCCCCATACCTACCCAAGTATTAATAGTCACGGGAATCTGTGCCCAGGCCAAGGTAGGGAAGAGTTCCCGTAAAGTAATAATTACTGCCCATGGTATCAAAATATAGTGTGCGATATTCAAAACTGCCATAATCAGTGTGTAATCCATTTGTATCATCCTTTTAGTTAAAATGTTTCTTTATTTTACAACACCAAGAAATACTTTGAGATCATGTAAAAATTCTTGGTCAGTCAATACTCCATCGATGTAATTTTCGATCAATGTAAATAAAGCCGTCTGCTTAGCCTTGGCCATAAAAGCAGGACTTCCGCTATCTATTTCCGCTAAAACTATATTTTTGAAAAGTGTTTTCATTTGCTTATCTCTTATCAAATTTTGTTTATAGACTTCTTGCGCTGTCTATAATATCATACATCTTATTCTGTCTTTCTAGAATCGTAAAAAACAATCTTAGTGTATTCGCAGCATCTACGTCAGCACGATGAGCAGTGCCTTTAAATTTAATTTTAAATTCACTCATAGCAGAAGACAAACCACCATTAGCCAACTTTCCTTTAGCCATCATGTGTAGAGTGTAGAAAGTTTTCACATCGACCCATCTATGTCCGCCGAATTTAAATTCTATATTTCTAGCATCAAATTCTGCTTTGAGTTCAGTACTGTCTCCGCCGCCCCATGTTACGAAATTCTTATAAACTCCAAATTCTTTACATAGATGATAGAGTTCAGCGGCCACTTGCTCATGAGATACTGATTTAGTCTGTACATCTTCATCAGTGATGCCAGTTAGTTCTGTGATAAAGGGATAGATGGGTTCTTGAGGATCGAGATACCATTTGCGAGTAATGAGATTATCATCTACAAAATTCCAAAGATTACCCACCGCAACACCAACTTGGATTATCTTAGGCGTGGGAGTAGATCCGTCTGGATTATTGTTTAATTCCAGATCTAATGCGATGTAGTTTTGTGAAGGGTCTATGGCTATCATGTGTTTGACTTTTCAACTGCTCTGTATTTTAATATTATACATTCAGCAATTTGCAAAGTCAAGAACTATACGGCGTTATATTTTCTCAGTACTTCTAGTGATCTTATAGCAGAATTTATCCAAGAATATCGAGTTCTAATGATCTCACTGTTAGACAATGCTTGTTTTTGTAGAGCACCATAATTATTGTAGGCCTGCCGCATGCTGGCTCTTATATCTTCTACTTTAACTGAGGCCCATTTGCCAAAATTATTATCCACATCGGGATAAAATTCGCAATAGTCAGGGCAGTTGATTTCAGCGAGTTCGTAAGGAACAAATACGCAACTTGATTTGATATCTTTCAAAAACTCAGTCTGGGCTGAATAGAATGTAGTAATTAAAGGTAAGCCCGATGCTGCGGCTTCTATTAATGGTAGACCCCAACCTTCTGCTTTGGTGGGAAATACAAATACATTAGACTGCCTATATAAGTTTGCCATTTGATGAATAGTCTGATGTCCCCATACGAGTTTGATATTTTTACATTTAGATTTGACTATCTTGTCAGTCAATTGATTATATTTTTCAGTGGGATTACGGAAGAAATCTGACTTAATAGTTAACTCAACACCGTCATCCCCACCAAACTCCGCGGCAAAAGCTTCTATAACTTCGTCGATGCTTTTTCTTAGTTCGCATTTTCCGATGAATAGAAATCTAAATACACCAGGATCTTTGGTATTTAGATAGGGATGAAAGATACCGCCATCTACACCTTCAGGCACGATGTCGATGTTGTCAACATCACATCCATTTGCTATGGCTACATTACGTCCCCACTCGCTGGGCACCCATAGTTTATTGTTGGCAAGTGTTTTGCGGATACTCTCAGGTATACGTGTGGATTCAAATACGCCCCAATTGATATTCATCCCCCGTATGTTACCGTTGAGATTACAGGGTACTAGAGCTAGATTAACATCATCATGTTGACTCGTTTTGGCGGCATGTTGTAACGCGACATGATCTTGGAAATCGATCAATTCTATTATCTGATTGATCCCACCAATCTGTTTTAAGGCAGTAGTGTAATTATGGAAGTGAGTGCCTATGCCCGAGTCGTTAGGCTGACCGATAATTCTAAATCGCATCTTTTAATTATCTAGAATTATAGACTGTTAAAATTTAAGACAGATCTTCCCAACTAATAAACTGTGGATTCTTTAATGACTGGACTCTGACTGTGGGGTTACTTGAAAACATTCCATTTGCATATCGCATATAGATATCCACTGTAGCATAGTCATCTGAACCGACACGCCCGATATTAGCCAAAAATAATTGACCAGTACCATCGGCTTCACCATATTGTATACTCTTTAACTCTAAATTTTGTGCTTGGGTTACACTGGGCACAAAATATAATTTCTTAGGAGTACAATAGTAATAAGGTTTGGCCCCAAATCTCAAAATATGCGTAAGATTTTCATTCTTTTTCAAGTGGTTCGATATAATAGCTCCGTATACTTTTGCCACTTCAGTAAACAGAGGTTTAGCCAGACCTTTCTTCGTACTCCAATTAGCTTGGAACCAATCACCAAATGGCCTTTGCCACGCAGAGTTTGACTCAACACCTGCTAAAATTTTATCTGCCGGCCAATCAATCGTCTGTATACTACCTGATGCTTTACCCACACATTGGAATGTGCCCGTTTTTGGCATGTAGGTTACTGTGAATCTTGTATCGTTACCGGTAACTGGTACCCCTGGCTGACTTTTGGCAATATTTAATACTTCGGTAAATATTGCCCTCTTCATGTTGTCATACAAATCTTTGGTATGTTCTCTAAATCCGTCCATGCCACGTGGCAATTCTATGCCTAAACTTTTCGGAGTTAAGTTGGCTAACGTGATGCCAGATTTGCCTTTAATTGAAATTCCTGCTGTAGGTCCAGATTCAAATTGTATATCCGTTACCCCGCCGGCAATATTTTCTCCTCCTACCCAACTAAGTCTAGTGGGCTCGTCACCTTGCTTGGCGCGTATTTTAGGGCGGGCATCCTTGCCAATAGCTGCCCAAGCCAAAAACATTTTAGAATCATAAACTGGGGCAAGATATTTTTTTATGTTACTATATGTCGCATCAGGATTGACGAGATTATCACCGGGTATAGACTGACTTAGGTTTTCTAAATCAAATGTGCCTGATCCTATCAAACCAAATAATACTCCAACTTCACTGTTATAACGTATAGGGTCTGATGATTTGTTTTTAGGCGCATCGGCATCTTTAGATTTGGCCTCATCTAGTATTTCAAATATTTTCATAGTCATATATTTATTTGATTTCAAAAACTACGCGTTGAATTGACAATACCATGATTATAAATATTTTAGCAAAAAGGATTTACGTAAAATGATAACAAAAATCTACAGACATCAACCTTTACTTTCAATGTGACTGTCTAATTCTGAACGATTGCTATTGTAACAAATCCTTAAAGAAAATTTAACACTTCCATACATATATCTTATCCTGTCGTTTCTTATTCTTTTTCTGCCCCATCTGTTGCAAGAGATCTTCCTCTTGATCGCATCGGGGCAGTCCCCATTTAACCGCATCATCATACATCTTGGGACTGATGTTAAATGCTATATGTCCAGCGGGACTGATATGTTGCCGGCATTTATGATATAAGGGAATAAAGAAATCCTGATAAAATTCTTGATCAGTTGCCCAGGGCATCATATGCTGATATATCTCTAGATTGACATAGGGCGGCGAGGTTAACACAAAATCATATTCTATCTCGCCGAAGTCTACTGACAGACAATCTTGCCATATCATCTTCAATTCGGGGAAGTCTTGTTCTACAGTAAACAAGTCATTAATCTCTTCGGGCTTATTCAAGAATTCTACCATCGCATCATACGCAGGGCGCATCTCTACATTAGTGTCGATGCCAGTATAATCGATACCAAGACTATGTGCTGCTAACATCCGTCCGCCCCAACCTGCCGTGGGATCTAATACTGAAGTGGCAGAGTATTTGTGATAGAGATATTTTGCTGTGGTAGCTTTGAACATCACTACCGCACCCAGATTGATCCTAAAACATTCAAAGATATTACCCGCTGCCGTACGACCACCACGGTTTCTCTGACGAGTGCTGGCTAGTAACTTAGACTTAAGTTCATCATTGGCCCATACATCATAGATTGTGCGACCATCTTGACGACGACATTTTAATAAATTCTTTAATTGATGATGATATAAGAAAGCATTACCATAGAAACTATTTGAATTTACGGCAGCATCATAATTCTTCAATCCCCGAATGTCAGCTGCTAATTCTTCATTGGATATTAGTTTATGATTTTCGATATCAGCCAATGTAACTGATTCTAGATTGTCGTTGACAGTTCGAACTTTTTGACTCATACTGTAATTATACAGCGATTTGTCGGCACTGTCAAAGTAAGTATTCTCCAAACTTCAATCCGACTAGTGTTTCTATTTGCGTGTCAGTTAGAGCTTCTATCCCAAAAGTCACCCATAATCTATCATCATCATTTTCCCACTTGATAATGAAGTCTTTATGGCGCTCATAACCCTGTTGCCCAAGCCAGTCCATTACGATGGTATCTAGGCCAATAAACGATGGAAAAATACTCTTTGGATTGGGATCGTCGACAAAGGTATTTTTAAATCGTATCACACCGATATACTAATCTTTTTGCCAATCGATCATTAGTAATACTGTAGTTAATATGCCAACGATCATCCCTGCGATAAAAGTATCAATTGATGCCATGATTATTCCCTGGTTAAGATATGTACTATTATATAATCAAATTAGATAAAAGTCAACTAAATATATGACAATTTACAGGAATCATCATGACCAATCCCATCGCAGAATTACTTACCTTAGTCGAATCTAATCAGCATGAACGTCACGCCGTTGGCGTCATAGACCGAATAGCTGACGAGATAGTGGCCCATTGTTTGGCTAAATTCCATAATGGTGGTGTGTATGGGGATCCCGCTGATCTAGCTCCACAAGAAATACATGACTTCTTATCCAGTGAAGTATTAGAATTATTAAAAGGACGTCATCCCGCTCAAATTCGTATGATGATTACGTCAGCAGTAGACCGCGCTGAAGAAAAGATGCAAGCGAGACAAGATGCTGACCGTCGCGATGAATATGATCTCGACGATGAAAGTTGGAGCCCGGATGCTATAGATGATGACTACCTCCGTAGTAAAGGCGAAGATATTCCTAGACTGCGTGAATTGGCTGGTATGGACAATGTCAAAGAAGAGATTGTTCATCATGAAGTAAGCGACTTGGGTGAACTACAAAATTTTATCCGCGCAGCCTATAAAGCCGATTATGGATTTAATCCACATTGGTCACGCGAAGAATGGAATAATGAAGAATTTTTAAATAAATGGTTAGAGCGTTTAACAGCAGACGAGAATAATGCTGAACTAGATGAAGCAGCCGATTTAACACAAGATATTATCCGTAAGTTAGGCGATAAGAAAGTAACATTCAAATCTGGTGGCGTAGAATATCCAGTTAAACGATATCAAGTTATGGGGCCACAACACGATCCTTCGCTTATGATAGAACTAGAATTAGATGACGGAAGAAAAATTCAACGCAATTATGGGCTTGATCAGTTAACCGGCGAAGAAAAGAAAAATACTGAAACCGGAGCACCACGTTTCTGTATCTCTTTAAAATCGCTAGCCGAAGATGACACTGAATACGAGTACGATCCTTTAAATAGAAACGAGCGTATCCCAGCATGGAAGAGATTAGGCATGGGCGAAAAACCCGGAGCACCTAGTACTCGTAGCAGACATACATTAGGTGACAAACCCGGCACTTATTTAGACAAAGAATACGACCATCATTTTGGCGATCAAGTAAAAGAAGAGGCAGGCGGCAACTATGAAGAAATGAATTATCGAAAAAGTCCAGCTGATAAATTTGCTGTATTTGATCACACATTTAACAAAATTATATTGACTACCAATAGTTCCGCTGAAGCAAAAAGAGAAGCCATAGAGTGGGCTGAATATGATGACATTAAAGTATCTGTTCGCAATCAAGCAACAGGAAAAACTATGTTAGTAGTCGATGGATATGCCGGCGCTGAAAAATACATGGAAGAATCTCAAAAAACAATGTCAGCTCAGCAAAGAAAAGCTCATGAGCATAACATGGATGCTGCTCAACGTGAGATGGATCGTCGTGAAGCCGAAGGCGAAGATATGACAGGTGCTAGAATTGATCCCAAAACTTATGAAATCATCAAATCCAAAAATCCCCGGGCTGATAAGGCATTTGGAGATATGTTTGGCGGGGGTAATCCTGTAAGTAAATTAGGTATCCGCGAAGCTGATGAGTTAGATGAAATGCTACGTATCTTAAACTATCAAAGACAACTCTAAGAACTCGTTGGCGAGATAAAAATAATTATAAAAGTAGGAATATTGACAGTCTAGTCTAGGCTGTCATTTTTTTGACTTAAAGAAAAGTATCACTCTCTACCATTCCCAAAAATCGCGAGCAGTAATAATAACATTAAGCCAACTGTCATAGCTGCAATGAAGATCGCTGGTAGTATCCATATTGGTAGTGTGACCCAAATCCAATCTAGTGCTATAACTCCAAATATTTTTAACAAGGCCAACGCTATCGCGGGCACTATCAACCATTTCATCTATCGTCTCCTTAATTAACTATTTTCCGCGGCTTCTTGACAACTGATGCATAGTCTCACACCGTTTACGGCTCTGCGTCGTTGCTGTGGGATCTCTTCACCACAATCAGCACAATGACTGAGACTCAATCCCATCATCTGTCTCGCCAGCTCACGCCTTACTTCTGCTACGGCATTGAGATTGAGATGTATGGCGTGCAATTGGCCCATGGCAGTCTCGTCCTCGTTATTATACACAAAGTCATCAGTCATTGCCATTACTCAATTTAGGATTGGTTAACAGCATCATGGTCACGATGCTAGGTTCACGTAGATAAATTCTGCCTCTGCCACGATAATAATGCCACATCCATACGGGGTTAGCTGTCAGCCCATAACCGGCACCAAATCGTTCAGCCAAAGCCAGTCGCCAGTCTGTAAATTTACCACTCTCGCGCCAACTACGATTGCGGAATTCTAATATACAACGATACCCCTCTTGCCAGCCTTTATGTCTAAATGTGCTTTCGATGTACTTCATTTGACGTTAACACTCACTTAGCAATCCAAAATAGCATTATACACTAATTGTTGTCATAGATCAAGTCTGTTAGTTATACGCAGAGCCACTTGCTGATGTCTGCTTACGCGGCTTATGTACTCATATCTCACATGATTTATAGTACAAAATTCTTGCCACGCGCGAAACTCATCTAACTCCCAGCCAGGATAATTGAGATACTCATCAAATACTATGACTGTGCCCGGCACCAATTGTCTATTTAATTTCTTCAAAATAGTCACCGTGCTGGAATATAAATCACAGTCTACATGTAATAATGCCACCGGTGATGTATGCTCGTCAACGAATTTAGGCAGTGTATCACCGAATAATCCCACTATTAACTGGCAATTTTTTCTTACTTCAGGCAATCGCTGTGCAAATGCGCCTTGATAGAATCTACTACGCCAATCTTCGGGCAGCCCGGAGAATACATCAAATCCATATACTGTCTTTTCGGGAAGCATTCTGGCAAAATGATTTAATGTACGCCCGGTGGCCACGCCAAATTCTAGAACAAGCCCATCGGACTTTAATTTAGGATCTAATTCACTGATGATGTCTTCGTGGAAGTCATAATCACGGGCAAAATTCTTTGTGGTACGCATATTAGCAGTGACGTATTCAGCAGAGGTTTCGCTTGCCAATCTCGCCGCCGTCAGTTCGGTATCGATACTATCAGTATGTAAGCCCAACACTTCGCGCTGCAGTGATGTAGGCTGTTTATAACGCCACCATTGTTTCAGTTGATCTCGTAGTCTATAAAATCGTTTTATCATGAATGTGTCTCCTATAGCTCTATTATACACTCAAAGCCAAAGGAGACACAAGTAAAGCGGTTAGATTAAACTGGTTTAGCTAACTTATTTAATGGGCGCATTGTTGCGACGTCGCCAGTGATGACTACAATGGGGTTACCACTTTCATCGTTGTAATGCAAGATACCATGTACATCGGCTTCTGTACTATCTATTTCTATCATAACTGATGCTTGTTGGTTTTGACTTTGAAGTAATTGTATTAAATTATTGACTTGAATCATTAGGTTATTCTCCTTTAAAAATATACTTATATCTTAATGTATCTACTAGAATTATTTTTTGCTTAAAGTATTTAAAAAATTTAATTGATTAAAAACCTGACTGTAACAAATTGAAAGAGATAGATATTCGATCCTCTGAGCTTTTAGGAGAAGGTAGTACTTCATGTTCTAACCAACTAGGAAATAATACCAATAATCCTACTACAGGTTTATAATCAGCGGTTTCAAAAAACAAATTGGAAGTGGTTTGAATAGGATAATGCAGTTGCAAAGAAGGATTATGAAATCTTATAGGCCCGGAATTTTGATTTACTGAAACATAGATACATCCCGAAATGGTGTTTCGAGCATGGCAGTGTTTGATATTATAATGATGTGGCCCGTTTATATTTACCCAACTGTCTTGTAGATTTAAACTAAAGTGAGGATCTAGTCGGCTACTGACATTATTAATGTTTTGAATTAATTCCAAATATAAATCTTTAAATTCAGTAATGTCTTCCATGTTAAGGTCATCACTATGCCAACCACCAGCATTAGAACGAACAACCCCCGATGACTCAGCTTGCAACCTTAGACATCCTTGTTTTATTATATTAAAATCACAGTTTAAGACAGTATGCCATATTGGAATAGAGAACCATTGAGTTAAATTCATAATTTTTCAGTCAATTTTCGTGAGAATCTACTGGAATCTTTTGCCATCGTGCTACATAACCTTCATTCCATCTAGGTAATTTTGCCGATAATGATTTGAAATTCTTTTTGAATTCTTGCTCAACATAATAATTGACGAGACTACGTTGGATCATTGTAATGAGGTCGCCGTGATCATTATCCACGATAAATCTCAAAGGGCAATAACCCCAAGTTCCGGTTTTAAGGAACTCGTAATAATAACCTCTATGCTCTTGATTGCTGGGATCAAAAACGGTCCAGGGCCGTACAAATAGATTTAGATTGCTCATGCTATGCTCCTGTGGTTGTGTCATAGTATTATATATCCTCGAAAATTAAAAGTCAATGCTGGATGTCACGATAAAATACATGCGGACCTGCCATAGCCACTATATTATTGGCGTTGCCCCACCGTGGTCGTACATAATTGGCATGATAATGTAAGATACGCTCATTGTCCAAAGATGTAACCCTAATGCCTTGTACAAGATTGATGGCGATACGTTTAAAGTCTTTCATCTGCTGCTGACTCCATACGGTACGCACCGGACTTAGCGTCCAACTAAATTGTGCCGGAGCAAATACTACTTGACATAGCTGAGTGCCCCAAGTACCAGTCTCTAGCCTATTGATGTGTATCTGCCCCACAGCGTATTGTGCTGCTGGCGGTAGCGTTCCACTTTCACGGAAAATACTGTAAGCGAGACAGAGTATATCTTGCTGCGTCTGCCCACCTATAGGTGCCGCGGTTCGTTTAATATCTTGAGCAGTTACTTCATGTACACGAGTAAAGGCCATAGCCGGTGTAGCTAACGTCACAGCCAGTACCAGACCTAATAGTCTTTTACGCATCTTCACCTCAGTCGTTGGGTTCATCTCCGATTTCACGTATGCGGAAGTCACGAGGCTCGTAGCCATCGAGACTCTTGCCTGTGCCCATTTCAGCTAGTTCTATCTGTTGTTCTATGTATTGTTCAGCGTGTCTGCGATGATTAAACGGCGCATCTGCTCGCCATTTATCACCTTCTAAACGATAGTCAACATAATAAATTTTTTTCATAATACTCTATCCGCCACCACTAATGAAGTCAATAATAATATCAAAAATAACCATAGAGGCCATGTTAGATAAAATACCAGTCTAATATCGTCCATTAATTGCTCCTAATTTTATCTAAGATATTTGATGCTAATTCAACATCAGTTACTTCATCTTGACCACTGATGACCATCATTTCCAATACTAATTCTGCGTCGCGCTTATCTTGTAAACTGAGATTGGCGAGGAACACATCTAACTCGTCTCGAGACGCTAGGTTCCATAATATCTGCGCCAATGCCTTTTGTTTCTTTGTCAAGCCATCTAATGTGATCACGCTCATGTCTCGCTCCTTACATTGACCAATGACGTTCTGTTGAAGGGTCGCTGACTGTGCCGAGATTCTTGCGAGGGATCATACACTCAGCTCCATTCATTAGACTTTTAACTGCCACCATCTTCATGTCGTTGTGATGTTTTAACTGTTGAATAAACTCTTTTTGTTTACGTTTGGGCAACAATGCCAGCATGTCACGAACCATGCTAGACAAGTAGCCAGCTGAGTAAGCATAGCCCTCATCTGCCTCTATCTGTTTAATCTCTACATCTAGATCTAGTTGATTTTGCGTTGAGAACATGTCAGCTCCTTTCTGTTAGTGTATGTGCATATTATACAGTCAACGATGTCAAAAGTCAACCGTTTTATGGCAAGCCATTTTGCTCATAATGCCTCTCAGCGAGCCATTGTTTGTGTCGCAGAGCACGCATTACACGGCATGGGTGTGGTCTGCGATCGCCCAACAAGCCATTCTCATACCAAGTATAGACTTCATGCTTACGCACCAAGAATGATGTCAAAAACAAGCCCACAAAAATTATCATAGACCATACCAGCACGTAGCCAATTATGGCACTTGCTAGCAGTAAAATAACGATTGTGCATTCAAGGACGCAAGGCATGACTGTACCCCTTTAGTCTTTTTCACTGAAACAGGCTTTGACAAATTCTACTAGGGCTATCACCGCGCCTAGCACTAGGCCCACGATGATGGCGGTATTAAACAGATCTCTATGCATAGTCTCGTACTCTGTGAATTGATTCAACCACTTTACGGTGGCCCTGTATGGCTTCATCCCTAGTGTCGTAAGTACCGACTACACGACTATCTCCATTGCTGTAAAATACGCAAGTCTCATAGCCCTGACCCACAGAATTTAGTTGAACCGTACTGACTTCAACTCCCGGGGCTGCGGCTAATGCGATGCGTTCGGGCATCTTAAATCTCTTCACGGCATGCTCCTTTCTGTTAGTTTATGCAGCTATTATACAGTCAATGATGTCAAAAGTCAAGCACTAATTGACTCGGTAGTGGCTTCAACTCCGGGCTGACCTTGGTAATGATAGGGACGAAAACTGCGGATCTTGCTAGATTTTGTGCCAGTAGAAGTCTCGTGGAATTTGATGTCATAGCCCTGCGCTCTTAGAGCAGTGACTAACACACTGAGATCGTCATCTTCTTCCAAGAAAGCATTGATGCCATTTTGATAGGAAAACGCCGATATCTTGTCTGCTATGCCCATCTTTTCTAGTCGTGCTAGGGGAAAACGGCACCAAGCATGACCGGGGTCGGAGAAGATACGCAATGTCAAAGATTTAGTTTTCATGTGTGCTCCTTAATTAGCCAAGTTATGAGAAGTTTCTTTTACCACGTCAACACCATGGTCCAGCATTCTTGCCACGCCGGTAAAGCCCACAGAGCTGATGACAACACCTAAAATAAATCCTACGAATAAGTTTCGCATCGTCAACCTCAATCTAATCTCGAGCTGGCGTATGCCACCAAGCCCAGTGAATTTAAATGGTCAGCAAAAGCCATGGCACCCTGCTCCAGTGTATCGATGTTCTGTACCGGCATCTTGCCGGGGTTCCAGTAGCTCAGTGTCCGTGGTTTATGATCTCGTTTAAAGCCGGCCCTCAGCAATTCTTTGGCCTGAAGACTATTGGTACGATCCACCACTACATCTACCCAGGCAAAGCCACAGGCATACTGATCTACACCACCTAGCCGCTCAGTGAAGAACTTCTGCGAAGCCGTATGTGCCTTAGTCAATCCCTGTGTGATTTCTTCAGCTGTAATCATATCTTAATCCCCTAAATTGCGACTATAAACGATTAATACCAAGAGATAAATTACTAGAAACATCACTAACATATCGTGTCCCGACTGCTAGTGTATGTGCATATTATACACTAGCAGATGTCATAAGTCAAGTCCTATCCGCAGATAGCATATTCAGCTAGGCTGCTCCAATCACTGCCACCTGCTCGTCGAATCTTCACGCATTGGATCAGTGTACGCAAACTCAGCTCTTTAGCTTGATGTCTCACTGAGTCTATCAAGGCCATAGCATCTTGCTTATGTTCACCGCTGTACTCGCTCATAAATTCAGTGTTCGTAAGCAAGTGTCGCATGCGTTCTACTTTTTGATCCACTGTCATGCTGAGGTCGACGCAGAGGCTGCGAGTAACGATGGCTTGATCTAATTGCGATGATGCCATGTTACTGATGAAAACTACGCGACCCGTAAACTCAAAACTGTTAGGCAAGTCTTCATCTCTAAAGTCAGCGCGCCATGTGATCACGCGGCGGCTATAGCTGTCTAGAGCAGTCTTAAGCAAGCTGAGGCTGACTGCGTCTTTTAGTACGCTATCACAGTCATCAAATACTAAGACGCTGTCACGGTTCTCATAGAGCAGTCTAAATAGGCCCTTACTGCTAGAATAGCCTTTGATGACTGTATAAGTCTTTGAGCCGCCTACTTCACTAAGTGTAGCATCACGGAAGCCCTGCGACTGTAAAGCAGATGTCACAGTATGGCTCTTGCCTAATCCACCGGGGCCACATATGATAACACTGGCTTGTTCACCACGGCACACCATCTTTACCATGTCTGTGACAAAGCCAAATCGCTGATTGATGCTAAAACGACTGGGCATTACACTGGCAGGGGCATTAGCTATCTTGATACTTACAGGGCCGCTGCCATCTCTACGTTGACGGGGTTGTCCATCATTGCGATATCCACGGGGCATAACTTACTCCTTCGTTCACTGTATGCAACTATTATACAGTCACTGATGTCATAAGTCAAGCCCTATCGAACCCAACTACAGGGCACGAAGTGCAAAACGGCATGACGTCTCTAACAATCGGGATCATAATCATGCCACTCTTGACTTTCGCTGACATCATAGTCACTGCCATCATAGCCCTGATGCCTAGCTGATAATTCTACCCCCAGCTGATCTTGTAAGATCTCAGCTGTTACCGCATCCATCTTGACTAAGTATTCAGCAACCTGCAGCAGTTCACTTTCCTCTATCGTCATCAATTCCTGAGCTAATGTTACAACATCCATCTTCAACTCCCGTTGTGTCAGTATACGGACATTATACAGTCACTGACATCAAAAGTCAATACCTAGCTGACGTCATCTCTGCGATCGCTGGGATACCTAGCACTGGTGTATCTCACTACAAAGACGCTGATGGCGAAGATTAAAGTACTCGCGGCCACTGCCAACATCTCGACGATGTCTATATAACTGTGAGTCATGACTTCTATCATGTGGCGCGTCAATGCCGTTATCGCGATATAAAGCAAGAATCTCACGGGCATGTGATTAGTTCGGAAATATATCCCCACCATGGCGCCTAGCTCTAGGTAGATGAATAACAATAATAAGTCACTGACTTCTGCTTGTGACTGATATAGCAATGACACAAAGGTCATGACGGCGGCCCATACTGTTGCAGCTCCTATGGCAAATAATGCCAGTCTGTGGAATATATTGACTAATCGATTGCCCACAGCATCGATCGCTTGCTCTAATTTATTCATCACAAGAAAAATACCAATAAATGGCTGAAATAATAAAAGCAAATATGAATAAAATAACGCCTGTGATAATTAAAATAGTCACGATAAATCCCCGAAATAAAATAAATGATTATTGAATTAATCTAAAATCTATCACGCATCAATTCAATTAAAACGACTGCTAAAACGATTACTAGATAAAGTAGAAATAATTCCATTATTATTGAAACTCCTACATGTAGATAGAGTTTATACTTATAAGAGATATAGTACAGAAAAATAAATTCACTGTGAATTAATTATTAATAGAGTTATGCAGTGAGTTTTCTACTATGTCTAGAGCGTATCACAGTGATGGAAGAGCGTGTGACACAATAAATTCACTGTGAATTTCTCTAGCCTAAAAGCTCCAGAGTTGATGCGTGAGTCATACTAAGAGAAAAATCCGGATTTCTTCATAATAAAGCCTATGTGGCACACGGGGTCGCACGGGGGTATAGGGCGTTAGACAGTCTACGGCCAATCAAATGCACAATGTGAGCAATAATTCACACTTCTTTTTTCGTCGACGCTAGACTGCGATAGAGCTTCAAACCATTCATTCATCGAAGCCGGACTTGTGGTTTTCGATGCTATAGGCTACGATATAGTGCGATACAGTGCGATATTAGACAGTGAATGCTGACTTGTCTAAACCGTAACCAAAACCTTAGTCTAGCCTTCTCTATCGGTGGGTTTCGGCAGGGCTATACCTCTATGCTTAAGCTCACGCTCCACTAAGTCTGTGCACACTATGTCTAGGACGCCTTTAACGGGCAATTTAGCGTACTCCTGCCATTTTGCCCTACACTCGGCGTCGCTGTAAGTGGGTAATAGTGTTCTAAGCTCTTCTACACGGGGTATACCCTGCCATTTAGGCGGAACTGTCAAGTATGTCATGCTCAATCCTCCCGGTCATCCCGCAGTATAGCACCCACGACCAGCACCGACGCCATGATCACTAAGAATTCCTGCATCATTCGCTCCTGGCATGGACAATACCGTGTAATACCGCGCCCAATAATATGCCTACTAGAAAATACAATGCTTCCATATCTATCTCCTGAATTATTGCATGCATGCAAAGTTTATGAATGTGCCAATCCCGTCATACTATAAGTTAAATCACTATCCAATACTAGGCGCTCAGTAAAGCCCTCCAGGAACCCTTCTTGTGCATCAGCATCTAATACACGGCGCTCTACTAGGAATCCCTCTTGTGCGAAGTCTCCCGCATAGTCTGCCGCTGCTTCGTAGGCCTGTCTGCGGCTAGTATAGACTCCTAATACTTCCCGGCCGTCGTAGCCATTGTCGCCTAATAGTACATGTACTGTCACAGTCATTTTACGTCTCCTTTTTCTATGCATGCAAATATTGCATGCAGCGATTATACAGTCATTGATGTCAGAAGTCAACTACGTCTTTATAGGGGCTATGGCGTCTAAAGTGCCAAGTCTCTACCACGGGTATGCCATCTAATTCGTCTAAGCAGATGTGTGCACGCGTCTTTAATACGTGGGCGAAGCGCACTCCATCTAATACGTCTATTTCGTAGGCGAGACCATGCTTTAGTGCCCAGGGGTCGGTGGTCTTGCGATAACTAAACCAATTGCCGCGATCACGTTCTTGGAATTCACCGCAGTTATCTTCTTTACTTGTCAGCACGTCTTGCTCCCTGTTTTGCTAGTATGTGCATATTATACTGTCAGTGATATCAAAAGTCAAGCCATTTTCTTAATTTCGTAGAAAGCTTCTAGACCAGTAATCTTTACATCACTGAACGACACTGCGGACTCTGCTCCGGTGTCCTCGTCCACACACTGGAAATAGCCTTCATCCATGTCGCAGTATAACATCCTGTACCAATTACCATCCGCATCTGTGTAAAAGGCAGCTTGTTCGGCCATGTCTGCGATGCGGTCTTCTTGGGTCATTGTCGTCATCTCGGTCTCCTTATACGTTACAGGCTGAGTAAAATTTGTCTACATCAAAGCGGGGATTAGCCACTCGACATGCGCTGGCTACGGCAGTGGCTGCCTGTAAACGAGCATGGCTATCCATTATGCTATTGATGTACTGGGCCAATAATTCAAAATGTTTCTTGCTCATTTGCAGCTCCTTTCTGTTAGTGTATGCAGCTATTATACAGTCACTGGTGTCATAAGTCAACCGTTTTATGCGGCTTCTTTTATCTTCACTACAAATCCGCTGGCGTCCTTTTTAGCACGGCCCTTAGCCTTTAGCCCGCAGATCACACCACGGGGATCTAAGAAGCGCAGGTCATGTAAGTCTGCGTTGATTACTGCTCGTCCCCGGTACTCTTTGGGCAGTTCATCAAACACCGCTGCCACGTTCATGCCTTGCTCTAATGCCTTAGCGACGTCACTGTCGTTAGATTCAGCGCGGCTAAAGGTCAAGTGGTAGTTGGCTATGTCTTTGACCTTGCGTCCCAGTACCTTAGTGTAATCGTAGAATTGCTCTTCGGGGAACAATTCAAAAATGTTCTTACCAGTATCGCCTACGGTATACTTCTCGAAGCTAAGGTCGCTGGTGCCGTTTAAGCGGAACACGGGCTTCAAACCCTTGCCTTCAGCAAAGCGGATGGCCTTAGCGATGTCGTCTCGCAGATCCTGCAAGAAAGCGCCGCGGTCAGTATAGAAATAGTTGGTCTTGCGGATACGTGCCTGTTGTATCACGTTAGTCGTTTCGCCTTTGCGGAACATGCCGCCACGTCCTGCGGTGTTGAGGCAAGCGGCGGCGCAACCTGCTGTGGCTTTGGGGCAAGTGTTCTTGCCGCTGACAGTGTAAGGAGCCAAGTGTAAGATAAAGCTCAGGTAGCCTAGGGCAGTGCCTTTCTGTATCTTGGGGTTCGCGGTGCTTAGTAATTTGAACATGTCTTTTGCTCCTTTCGTTTACTGTATGCAACTATTATACTGTCGTTGGTGTCATAAGTCAAGTCCTGCCGCCAATATATTTTGGGGGATAGTTTAGAAACGGCAGGCACCCTCTCCGTCCACCCCCAGTGTTAGCTGTTCGAACCTTGTGCCGGTGTACCGTTTTGTTATTATGTCATTAGTATAACATCATGGCACCAACAAGTCAACCCCTTACTGGCAGCCAACTTGCTGGAATACCTGTTGTTGCTGACCGTACTGGTCTACAGAGATGGCCACGACACGATATACAGGCTCGCAGGCTACTCTATACTCAGCTTGGGGCTGGTATTGTGGCTGGGGCTGATATTGTGGCTCTTGGCTGCGACCCGCGATATAGCCCGCTGCAGCACCTATCAGTGTGCCTGCGATGACGGGTGCCCAGTCATTTTGTTGCTGAACCACCACGCGCTCGCGATATACCTGTGGGGTGCGCAATCCTGCGCCATAATATTGGCCGCGGTCGTGGGCCTCGCTGAGGCTGGATTGTAATAAGGCTGCGACTAATACTACAGTAATAATCTTTTTCATCTTCGGCTCCCTTCTGCTAGTGTATGAGCATATTATACAGTCATTGATGTCAAAAGTCAAGTCCTAGACCATCTCTTCAGCAGAATTAATCAACAGATTAGCGAGATCTTCCCACCGGCCGCCATCAACCGCGGGACGCACCTGCCAAGCATCGTTGACCAGCAAGTAGAAGTAGTCGATGCCGGCGTGAGCGAAGTCTTCCATGTAGTCTGTGATGCTGGCGTAGGTTTTAGCGTCAATGCCAGTCTCACCGCGATCACGACCGTAGAAGGTACAGCTATCGCGATGCAGTGCGTCATGCTCGGTTCGCTGTTCCGGGGTCAAATCGTAGACGCTGAAAGCATGCTTCTCACCGATGTTGGGGCCGAGGCTGCTGAGGTCACCCAAGGCCAATAACTTCTTGGTCTTGCCCCTGCCATAGTGCTCTAACAGTATAGCGCCGTTGTGCTCAGGGTAGCCATCCCAGTGGCAGTAGACCGCTGTCACTGAACCGTCTTTGTTCTGCATGCCAATCGCTGATCTTGTTGCCATATTCATTACTCCTTTCGTTTACTGTATGCAAACATTATACAGTCATTGATGTCAAAAGTCAACCGTTTTATGCCGCTGCGTCTAGTAACACACCGTCTCTAATGTCAAACGGGTCGCAGGATAATTGATGACGCCTTCGTACTCTAACTGACTACGTTCGAAGTCTGTGAGATAACTGTCGGCTACGACCTCCCAGCCGATGATGTTATTGCGTACATACTCGTTGCATCGTTCGATCTGCGGGCAGAGTGCCATGACCAACGCGGTGATGGCTTCCGCACTACGGTCATGCTCGCCCAAGTCATAGCGATAGTCTTTGCCACCTTTCATCTTCCAGTACTGCGGGCACTCGCCCTCCCCGTCCCAGTCGTGTGCGCCATAGTTCTCTTGGTATTGGGTCGTGATCAGTAATTGCATAGTTCGCTCTTTGAATTGGTTTGCTAGTGTATATTAGCACACAGCCGAGGGTTTGTCAACCCCTGCCAGTTTGGGATCGTAATAAGCGACGTAGACCCGCCCACCCACTTGGGCGTGGATATAACTGCCCGAGTCCTCCATAGTGGCTGCTGCTAGGATCTTGCCTACAGTGCGTCGCACTGCGTCATCGCTGACATGTGAGCTATCGTAGGCGTAGCCACGCTCCTGCCCGGCATAGTCTCGGTGCTGTGATGCCACACGATAGCGCCCGCTACAGCCGCAGCCACATTGACCTGCTCGTCCGCTATAAACTTTATAGACCGCTGATAATAAGTTTAACATGCCGTTCGCTCCCGTCGTTTACTGTATGCAACTATTATACTGTCACTGGTGTCAAAAGTCAAGTCCTAATTTAAGATTTGGTGCGCAGTTCCTGCGCCTGTTGCCTGAGCTGTTCCTCGATTCGATCCAAGCGAAGATCCCCTCTAAAAAGATCTTCCGCATAACGCTCTACTTGAACGGTGATATCGTCGCCTTCATCATCAAAATATTGCCTGTAGAAGTCAATGATGCATTCCCTGACAATCAACTCGGCAAACTTTACAGGATCCAATTCACCACAGACATAATCTCCGCCATCTTCGATCACAATAGCCTGATCGTAAAGTTTAGCAATTCTGTCGTTCATCTTCTGCTCCCAGCTGTTAGTGTATGTAAAGCATTATATAGAGATTTTACCAAAATGTCAACCGAATTCTTTGACCAGCTGCTGGTTCTGCTCCCCGACCATCATAAGCGGACGCCTCTCAAGTTTTCCACCCAATCAGCATCGTCCGTTACATCGGCCCATGCCTCAGTGCCACGCTCTACCATTTCCCGAAATTCGGCTTCATCATACCGGGCCGGGGCTGATCTGCTTCGCAGGATTCAACTTCTACAATTCTCACACCCAGTCCCGCAAAATCTCTACAAAATTGTTGGATGGCTAGTTCACGAGTGGTAGCATAGATGATAGTTGATTCTTCACCCATATAATATTCGCTGTTTGCTTTAAAATATATGGTGAATTTTTGGTCAATCATGCCAGCACCTTTAGTATTCATCTTCTGCTCCCTTCTGTTACTGTATGCAACTATTATACTGTCACTGGTGTCAAAAGTCAAGTCCTAGTCAAAGAAGTTACCAGCTGCCGCGTACCAAGTGTCACTACGGCCGGGATAGTCCATCCAAGCAAACGATGCCTTCAACTTCGCCATCCCAGTACGGTTCATCTCCATCATAGCCGCCACCGGTGATGCTGCTGCTATACGGTGCTCGCTGCCATCAACGATAAATGTAAAAACGCCCGCGTCCTTGCGATCCATAAATGCTGTCATTACTCTGCCTCCTCTTCGTCAGTGTCTTCGTCGTCAGCCTCTTCTTCAGCCTCGAGATCTTCTCGGACTTGGTCTAGTGCGTCTTCGACAAACTCCATCATCTCGTCCATGCCCACTGAGGTCATGTCGCCGTAGCCCGCTTTAAAGGCCCAAGCTGCCTCTGCGAATTTCTCTGCCGCTGCCTTCAACTGCTCTAATGCTGCCAGTGCTCGTTGTTTCGTTGCCATATCTATTACTCCCTTCTGTTACTGTATGCAAAGATTATACTATATTTGGTGTCATAAGTCAAGAGCTGCGACAGCCTCTTGACGTTTAAATTCCTTAATAAATGCTGTGTCGCAGTCAAAGCTCACGAACCTACGTCCCTGCATGCCCTGCTCGCTGTAGTATACTGCAGCGGCTTCGTCACTGCCAAAGCCGTAGCGAGACATCAACAGGCGCTTAAACTCTGCCTCAAAGCCCTCATCGCTGTAGATCAAACCATCTGCGTCTACGTTCCAAGTGCCTGCGTCAAAGTATACGCGCAGCTCACCGAACTCACTGTCCTCGCTTAAGTAAGCCAAGTCCATACCCAATAACTCTACGGCCCGGCTGCGCTGGCTCCACACACCATTGCCACCTGTAGTGCATACTGTACCTTTATCAAACTTAATCATTTTGCTGTCCTTTCTGTTACTGTATGCAAACATTATACAGTCATTGGTGTCATAAGTCAAGTCTGGTAGTCAAATTATTTTTATCGTGCGGATCCAAGGGGGTAGGGGGCAAAAACTTCATGGGGGGTGTATGCAAGGTTAGCTACAATACTTAGGGGCTTGCCGCGTCCTTTTTTGGCCCTAAAGTCTTAGCCGCATATTTTCTTTACTGTATGACTAAAGTCTTAGTCACAAAAATCGCGTATCCATACCCCAGGGGTCAGAAACTTCGGTGTGGTTAAAATTCCTATTTCAAAATTGCATGCATGCAATTTTTTATTATCTCAGCTGCATCTTCGCCTACTTGTGCTGTAGTCTAAACCACACTTCAGCCCCAGTGTCTCTAAACACTAGATTTATCCTCATCTCTGCGTGACACCACTCTATCTCATAGTCTCCGGGCCAGCGAGCTTTTACGAACTGTCGCATGCTTAGCCAATAGCCTTCAGCCACTTCTCTGTCTCCCCGCTCTAGCCAGTCTTGATAGCGTTCTGCTGCATGTAAGAGATATACTTCACAGGTAATAGCGCCCCGTCTATCTATGTGCATACTCAGCTATATCCCTTACCCTGGAATGATCTCACTTTAGCACGTTGTCGCATCAATTGATCATTAAGTTGATTTAGTGCTGTGAGGAAATAGCTATTCTCGCTGCCCCTAGTCAGTGCCCGCAGTCTATCTCTGCGTGGTATATACTCTGCTTCTAGTTCATCTAGACGCCGCACTGCCATCTGATATTCTTCGTACTCTGTCAATTATTATCCGTCACTGTGTTACATCTCCTACTTCATCATTACAGATGTCATAACCTCCCAACGGGTATAACAAGCTACAGTCTTGATCAAATGCATAACTTATCATATTGTCAGTGAGGCTTTTACCAGTTGTGGCTCCAGATACTACATCGCCGGTTAGTTTAGCAGCGTCCAGTATAGTGGCTGTTTGTACGGCTGCGGCGCCCCCGCCAGCTGAGGTTACTATAATCGCACAGCCAGTGAGGTTCGTCATAAGTGCTAATAGTATTAGACTACGCATCGATAGCTTTTAAACTGTCTTGGTAGTTTATGACACTTCGCCAGAACTCTAGTGTTTCTTCATCAGTACTTGAGTTCTTACCTGCATTATACATATAACATACCAGTTGGATGTTGTTTTTAGTATATCCTACAGTGCTGTCTTTCCTATCTATACTCACCTTCATCATATTACGATTCTTTACAGTGCCAGTTTCTAGACTCATGGGCTTATTACTCATGACACAGCGGCCGTCAGTTTTACGCCATAATTCCATTAAATCATCCACAGTGATGTCTATGTCTAGATCATTGTCTCGTGCTCTGCGACGAGCATAAGTGACAGATTCATTTAAACTGCGACGCAGATCCTGTGCTACTTGTGCTTTATAAGCTGCATAGTCAGATTCTTTGAGGCGCATAGCGTTGACCTTTTTGATTGTTTAAAACAACTACAGTATACAGTCAATTATCTCAGAAGTCAATATCAATTTGGTGTCATGCGTTTTGCACTACGTGCGGTTCGTTGGTTCTACTGGGCGCGCCGTCGTGAAAATGGGGCAGTTAAGCCCCATTATTTTGTTATAGCCAGATATTTTCTATAGAGTCTTCCATGGCTTTGATCTTTTCCATGGCATCCCTGATCTCTTCCGCTGTGGGCTTAGGTCTTGGATCATTCCATATAGTAATCTCTCTACCATTAAACTGCCATGGCCCTGCTTGAGGACGTAATAGCTCAATGGCTGTGTCGGCTCCATAAAATCTATAGCGTTTCTCCATATCTATATCTCCTAAATAAAATTATAATTTTAATGCTGTGAGATCATTCTCAGCACCTAAATAACCTTTTAAAAAGGTGTTAAAACTAATACTTATGCGTGTTGCGTCAGTTTCTACAGTTTGTACCATGTGTGTGAAATGACTTGGAAACAATAATAATGTGCCTGTTTCAACGCCTAACCACCAACTGGTACTGTTATAAAGATTGTAGTTTTCGGTTGGGACTTCTATCTGATTGTATACGTCACGATAAAAGTAAATCTTGTCGCTACCCTCTTGTGCCTGTACATAGAACACACCTGATACTATACTGTTGGGATGAGCATGCTTGTGATGCCACTGCCCTTTGCTAGTGTAGTTGGCCCAACTTTGTGTTATGTAAGGACTAACGTCTTCTTTGGGAGCGTAGATCTCACTAAAGTACTGTAGCATTGACTCTTCGCAAAAGGTTTTGATTCTATCTAATTGTGTGTTTTTGAATAGATAGTTATCTTTACTAGTGGTGTTGCCTTGATTACCGCGGGCATCTTGCCCATTAATAAAGTTTAGCTCGTCTAATGTTAATTCCGAACCAAAATTGAAACTAGCTACCGGTGTTGGAAATAAACCGTGGGTTATCATTTTACCCCCGTTGATACATGTGTAACTACTAGCATTTGATTTTTCTCCTGAAATAATAGCGCCGTTGCTTGCTTATTACTTAGTAGCAAATCAAGGCGCTATTAATTTATTCTAGTTACCGATTGCGGGAGTCACTAGATCCCAAGATCTTGTGTTTTCGTTCCAAGTATATCCTTTTCCATCTGTGGGCATAGGTGTTGGAGCAGTCCACTGCCAAGTGGGAGCTGAAATAGTCCAGCTGGGAAATGGCTGCGGGGCATAAAATACATCATTTTCTGCGTCATAAGTGTGACCTATACCAGCATAGTTACCACGTAAAGGTGTGCCACCTTGATTGTGAACACTGGCTTTTGTGTTGTAACTGGTCTTTTTCCATGTGCCACCAAACAAGCGCTCGCAGAAAGCTTCACCGATACTTTCTTTTTCAACGCCGTCGGCGGTACTGGTGTCTTTGGTGTCAACTACGATAACTTGTACTACTTTGTTGTTTTCATCTATTTGTGCGAAATGCGCCATTTTAAAACTCCTGTTAGTTTATTCTATTATTTATTAATTACGCAGATAATAGCGTATTTTTAACTATTATTTGGATTTTTACGGAAGACAGACACTGACTATAGTTGCCAGTGTCTCGGGATAACTTACTTGATTGTTACGATGGCTTCTACTACACCTTCGTCACTGCTAGATTTATTGACTAAACTTCTGCCGATGACGTTAAACGCAGTTGCTTCTCCGGTCTGAGCCGCACGAGCTAGCCCATTGCCAGCACTGACCAAACGATCGCCTTTGTTTACGACACCTACAACTCGTACAGGCACACGCCCAGTCATTGCTATAGGAGGATGTGTAGCATCTTCACCAGCTCCTGAATTCATAAGGTAAGCTGCTTTAGTACTGATGACGCCGAATACATTCTCGCTGAGATCTGTCATAGCACAGGTAATTTCAGCTGCCCCGCCCAATTCCACCACTGTACCGGGCAAGTATGTAGCATCAGCAGCAAAACGTTCAGCAACGTCAGCGTATTGTGCCGTGGTTGCTGTGGCGAAAATTGTGTTAAATGGTGTGGTCGATGATCCGATGTTACCAGTAGCACTTGTTCCGCTGTTTACAATACTATTTGTAAGTATGTTACCGACTATATTACCGCCACGAACATTTCCAGTAGCACTTATCAACCCAGCAGTGGTGATATTACCAGCACTTAAGTTACCAGTTACTGAGCTTATTCCTGCGTTAATGACATTACCGCCATATATGTTTCCGACAGCACTTACAAAGCCGCCAGTTAATATATTGCCTGATGTGATTGATCCAGTTGTAGAAATCACATTAGAACCAAATGCGGCCAAGAAGCCGGCAGTATTGGCATTACTATAATTACCTGTACCTGTAATTCCCGTTAACTGACTACCGTTACCAAAAATATAACTACCTGTAATATTACCAGTAGCACTTACTAAACCACCGGTCAATATATTACCCACAGTAGCCGTTCCAGTAGCACTTACTAAACCACCGGTCAATACATTACCTACGGTGATATTGCCAGTTACACTTGATGCTCCAGTGTTGATCACATTACCGGCATATATATTACCAGTTGTCGACACTACATTAGAACCAAACGCAGCTAAGAAGCTGACAGTATTGGCATTGCTGTAGTTTGTGCCACCAGTAACTCCTGTTAACTGGCTACCATTACCAAAGAAATAATTACCAGTAATGTTACCAACAGCACTGTTGAACCCACCGATTGAGATATTTCCCGATGTTTGAATATCGCTAGCCGTCAGTAACGATCCCCCAGATGAAGTAACAGTCCAGGCTGTCAGTGCAGTGCTATACGTGTATATAACACCGTTTATAGTAGTTTGTTGCCCGTTAGTGGGGTTTAGTGGAAATGCCATTTATCATAACTCCGGTTAGTTTATTAATCTTTCGATATAGTATTTATATCTCTTTAGTTCGAAACCCAAGGCAACGGTGGCTGTACTACTGGTGGTGCGATCTGATTATTAATCTGTGCGTCTAATCCCGATTTCATCTGTTCTAAATCTCCGCTTGGTACCAACACTTCCTCTAACCAACCTTCCACTACTATAGGAGTTAGATTCGCATAAGGGATATATGGATCATTTGGGTTATATGTGATACTAGTTGTACCATACATAGAACTAGTATATGGCTTGTTGGTTTGAGTATCGATAGTTGAGCTAGTAGCCACATAAGTCCAATGAACTAGAAATACGCAGTCTGGCTGAGGACTTGTTGGGTAACAATCTAAAGCATTGATTGTCCAGGTATATGTGTTTGTATTTGACATTTTTTATTTTTCCTTAAAGTTAATTTTAAAATCCGTTCACACCGGCAGATTTGAGTTTAGCTTCTAACTCTACCACTTTGGTGTTGAGTTCTTGTATTGCTGCTGTTAATGTTGCTATTAATGTTGCCGATGATGCCTCAACTAACTGATGTAGCGGACTGCCGGCAGCATTTTTTTCATCTTTTATACCTGTAACAGATTGTGGTAAGACCTGTTGTAATTCGTGTGCGATAAATCCAACACCAGATTTACCTGTTTTTTTCCAAGTAAATGTTACAGGATTTAGTTTTAATACTTTATTTAATGCTCCAGAAACTGTCTTTACATTTTCTTTGAGTCTATAGTCTGAAAACGTAAAGAAATTATTAGCCACAGCATATCCGTTAACTTGGAGATTATATCCTGAACCTAGATCGCCTGTTGTATTGATGAGGAAATTTCCATTGTTAACAAATCTTGCTACTTCCCCGTATGGCGTGATATAAAAATTAATCGGAAACCCGGAAAATGATCCGGATACCGTCCCCCCAGAAGTTCCTGCTGACGAAATTCCAGTAGTACCTCCTCCTTGGCTACAGCCTAATTGACCAAACGGTGAATTATCTGGATCGGGAGATCCATAAGCAAAAAAACTTGCGCCATTAGCACCATTAGGCGGTGGTAATATACCAAAAGCGGTGGGATTAGATGAACTTGTCGTACCTTGGAACATAAAACGACTTGAGTGTGGTGACCCATCAAATCTAGCTAGTAATCTAGGTCCACTTCCAGCTGATCCTTGTGTCCCGCCTGTAAAACTGATATTTCCGCTTATTGTATGTAAGCCACTGCTTATAGATCCGGTGGTAGATATGGTATTAGAACCAAACGCGGATAGTAGACTAGATACATTACTATCTCCGTAAGTTGACCCTCCCCCGCCACTTATACCAGTAAGATATGCTCCGTTACCTAAAATATAACTGCCTGTTATATTTCCACTTGCGCTAACAACCCCACCAGTTAAAACATTGCCGCCACTTATACTGCCGTTAACTTGAAAAGTATTTCCATTATCAGTCGACGTGCCTACTAAAAAGTGCCCGTTATTTAACATTCTGGCTATTTCGCCCTGGGGAGAGACGCTAAATGTCAGTGGCAGTCCTGAATAACTTCCGCTATTGGTACCACCAGATGTGCCCAATGATTGTATAGCTATCTGGCTTCCAGGTTGCGATGTAAATATTCCTATCGCGCTATTATCCGTGTCCGAATTAGCATAAGTTATATAATTAGAACCCCCAACCGCATTGGCAGGGGCTATTCCAAAAGACATAGGCAGGCCTGGATTGGCAGCATCCTGGAATAGCATACGACTACTATGTGGCGCTCCGGAAAATCTAGCCAAGTATCTAGATCCGCTATTTGCTGAACCTTGAGTGCCACCAGTAAAACTTATGTTTGCGCTTAGTGTGTGTAACCCGCTACTAATAGATCCTGTGGTTGATATCGTATTTGATCCAAAAGCTGCTAAGAAACTAGAAACATTACTATTGCTATAATTAGCATTTCCGCTCCCACCACTAATACCAGTTAAAAAAGCTCCGTTGCCTAAAATATAACTTCCTGCGATATTGCCAGTAGCACTAATATTGCCACTAACTTGAAGTTTACCCCCATTGTCAGTCGTGTTACCTACTAATAAGTTACCAGTGTTTGTAAATCTTGCTATTTCCCCAGCAGGAGCCACACTAAATGTCAGTGGTAGCCCTGAATAACTTCCACTGTTTATTCCGTTAGCTGTACCCAATGATTGTATAGATATCGAGCTAGATGGTATTGCTGTAAATATTCCTATGGCACTATTATCTGGATCTGAATTGGCATATGCGATATAATTTGATCCTCCAGTCGCATTTGCGGGGGCTATACCAAAAGACATAGGCAACCCGGGATTAACGGCATCCTGAAATACCATGCGACTGCTGTGTGGTGATCCCGAAAATCTTGCTAAAAATTTAGGACCACTGCCGGCGGAACCTTGTGTTCCTCCCGTGAATGTAATATTTCCGCTTATACTATGATTGCCGCTAGTAATCGAACCAGTTGTTGAAATCGTATTAGATCCAAACGCTGCCAAGAAACCAGAGACATTACTATTACTATAATTTATATTACCGCTGCCATTACCTAAGCCACTTAAATAATAGCCGTTACCTAAAATAAAATTTCCACTTATATTGCCAGTAGCACTTAATTGGCCTGCGGTCAATATATTACTACCACTTATGTTACCTGATGTAATAGATCCAGTTGTTGAAATCGTATTAGATCCAAACGCTGCCAAGAAGCTAGAGACATTACTATTACTATAGTTTACATTACCGCTGCCACTTATCCCAGTTAATAAACTACCATTTCCTATAAAATAGTTACCAGCAATATTACCAGTAGCACTCACGGTACCACCTGTTAATAAATTGGCACCAGTTATATTGCCACTAGCACTTACAACAGTACCTATATGACTACTACCTGTAATTGTACCACTAGCACTTACTAAACCAGTTGTCAATATATTACTACCACTTATGTTACCTGATGTGATTGTCCCGATCGTTGATATAGTATTTGACCCAAACGCAGCAAGGAAACTAGAAACATTGCTGTTACTATAGTTTACATTGCCGCCGCCACTTATACCAGTTAAGAATGCTCCGTTACCTAAAATAAAATTACCACTTATATTACCAGTAGCACTTACAATCCCTCCTGTCAATACATTAGAACTAGTTATGTTACCTGATGTAATAGATCCTGTTGTCGATATAGTATTCGATCCAAATGCTGCTAAAAAGCTGGCAGTGTTGGCATTACTGTAATTAACATTGCCTCCGCCACTGATACCTGTTAATAAACTTCCATTTCCAATAAAATAGTTACCAGCAATATTACCGACTGCGCTTATTGAACCAGTGGTACTAGTATTAGCGTCTGATCTCATGAATTGTGTAGAAGATAATCCATTAAATTGTTGGCTATTTGTGGCAGTTCCTGTGAATAAAGGAATGCTATTTCCTACTAATGTAGATAATGTAATGCCCGGGCTTATCGTGGTAAATCCCGATATAGCAGTTTGTGGGGTAAATGAAGCAGAAGACGAGATGAAACCCACAACTGTATTAGCAACATATAATTCAATGACTGTATGCGATACAGATGAATTGTCAACTATAGTAGCAGGTAATGCTCCGGTTATACCCTGTGCTGAATTATATGCTGGTCCAACTAATAGCCATTGTGATCCTGTCCAGACATTTAACTGTTGATTTATTGTATCATACCACAGATCACCGATGGCATTACCTGTTGGTGCCGAACTTGCGGCTTGACTACCACTTAATGATTTAAAGGTCGTTCCATTATAAACTTCTAATGTTTTAAGTGTAGTATTGAACCATAGTTGTCCTGTCAACGGGGCACTTGGGGCAACGCTGTTAGCACCATTTTCTAGTAAGCGTATGTAGTTTTGATCTAAAAATGCTCCATAATTTACATAGTGATCACCAATCAATGTCATTGAACTTGATTGATTGATAGTATTTGGAGGAATTACTGCAAATACATTACCATTTGTGAGAGTTATCGTAAAGCTCATAATGTCGCTACCATACTTTGTTTAACGACATAGCGATTTAATACTAGATAAAATGGTGAACTCGTAAGTTGATTTGACATCACAATTCCTTAATTGATGCCAGCGGCTTTAAGTTTAGCTTCTAATTCGGCAATTTTTTCATTAAATTTGGTGTTAAGTTCTTGTATTGCTGCAGTTAGTGTCGCCACTAATGATGATTTATCAACTTGTTGGTGTACTGGGTTACCAACAGCATTTATCTGATCTTTTACACCCGTGACTGCTAGAGGTAACACCTGCTGAAGCTCGTGCGCGATAAATCCGTCACTATTCAACCCTGTCTTCTTCCAAGTAAATGACACCGGTTTCAGTTGTGATACTTTGTCTAAAGCATTAGTGATGGGCTGGATATTATCTTTTAGTCTATAGTCAGATGTATTATTGAAAGCCGTTGCTCCGATACTTCCATTAACCGTAAGTAGATTACTGCCACTAACAGTGGTAGTTCCCATCATAATATTACCGCCAACATCAATACGCATTCTCTCTGATGTAGTGTTTGTTACCAAGGTCAATGGATATAATCCACCGCTTCCATTTGCTCCGGTGGTTATACCTCCTGTTTGACTATTGGGGCTTATGCCCACTGCCATGTAAGGGGCATTATCCATATCTTGTGCAGCATAAGCAAGAAAGTTAGCATTGCCGGCATTTACACCAGTTGTGCCGCCCTGAATATTAAACCTCATCTGTTGATTGCCGATGGGCTTAAATGTCAACAGGTCATTACGACTAGTATATGGATTTCCAAAAGCACCGTATATTCTCTGACCAGTACCGTTGAACACGGTATTGGCACCACTAATAGTGGTATTACCACCTATGGTTACGTCACTACTTATACTAGTGTTGCCACTAACTTGTAATGTATTTCCGTTATCAGTTGTTGTGCCAATTAAAACATGGCCATTGTTCAACATTCTAGCTATTTCGCCTTGGGGTGTGACATAAAAAGCTATTGGCAAGCCTGAGAATGTAGAAGAACCGGCGCCGCCTACCGTGCCAGTAGAAATAATACTATGGTTGGCGTTGCCAGCATTGCTGGCAGCAAATGCGATAGTGGGTGAGTTATCTGCATCCGGCAGAGTATAGGCCGTGAAGTTGCTACCACCTGTACCACCACTGGCTGGTAATACACCAAATGACGTAGGATTACCCAGATTAGGACTATATGTATCTTGGACTCTGACACGGGCACTGTGCGGCGATCCTGTAAATCTTCCTAAGATTCTCTGACCAGACCCAGTCGAGGTAAAATTGAGATCTCCGGGGTCCACAAGACCATTACTAGTAATCGAACCAGTTGTAGAAATCGTATTGGAACCAAACGCAGCTAAGAAGCTAGAGACATTGCTATTGCTATAGTTTACATTGCCGCCGCCACTTATCCCAGTTAAGAACGCGCCGTTACCTAAAATATAACTGCCTGTGATATTGCCGGTCGCACTTACTAAACCACTGGTTAAGATGTTGCTACCAGTTATATTACCACTTGTCACAGTGCCACTAGTTGAAATTGAATTGGCCCCAAACGCTGCCATGAAACCGGCAACATTGCTATTACTATAGTTTACATTGCCGCTGCCACTTATTCCGGTTAGGAACGCCCCATTACCTAAAATATAATTACCTGTGATATTACCACTTGCGCTGGCATTGCCAGCGGTTATGTTGCCACTAGTTGAAATTGAATTGGCTCCGAAAGCTGCCATAAAACCGGCAACATTGCTATTACTGTAGTTTATATTACCGCTGCTACTTATTCCAGTTAAGAATGCGCCGTTACCTAAAATATAACTTCCGGTTACATTACCACTTGCGCTCACGATTCCGGCAGTTACAATGTTGCCGCCCGCTATATTACCGCTTGCGCTTACTGTTGTACCTAATAAACTACTTCCCGATACTGTGCCAGTTGCACTTATCGCACCAGCAGTCAAGATATTTCCCACTAATGACATCGTGCCATTTGCGCCATTTATCGCGACTACTGTCGCTGGTACGCCAGAAATATTAGCATTGATGTTGATATTGCCGTTATAGGTATTATTTGTGAGGTTTACTGTATTACCTGATACAGTAGCACCAAAGTTATTACCGGCTCCGACGATTAATCCGCCGTTGTTTTGTATCGATAATACGCCAGTTGTGCTGGTATTTGTATCTGCCCGCATAAATTGCGTTGAAGTTAGACCATTAAATTGTTGACTGTTTGTGGCAGTGCCTTGGAATAATGGAACACTATTACCCACTAATGTGGATAAGGTGATACCAGGGCGTATTGTTGTAAAACCAGAGATAGCACTCTGTGGGGTAAATGTAGCAGACGATGAGATAAATCCTACTATAACATTGCCCACGAATAATTCAATGACTGTATGGCTAGTCGAAGTATTGTCAATAATAGTTCCGGGAATGGCACCTGTTACACCAGTTGTAGCATTATATATAGGACCAACCAGCAACCACTGTGTGCCAGTCCAGACTTTTAATTGTTGATTAACTGTGTCATACCACAGATCACCGATGGCATTACTAGTGGGAGCACTACTAGAAGCCTGACTACCGCCAACCGCTTTGAATGCTGCCCCGGTGTAAACTTCTAAAACACCCGCCACTGTATTGAACCATAATTGACCGGTTAATGGAGCACCAGGTGGAGTACTGTTAGCTCCAGATTCTAATAGACGAATAAAGTTATCATCTAAAAATTGACCATAACCGGCATAGTTTTGTCCGATCAATGTCATTGAACTCGATTGGTTGATGGTGCCCGACGGTACTACAGCAAAAACATTGCCGTTCGTAAGATTAATCGTATAACTCATAAAGTCAGTATCCTATTTTCTATATTTATTATTTAGTGATATCAAAAATGCGATATCTTATATCACCCGTCTGCCCAATTCATACTAAGTTGTTGAAAGATTAGTGAGAGTTTGTATCCGTAAAGTGTAATCTATTTGAATTTGGCGATTTAAACTTTTTTGTACAGGGTGGAAAATTACGTGTGTGATCAAAAACAAATCAGTAGCCGATCCATTCCAACACTGTAAACCTAACTCGTCAAACACATACTCACCGTTGAAATTAGTGCTGTTGTCAAAGGCCTGCTGACCTGCTGGCTCGCCGTAATCTAATAAGCAGGTCACTAGTATATCAGTATAATAATTACCCGGGGTATGCAACACTGTCATATTATTGTTGATAGGGTCCAGATTACTAGCCGAAGATTGATCTACGACTTTAGCGTAAGTTTCGTTATATAAACTAGCGTTTTGTCCTGTAACATTGGGAGGCAGATATGTGATCACGCCTGTGGGATCTACAGCAGATCCGCCGTTACCAAACGCCATGGCATATATCCAACCCTTGCCCTGATCGCTGAGAGTATTAGCCATAGCTATAGAAATATTTTCGTAATTAATGGCATTATCTTTGTCCACTAATACTTCGCCGGTATTGCGATCTGTAATTTTGATGTGACCTTTTATTACAGGGGTAATTAGGTTATTCATGCTTTTTGCTCCACAAATACTTTGTGAGTTTTTGGATCAAAAATCTTCACAAATCCATCTACAGATACATGACCAGTATCGTCGGGTCTTTTTTGAGGTTTTTGAACTTGCGGTGTTTGAGTAGTTGTTTTATTTTCCATATGCGTATTTATAATGTTGAAATCTTATGTTTTTAAACTTCAATGGCCTTGTAAGAATCTAGCTGCTGCTGTATTAGTTTCTTGTAAAGGTACTCCGTTACTGGCAGTATCCATGCCTTGAGCGTACCAAATTACTCCACGTTTCACTAATATAGTAACATCCACTCCTGCGGCAGGAGCGCTGGCAAATTCTATAGTGACCGGGCTTTCATTTAAGAACGTATAACCTGATGTTTGTAGTGTACCACCTACGTAAACTTGTACAGCTCTATTCAACGGCTGCCAGTATGTGGTATCGGTGATAATTGTATTTGCGGGCACTGCTTGTTTTGCATAGTAATAATTAATACCGTCGACTACCGTAGTAGCTCCCGAGTAACTATCGGTCTCTATCCAAACTATGGGATTTGACCCACTTAATGAAATATTTGTTGCTGTAAATTCTTTAGTTACCCCGTCAGCTAGAGCAGTATCGCTGACAATGTAATTTTGAAATTGTTCTGGCATCAAATTTCCCCGGCCTTCGTCATATACATACGTACCAGCATCGTGTGCCGCTGCTCCTGTGCCTGCGGTACCACGTAGCAAATTACTGATGGAATTATTAACAAGATCTAGACTACGATACATAATACGCTCACCGCCTATAGTAACGACTCCCCATACGTTTGCCATAAAATTAGGAATAGATAATGCCCCGGCGTCGACCACATATATGACGTCGTCTGCTAAAGCCACTGGACTAGCTGTGGTAGTCGTAGTTGCATTTGTAATTCTATATGTAGCCTGTACTCCTCGCATGTCTTGAAATAGTCGGAAAGTCATCGATTCGGGTACTACATAATTTGTGAATTGGGTGACCATTACAGTGTCAGTTGGTTGTAAGATCCCCGAGGTCAATACGAGTTCGGATGCTGCCATCGTATAACTGAAACCGCCAATACCAAAAGCACTTGTACTGAATTCGCTACCAATAAAAGTTGTCGCTAACGTAAAGTCTTGTGTGGTGTTTAGGATTTTCCCATTTAATGATACCCATAATCTTTCTGCGTCTGTAATTACAGATCCGAGAATTAGATTATTTGTTGAAATAGTAGTTCCTTCGGTGTAATTAAATGAGCCTGGTTCATCGTTATATAAATTCGTACTAGTATCACGAATATACTGCATTTCGAGAGCGTTACCATTTCCGGATGCTTGAGTATTAAAATATAATCCTTGAACGGCCCCGGGCGTAGTTATAATCACTGGACCCCCGGGAGTTTCGGATAATTGGAATTTAGTTGATCCATTTGTGGTCACAATATAGTAAATTGTAATGGCCTCTCCGTTAAAAGCTCCGGTGTTGAAAGGAGTAACATTAAACCCTTGGGGTAATAAATCTGGAATAGTGGCCATACCCGTGCCTGTTGATAGCATACCAGAAATTACAACTACCCCACCTACTACTAACGGAAGACTATTTGTTTCGCAATAGAATACACTATTGGGTAAGATTAATTCTACAGGAATCGCAGTTTGTACCGTGAATACTGTGTTAACATTATTATTTGGTGCTCCGATAACTGTAAAGTCTGTAGTACCAACAGCATTAATTTGATATACAAAACCCGCTGTTAATTGTGTAGCAGGAAATGGGCCGGGATAATTAGCAGGTTCTATTGCAGGCACAAATAACGGATCAAACACTGTGCTATCAAAACCTTCAGATACAGTTTCACCTACTGTAACTGGGCCTACAAATACCTGTGTGAGTGCTCGTTGTTCTCTGGTATCATTCCATGTAGTAACTGTAATAATCTGACCCGTGAAGGGCGTCAATCCACGACCAGGCACAAACTCTAAGATTTTAGATACTGGATCGATGATGACCTGTGCCCCTGTAGCTACTGCTAGATAAACTCTTGTCCCGGCAGCGGGGGCAACATTAAATATTACCACAGTTCCTGCTGTATTTGGGTCTACCGCGTAAGTTGAAAAGTTTTGAAGTACGTCATTTAAATACACACTCACATCTGTGGGTAAAATTGTAAGTTGATCGATGCCCAATCTTTGTGCCACCGTGTACGAAGTAGTAGCTCCGTCACCTACATAAGCGATGCCAGCTGCTGTGCGGGCACGTGTGCCAGCTAATGTTACGATGGCGTTTACGGAGTTGGTATAATCTAAACTATTATCTAATTGATATGCTATACTGCCTGTGGCGATGATGGGTTGTGTTACTGGTACGCTCCATGAATAGTCAGTCGTAACACCGTCTATGGTAGTTGGTCCGATGGCCACTAAACTGATAAAATCGGTGTCGGTATAAGTTGAATTAAACTGGATCTGAGTAGTGCCGTACTCTGCGCCCGCAGCATAGGTATAATTACTGCTAGATAGATAGACCCCATTGACAAAAATCGCAAATTCATATATTAAACTGTATTCGACTGGTACAGTCAGAGCATTTAAAACTTCAGCTCCGTTGTATACTCCCTTGAATAGTTGGTTCCCACCTCCTAATTCAAATACATTGATACCTAACTGGTCACCATCTGAGACTATCGTAGATGATGCAAGTATGGTGAAAGACTGATTTGCCCAGTCAACAGTGTAATCTATTCCAGATACTAGATATCTACCTTGAGTATCATCATTTATCACAAGTGCGATTGGGTATGGCTGTTGATTGGCAAAACTAATGGTTGCCTGAGCAGCATCGTAGATTACATTAACTAGACTCTGCGGAAATCCATGCCCAAAGCCTTGCCAGTCAGCTCCGGGTGTTGTATACACACGATAATCCAATGTGTCAAATTCTATGCCCGGCACTAACTCTTCGGGGGCGTGACTTTCGAATGTATCAACATATGCTCCGCCTACTATGTTTATATCTGTGGCTCGCGTACCCAGATAAGGATCAACATATGAACTTTCAAAAATAGTATCTAATAGACCTATATAATAAGTAGGTTTACCGTTGGCATCGTATGATACATTATTAAAAGGCAAAGCAGCAAATCCACCGCGACCAAACCCGGGGTTGTCAATAAAGTTTAATCCAGTAACTTGAACCCCGGGATAATCGATACCATCGATTAATAGCGGCAGGGATAACCCTGGGGTATCGGGGGTTGACACATAGTAGCCCATAGTACGATCAACCCCGCTTAATTCACTGGCACTTACTAAAGTCCACTGACTAGGATCAAAAATCGTATTGATTACAGTACTGTTAGCTTGCCATACAGTATTGTCATATCTTACTTGTTCGCCTGCCGTATAGGTTGTACCCGATACCCAATCTATAATCGTAGTTTGGTATTCATATCGGTCATATTTTATAGTGGTTTTGATCGAACGTACTAGATTATTGCCCATATAGGCAACAGCTTGGGCCCCTGACCCATTGCCGCCGACGATATTGATTATTGCTGTAGTACGATATCCGACCCCAGAGTCGACAACGTTGATAGCCACAACTTGTCCTGCTCCGTTGATAACTGCGGTCATTACAGCAGGAGTCACGCATGTTCCTGTTACCGTAATTGTGGGTGCGACCGTATAACCTGACCCTCCGTTTGCGATGGCTACGCTTTGTATGCTCAGCAAATAATTAGAATACCATTGATTATATAAGCTAGGAGGTACCCAGATCTGTGCGTTAGAAGCAGCATCGCTCGCAGTGGAATACACTGGCGTGATGGCAGTGTCGTACGGCGTCAGTATCGGGCTAACAAACTGCGGTATTTCTAAAGCGGTATCCCAGTATGCCGGCAGATCAAAGTCAGTTAAGTCGCCTAAGAAATCGTCTTCACCACTGTAAATTAGATTAAATTGTCTCACTTGTACATGATAAGGCTTAACTTCTTGGAAATAATCTAATACGAAATTCTGATTATCTTGAAGATAAGTTTGATAAGGTTGTAATGATCTGATATTATGATTGACATCTACATAGCTAGTTTTAATCAGCCACGATGGATCAGTAAATTCGCTATACACATAATTGAACATCAAGATCAAACTGCTATTACGTTCGATCTGTAAATCGTCGACGTAGATCTCTTCGTTTAAGGCTCTGAGAATAAATCTCGTTTCAACTTGCGGGGTTTCGTCAAAGTATTGAGCATCAAACACATCAGCATCAAATCCAAAATTACCTTTGGCATAGTTCCACAACGATTGAGAAAATGCGATGGTGCCATCTTCTAATCCCACGCGAGTCCAATCATTAGCTGTGCCCACTCCAGTGCGCAGATATATTTCCCACTTGCCTGCGCCGTTGCTTATTACACGAACGCTAGATCCAACTGAAGCGGTAGTAACTGGCAATGTTATTAGTTGGCCATAATTTTGTACTGCGGCCACAGGGGCGATACTGCTATTATATCCAGGCTGATACCAATTAATGTAATACCAATATAACGGAGTGTTATAACTCTGTACTTGTACCAAATACAAAGATTTATTAGATTGTACTTGATAGATTGTCCATCGACCTTGTTGGCTACTATCACTCAATACTAGATATCTATAACCAACAGGCACAGTTGCGAGATTCTGGAACCCTAATATTTCTAAATTAGGTACTTCAAAATTCCAAGCTCCGGAACTGGCAGTTGGTATAGGTTGTACAGAATTGAGTAGACTAAAACTACGGGTTTCGCTTATGGGATATTGAGACAGTACTGTGTTAGCACGACCTAGATAATTTTGTAGTGCCGTAAATCTATCAGCAAACATACTTTGACGAGGTCTAAACTGTACTCCAAACTGCATGCCTAAACTTAGTGTAGGATCAGGCACAGCATTGCCAGCAATGTCGACACCGCACAAACTATCTAATAATTTGCGATACAGTTGAGTGTTTAAGAAACTGTTAGCAATACCATCGGTAATTATCTGATACTCTTGATGTACCACAGCATCGTTGATCTCTCGATCAAATCCTATACTTAAAATAGTATTTGTAGCTTCTAATAAATTCTGTGCATTGTAAATGGCTATAGTTGAAGCATTAAGCCCGGCGATATAAGGTAGTCCGCTACTGCGAGGATCAGTTATATAACTACTAATACCGCTAGAGCTAAGAGTTTTACCAGCACCGCTGGCTATTGTGGTGATACCCCTGACCCAGAAATAATATAGTGTCTGAAAAATATTATTCTGACCTAATCGTGAACTGACAGAATAACTGACGGTGCTTAACGGAGTGCCGGCGCCAGTATAGTTTGCTGGTGGGGTTGAGCTCTCGACCCACTGATAGATGTCTACACTACTGCCGGGAAATGTAGTTCCCCATCTTCTACTAGCATATACGATATCATCTTGATTGGGGTCGATAAATCTCACAGTATTCGTATCCCACCACATCTCACCAAGTCTCTCGCTACCCCATACATTGCCATTATTATGAATCGGACCTGCATTATATTGAGCAGGATCTACTGCCCCGATATAATCAATATTTTGTCTAGCGACACCTAATATTTTTCCCTGTAACGGATCAAAGAAGTCAAAGTAAGTTTGTGTTCCGGCGGTAGCCGTTACATTTACACCTATCGCCTGCCCACCGTTGTAACTGAATACTCCGTTTATAGCGTAAACATCTACGACCGGTTGCTGTATGCGTATAGGTGTCCATGCGGGCGAATTAGTTGGGTTATTGAATACTGTAGCGTAACTTAAATTCGTTATATTCGTAGGCCAACCTGCTGGAGCTCCGATCAACAATCTACCGCTGGTATAATTTACACTGACAGCAAATCTGTCGCCACTAACAGTACTGCTATTGTAAATCTGTTGCCCAAACGCAAATTGCCCGGCATTGCTAAGTGTATTAGTGCTACCTGGGAAATAATCGTAAGTATAAGCAACACCGCCATTGAGTATGGCATTATAGATCGTAGTGCTATGCTCGTCAAAATAAGTCTGCCCAGCATCAAATGTCGTTGCCTCGTAAACATTGCCGTTAGGACTGCCGACGATTAAATTAATGGCATTAGTATCTATACTAAGCGAAGCGCCAAATTGACCATATACGGTAGGGGCAGGGCTTAATATCTGTTGTGTAAACACAAATGTATCAAATCCTAATTCATTAAACACAGAATTTTCTACACCAGGTAAAACTGTTATCATATTTCCAGTAGCAGCGGCTGCCGAATTCTGGATACTGATAGTCAATCTTCCGGATACGACGGTTATCTCAGCAAATCTCTGAGGAGCGTAAACAAAATATATCTGTTCCGACGTATTGTCGTATGAATAATCTACTCCATAAACTTGTAGCTCGCCATTTACATATACTACAGTTGTGTACGAAGATGTCGAAGAATATAAAGTACCTATATAAAACGCCTTGGTTACCCCGTCGCCTATAAAATTTAAGTTAGGTGTAGTCGCGGCAGCAACATTGGGTATGCCCGAATTATTGATGGCATCGGCAAAACCTGTTACAGTATTTAATGGTGCGGGAGGTATAGCGATTATACTATCGTTGATTCTCAATGTTCCGTATGCGGTCAGCACAGGGTTTGCGATAGTTGTCGTTGTAACTCCGTATACTCTCGACTGATTAACTAAGTGATCTACTGACCCTGCCTGCGAAACATATGTACTGTCAAACGGAGCTCCTGTGTAGATACTACAGTTTAACGGACATACATCGATTGCTGTGCTAAACTTAGCTTCATAACTAGGTGTGTCAGAATTGAATTCTTGTATCTGCTGGATTTCGTTAGTTTCAATCTGTATAATGTCACCGATGGTGAATGTTATATTAGAAAACACGATATTATTGCCACTTACAGTATACTGTCCTGTGATCGATTGTGCTGTGGTCAATAAAAAGACATTATTAACACTTACTGCGACTGGTGAGTTTATCGTACCTGACATCGGATAGGTCGTCTGACTAGCATTAGAAACGATATATCTAATTACGCTGCGGTCAAAGACATAAGCCTTACCGGCCATTCCTATGGTATTGACTTCTGCGTTGGGTGCCCCTATTATGATCTGGCGACCATCTGTGGTCGTGCCTACACTTGCTCCAAATTTATCTCCATACGCAGAATCAGATGCGGTTATGCTAGTGACATACTGCCAGTATGTTTCTGAAGTTACGATGATTGCTGCGCCTGCTGTGGGATTAGATCCGGATAGGAAAGTTAACTCGGCAGAAGTGTTGTTAAATGTATAATCTAGATAAGGACGCTGTATCCGAGAATCTACAACAACAGTAAAGCTATAAATGTTAGTAGCCGTATACAGTGACGAAGATAGATTGAAAGAGCTCGTATCGGTTATGCCCCCGCCGGCAGTCGTAAAGCTCACTAACACGCCACCAGCAACATTAGTCACTACGATAATTAGATTATTGGCCGGGGTGACGCCTCCGATGACACTACCGTTAATGGTGAGAGTGTCGCCTATGTTGTAAGCACTACCGCCATAAGTTAATATAGCCGAGTATACACCGCGAGTGTTAGTCACAGTAAATGTTGCGCCTTGTCCAGTACCAGATGTTGAACTTTGTGATAAGTTGCTATAAATTACTTGATCTAGTTGTGTCTGTTGTCTTCTGGTAATTGATAGAGTTTGACCTCTAAATGGCGCATCGATAAACACTACATTGTTTGAGGTGATGGTGTAATCTACATTAGGTGTAACGACTAAAGTTCCTAAAGTAACAATTAGTTGGTTTATCTCGGCATAGTTAATCTGTATAGCATCACTATAGGCAAAGCTAGTTGTAACACCGTCTGTGGTATAAGTTATAAATTGATCAACCACATCAACACGCTCGTAAGCATATACTGTATTATTATTCGGAGCTCCAATATACATCCAATGTTCATCTGTACTAATAACGCCCGATGTTCCAAATCCTATAGCAGTAAAATTCTGATCCGGGGGAACTAGTAACTGTGTTATACTATATTGTCCATCGAGTGAATTACGATAGATCATCGTAGCATAGCCCACACCCGACAGACTATTACTAGCTCCGACTACTGCCCAGTTTTGATTACCAAAATTTACTAAATTTCCAAATCCAGCTGACCCTGTCGCCGAAGGAACAAAAATAGTACTATACTGATAGTCAGTAGTGGCTCCTTTGAAATATGCCAATGCCGCGCCAGCCCCGTTGTTAGCCCCTGGGGCTCCGACGAGTGCACCAAAACTATCGATAGTCTGGGCAACACTTATTCCATATTGGGTATCAGCAGTAAATTCAGGAATAATAGTGGTATTTGCCACAAAGGGCGACTGCTTCTTAAGAGTTTCCCAGTGCCCGTTACCGTCGTTGTCTACCCAAACGATGTCTCCGGGTAATAGATTATTAACATAATCTAATGTTGATATATCGCTAGCCTGGCTTACACGGGCCGGTTGCAATCTAAATACCAAACCAGTGCCACCAACTGAAGTTAAATTAGTATTAGTGAAAGTATATGCGATAGTAATCGTAGTGATTGACGGAATCGCTAATACTCTATACACTCCGTTAACCGCAGGATTAAAATATTTTATGATGATTAAATCAGCAACTGCCAAACCATGCGCGGCACTGAATGAAACTGTACTAGTACCGTTAAGTCCATTCGTTAACAATCTCATCTGCCCAGGCACTTCTGCTACACGGTAGACACCCCAATTATAGCTGTTGATTTTTGCTATCCATATATAAGTGCCAATACCAATGTTATTAAGATCAGCACTGATAGCACTGGGATCATCTATACTAAAGACTGTAACATTGACGTCATCTAAACACACGTAACCTGCGGTCGGTAACGCGGTAGGCAGGTTACTATTTTCGTAGGTAGTGGGAAGGACATCAGGCGAAGTGATCTTGTAACTTTCACGCCATAAATTGTCAACAAAAACAGTCTGATTGGCCTGGCTCGTCTGTCCTGGTACGATGATTTGTATAGTTGACGGATTGTAACTTAACAATGACTGATTTAGCTGAATTTCAAAATAACTTCTATTAGCCTGTGCTCCGTATGTACCGGATAAAACGCCCCAGTTTTCATAAACATTATATTGGCCAGATTCTTTTCCTAGATTAGCGTTTCCAAAAACTTGTGCTGCTAGTCTGGTTCCTTTAGTACCAATAAATTGTTGATATAATTGAACCTGTGTAACCCCGTCAAGATTCATATCAGTCATATATTGACGTGGACGGAAGCCGATTAATCCAAACGCAAATAAGTCATTGTCGCTGGTCAGATTAGCTTGATATACATCGTAAGCACTGACTAGTTGGTCAGCTTTATTGGCTAGGTTAGGCAATAGACCTTGATCTATTAATTGATAGTTACTCTTTACCCAATCGTTATAATTAAATGTTTCCTGAGGTTGACTAATAGTGACAGCTTGCCAGTAGGTATTTTTATATAAAACTATCTGACCTTTAGTATATTTTGTATACGATTGCCACTGTTTTACGTTATTTAGATTTAATATAAAGCCCTGGGCATTTAACTGACCGTCCCACTCGGTAGTAGTTGATGCGATCAAACTGAGCCTGGATTGACGTGCTGCCGTTATTGGATTATATATTAAATCTTGATATTGGCTAGTGTTGTTCAATACTACCATATCTTCATAATTGGTAAATTTTAGTGTTAAGAAATTAATAGTCTGCCCAGTTGTGGTTGATACTGAAAATGTATTACCGTCACGGAAAACCACCATAGTTCTCACATCCAGAACTTTATGATTCTGATCTAACAGCATATTTTCCGGGGTAACACTAGCGATAGTATCAACGATACTGATGGGCTGGCTCGCAGTGATTTTAGTGGCACAAGGGTTGAGATTTATCATCGTTCCTGGTGTCCAGCCTTGCGAAGAAAAATATAAAAATTCCTGCGCCATCTGCTGCCAATTTAGTGTGTACCCGTTTTCCACATTGTTGAAAATTATACCTTGATTTTCTAAATATCCACCGTAACTCAACAAGAAATCACATACACTAGTGGTATTGGTAAAGACGTAACCGTAAGGTATCAAGGTAGTATTGGTGGTGTACTGGGTAGGTACTTTGACCGTAACCCCACCAGCAGTAATAGGTTGGTAAGGACCAAACGGATTGCTGACTAAAACTTCAAAATAGGGCTGTACATTACTATATCCAAATACCGCATATCCTGTGCCGCCATTTGCCAGTTCAGTGACTGTGACGATAACCGAGCTGTAAGTGATCTGATTAAAAGGTTGATTCTTATAAAATAATAAGTCGTAACTTGTTGGAGGAATTAACAGACTATTATTAGTAGAGTTAGGTCCAGCACGTTCAGTGAATAGTCGTAGGTATACAGGGTCTGAGAATGACGCCATGCGGTAGCATAGTCTCACATCTAGATTTGCCAATGCTTCGGTTAATGCGGTAGTGCTATTCACACCCGATTGACTATAGTAATCGACGATCCAGTTTATATAACTGGCTTTGCTAACGCCATTACCGTAAATTTGAACACCGCTGGCATTTAAGCGATAACGGCCATTATAGAGATATTGCCCTAACGTAGTGTTGTAGCGATATAGATCTCTGTCAGCAAACAGTGAGAAGAATTGTGCTGGTTTAGTGAGAGCCAATAGTCTCATTATGGCAAACGGATAAGATGACGAATTCCACCAAGAAGCTTGTACTGGCCCACCATCTCCTGCTACCCACGATGCTTGGAAAGATAGCGGGTCGTTTTTACCTACTACACATTCTAAGGGTGATAATAATTCCCCTTCGCTACCTGCTGGTATAACTTTGCTCAAACCTGGTCTAGCGTATTCTGATAATATATATGGTCCAGCAGGATCTCCCACTATACCAGCTTCTAAATCATCCCACAATACTGTATTGCCAGATGTGTAAGGGGCTGGCCCATAACGTTGTACCCACCAGTTAGGTTCTTCGCTGAATCCCACCATTTCCCAAGGTGTAGAATTTGGTGTCTCAGTGTCGTAAAAATAACGATAAATTCCGCGCCAGTTGCCTTGTAAAAATTCTTCACCAGTTATGCGATTAGCTGATTGGCCGTAATTATAACTAAACGGATTGTCGGCAACATAATTCTGCCGTGTGTAATCTATTTTATTCTGCCCGACCCAAGTTAAAAATTCTTCGCTGAGTATCTGATTTACTTCAGCATAGGTATAAGGTGTACTGCGGAAAAATCCCGGCAGTAATGCTGTTGTCTGTGCTGGATAAAAGTTTGGATCTACTTCGTCAGTTGTCAATGGAATTGGATTGTCATCAACTTTGATGTTGTCGTAAATTCTTTTTTCAAATTCTAGTAAAACTTGGTCTCTTATATCACCAAATGCGACAGTAATGCTACCATCGTGTCCTTGTATTACCACAGTAGGTTCCGAGTAGGTTTCGTCGAGATAAATCTCTGGCGTATACTTAGGATATAATCCCATCTTGCTGGGCGTATTCGGGCACCAGCTAGGTATAGTAGTTGGGTATTCATTAATTGTAACAACGTCTCCGATGTTTAACGGAATTAAGATAGTTAATTTAGGAGCTTCTGTGGATACCACATACTGAGGGCCTCTCAATAATAATACGCCATTTACATAAACCAACAATCCTAGGTAGTTACTAGATGTGAAATTATATGTTTGTACGGTATTAAATGTCGCTGTAGTAATGGGGTTTACGGTAGTTGAGTTTGAAGTATAATTGGCGCCTGTTGGCAGCATATCACTCCAATAAAATGGACTAGAGTTAGTAAAACTTACTGTAATACGTTGTATAGCCGCATCGAGGATGCTACTGACAGATTGCCCTACACTTATATTCAATTGTGTTACAGCCGTTAATAATTTGTTTTTATATTTGACATATTCTCGACTATTATATTCGATTGAAGCAAATATATCGTAGTTAATACTCCTTAAGAAATACCCCGCTAACGTCAAAGGCGAAGATTGCTGTAATATCTGTTGCCCATAGGGAACGATATTACCCAGATCTCGTGTATTGTTAGGGCCATTTATCGTGCCCTGGAATCCTAATAGATTTTCGCAGACAGTAGCATAGTGTTGACGAATCGTGCCGAGACTAAACTGACTACTATTACCGTTAAAGGGATTATTTTCTAGATTAACAGGAACTTGATAAAATCCCACGTTACTAACTTCTGAGCTATAAACTAAAACTTCGATGATATCGCCGATAACATACCCTGTACCCGTCAATGTTATAACGGTAGTATTTGTATTAGCGTTTACCGATAATGTATAACTGTTTGATAATTGATAGACATTGTTAATGAAAATCTGTACCGCAGGAACTCCTAAACTAGTAGCAGCTAAAACATCAAGCTGTAGTGGTTGACCAGAATAATTAAATTGAAATTGCTGTCTTGGTAGCGAGGGTATCGCAGCCGTCTGCCAGCCAAGTTCAGTGGAGTAAAGGGTTCTAGTCAAATACTGTCGAACAAACCCAGTGCTGACATCCACAGTGATGCCATTATTAGTTTTTGTGTATACAAATGTATCAGTGTATAAATTATTATCGAATAATATGTCTCCTATATTATCGATACTAAAGTAAGCTAACGGAATCCCCAATACACTATCAACTGGATTGTCGGGATTTTCTGCGTAACTTAATAATTTACAGCCAGTAAAGTTAGTACTGGGGTAATATTCAGTGTCACCAAAACTATTGCTGTTACTGTCAAATACATCAAACAATGGCGGTTGATTGACCGCAGTCTTTTGCTGAGATTTTACCCAATTGGTTCCGTTATAGTAAAAACTTACTCCGGTCAATGTCAATCCGTCAAGACAAACAGTACTTTGATTTAGTAATATTGGATCGTAACCAGACACTAAAACTAGATCGATAATGGGTGTAGGATTCGCAGGATCTGGTACGATAAATGTAACTTGATAGATATTATTGCGCACAGCAGGATTAGCATCCGCGGCAAAAATAATCAAACTGCCCTGTATCAATGTGTAACCATCAGTTCCATAACCAGTCTGCCCATTAACATTTTCTAAGGCATTAGTCTGTGTAAAGTCGATAACATTTACAGGTATTACACCGTCTGACCCAAAATTGAATAATTTTGTGCCAGCTCTAAATTCTAAGATGGGTCTTTTGGCTCGCTGGACATTTACATAACTAGGCGATGTCTTATTATACGCCGCTGTCAACTTTAATACATCTGTATGAAACCATCTATTGCTTCGTGTCCATGGGTTAAGGTCGATACTGGCTTGACTGATGGTTATATAATCAGGTGTTAGTGGCTGATTACCGTAAGCATCAATTTTTCCGCCACTGACATAAACACCAATGGCAGTACTGGTATATACTACCTGTGATTCAGTTGCGGACAGTACTGTAAAAACACCGTTGTAATTTCCAGTTTCTGATACGATCCCACTAACGATTATTATTTCGCCAGTGACAAACGGAACATATGATTGCGTAACATATGTCAGCGTTACTTCTGTTCCCGTACTGGTTGCTCCAGTTACTTGGATAGAGCTTACTTCTGTCGCATATGTTTCAGGTACAACGAATTCTGATACTGGTAGTAACACGATACCTGCGCCCACACCTTGAACGTAGTAACTATTTCCCTGATAAGATGACGGAGTTACTGCTCCTTGAAATATTACTTTGAGTCCGTTAGTAAAAGTTACGCCGTTTGGGCTAGTATATGTTTTTTTACCTAAAATATCTATGTCAACATCAATACTAGCATTGGAATTCTGATTTATAAGATTAATTGTACCAAATATATTGGGATCTTCGCTGTCTTGATAGAATAAAGTAGATAACGGTGCCGTCAGTGCTGGCATTTCTACATAGTAGCCTTGTGAATTTTTCCACCATTGCGTATTCACCCATTGAGTACCCATTCCCACAGTAAGTTGTGATAATGTAGCTACATTCTGGACTGAGGTTAATTGTATAAACTGTACTCCGTTGACAGTGACATAATTAGCACGCCAGACACCAAACTGTATCGCCGGATCAGTTATAGGGGTACTTTGATCAAACGGCGAAGCATCGAAGGTTCCTGCTTGCCCGTCGGCCGGATCAGGTACATTGGGAGGGGAGGTTCTAGTTTGTGGAGAGAAGGGGCTCTGATAATACCAACCTCCGAGTTCTGGACTAGCAGTTTGTGTGGTAAAAACTAAAGTTCTATTATTAATGTTAGTTATACCGTCAATGCCAGTAGGGTACGAGGCTAGAAAACTTGCTACTGTTACGCCATTGATTTTGTCAAACTGATATTGCGACCCGGCTATCAAATCGACTCTGCCGATGTTTGTTAAGGAAAAATAGAAATCTTGTGCGGTACTTGCCGGAACACTAAACGATACAGTACCTAAATCAATACCGTTATTGCTTACGCCCAGCACATCTCGGCTAGAAATGTTAGGACTCCAGGGTAATACACCTTTTGTTCCTGGCTGTGTTTGTATCCAAAAATCTGGACCAGTGCCTGAAGTAGCATCGACGATATTTAATTGTCCACGTAGATTAAATTCTAAATCGTTACAATAATAAAGCACATCGGGCGCATCTTGTGGAACTGTAAAAATAATTAACCCCTGTACGGCACCATTATTAGATACACCTTCTGACCATATATTAGTCGTGCCATAACTTAACTCTGTTTTGATGTAAAATGCTAAAGGCAGAGTTTGTATGAGATTAAAAGAATATGTATTGCCACGAACTAGAGTTAGTGTTGGGTTGGGTTGGTAATCGATAGCCCAAGAACTTGTGCCATTATTTGTAACGCGGAAGTCGATGGCATCGGCAGTATTTTGTGCTACATTAAATTGATAGTTGCCGTTTCTAACCAGTGTTATCGCGGGGTTATCGCCAGTGTACCCGTTAAAGGTGTAAGCTCCGTTGGCTCTAGTAACCGTAAATGTTTGCGTCGTTGGCACTTCTGTTCCGGCTACGGTGACAGCATCTGGGCCGTTTGGTAGCCAGTAGTACTGAGCATAATTGTTTAGCTTGTCAAAATCTACAAATGGATCCCAAGAATAATATTCACTTTCAAATAATCTGTCAGCTTGATTGACTATTCCGCCTTGTGTACTCAATGCATCTAGTATACCTGGATAAGTTATGACATCATCAAGTGCCGATGTAGTTGGGTTGAGTGATACCACCCCCGGTTCTAGTTGATAATTGTTACGACTGGCAGTTGGTTCGATTACATAGTTGTCATTGGGATTAACCCCAGGTCCAGTTTTTTGACCTATAAAACCTTGTGTCTGTTTATACTTTGGTTCTTGGATAAGCTGATCTAATGTAGCCGATAAAAACTGTGTATTGACTGGAGTTTGAAATATCTGTGGTAAGAAATCGACGCTGCGAATTTGATTAGCCATTATATTACTCCGCTACCAGGAGCCGTCTGTAGATTCGTGCTGGTTAATGAATTGATTATTTCTATATCTTGTATAGTAGCTCCGTTGACAAAAATCTGATAAGGAGCACATTGAATCTCATATAAGTCGCCAAAAGATTTTTGCGGGTTTAACGGTACTAATACCACCGATGCCACATATGTACCTACTTGCGAGTGTATATACGCAGATAACTCTGAGAAGTAAAAGGTCTGCCCAAAGTTCCAGTTCGCAATATCGAAATAAGCGTTCATCGTAGCCAATACTAAATTTTGTATCTGATTGTTACTGGCATTAGTATTAGCTGCGGGTATAACTTTGATAGTGGCTCGCAGGGATTCTTTTGACTTACTACCGAATAACGGCTGGAACTCGACGCTGTTGAGAATCATATTATCACTTATCATTTTATAGCTTTGAAGACTAGCATACGCAGATGTTAATGCATCGATAGACGGTGGCAAAGGTTCGGTCACTGCGCCAGTGGTATCTTGTATCCATTGTTTGTATGCCGTATAATATTCTAAAGTTACAACATATAAGTCGATGATATTAGTACTACCGGGATCGATGAGATTGGTCAATGCGCTATTGTGTCTATATTGGAAATACAAATCTTGTCTGCCTACTTGTGCTATCCAGCCTGATGTGAGAGTTAATACTCTCGCACCTTGAAGAGTTAATGTTAAGATATAAAAATTACCTTCTTGGTAAGCATAAAAAACTTTCCCAGTTGGATATTGTTCCTTCACTACTTCTATCGCAGCCAATGTAGGCCAATCATCATCGACTACACCCGAAGGTTGTAATAGATAACGTTCTAGATTGTCAAAATCAACAGTTTGTTGGAAATATACATAGGATAACCCAGTGGCTGCCCCGCTGGCAGGAGACACCCCAACTATCTCTTCGAAGAAATCAGGATCATCGGGTATTCTGTTATTATTGTAATCTTGATAACTGACTAATATCTGATAGTCGTCAACTAATCCATCAGTTAATACTGGTTGACCTATAATTTTTAGTTGTATATCTCCCAACAAGGGATAATTGGTGTTGGGCTGACTATTAGTCTTTAATACTTTGATGAAATCACTGATGACAGTACCGGTGCGGCTATCGTAAATTGTCTGTACAGTATCAAAGAAGAATCGTACTTCCACTACACTACCCCAATAATAATCTAAACTCCTAGATACCGTAGTATATTGTGATCCATCATATGTACATTGTATTAACCAACTGGCATCTAGACTGGCCCCAGATGTGTTACCAGCATTGGTTTGGCTCCATGTTGCCCCAACTGCCAAATTAGTTGCGGTGATCACGTACCAAGTGTATGGGGTTCCGGTTATAGCACCTGTGTTATCATATCCCAATCCAAAATTGGCATTAATAAAAATCTGATTATAAATTGACTGCTGTACTGTGTTAGTAAAGGTTGTTACAAATAAGGGAATAACCGATGATGCGATGGCACCCGTAGGGACATAGGTATTAAAAACCACTGGACCGACCCCGCTGGTCAGATTGCCTAACCCATTGTTAGTGCCGTCGCCGATAACGGCAGTTGGACTCGCCCAGATTACTAGATGATCTTGATCTGATGTAGGCACACCGGGTTTCAACTCGTTGCTGCCACTAAAATAATATCCAGTTGGCGGAATAAATTTAACTAACGCCCCTTCGACGATAAATTTAGCATTGTTACTGGCACTAGATCCAACAGCAACGGGAGTACCATTACTATTCATGAAATACCCAGTAGTTTCATTTACAATAGTAGTACTTTCATGCCATGAGTAATTTAACGCTGACAGATCTGGTCTGGAAAAATTAGCATAGTAAAATTGTTTTAATGTTGCTTGTATCAATATCGGAGTCAGATCATTTAAGATGACATTATTGATATTATTAGTAGTTTGCCATGTAAATGTGAATGCCGGAGTAGTGTTAGTATACCATAGTGCGCCGTCACTGCCAAACACATTAGTAGAAGAATACTTTCCTGTTGGATCAACTAGATCTAGATAGCGACTAGTACCAATAGAGCTGCGGTTTAAGGCAGCACTTTTAATGATAGAATTGTATGTAGTGAAAGGGAAGTTAGTATAGTCTTCGCCGTTAACCATACGATTCTGTGTGTAATATCTGGCAGGGGCGCGTTCTTTGATCTGTGTGATAGTTTCGCGCGGAGCAGCATTGGATACTGGAGTAGTCAACCCGCAAGTAAATGTTATAGTTTCAATACTGCCAGTGCGACTCACGTATGATATAGGAATCTGTACTGACTGCATCTGCTCAGGATTGATAATGTATTGTAATCCGTTAGACGCCCGCACATAAGTTCTGAACTGTCCAACTGGAATGGCCGAAAATACATTATCACCAAATACTAGTGTTATCTGATCATTAGTTCTACTTGCTACTGAAAATACTGTACGTAGTGTCGAGGTCATTTGCTCGACAGCAGCGGCGTACACTGAAGGTACCATAGACCATTCCTGACGAAGATTGCCGAGATTATCTAATTGATATAACCATATATCAGTATTATTAATACCGTCTATGTTAATATTAACTGTTCGATTACTGATGCTTTCAGCTAGATTAAAATCTTGACTCTGTAACACACCTTGCTTAAAGTAAAAGAAGAAGCCAGTATTGGCACTGGCATAGCCTAACTGATCGTTTCTAAATAAAACATTGAATTGTCCGTTAGGCAAAGGAGGCGGTTCGTATACATATGTTTCGTACAATGATGTGGCATTTACAGCTTCAAATGGCATGTTGATACCGTCAATAGTAGCTGTATAAGGAATGACCGGAATATACCCAGGCACTAAGTTAATAGTATATTCTTGAGTATCTATTCCTAATATAACTTGATCATTTGCCGGATTGCCAACTCTCTGTGTATCAACTAGAGCCGCATTGATGATGGTTATAAATTGTTCTTGCCAATCAAAGTTACTAGGATCGGCCCAATTTACTGTTACGTTTGAAAGACTAACGCCATTATAGTCTGTTAAATTTTCTGTTGTAGATACTGAAAATACTTTGAGATATCCACTAGCTTCAGTATTACGTTGCGGAGTATAAGAAACTAAATTAGCCAGTTTAATTACACTGTCTCTGCGTTCAGCTGTGTCGATATAATTTTCGCGAGTATTTAGATCGGTACGAAAGGCAAGACTCTGGCCCATAAATGCCATGACGTCGAGCAGAGCAATAAATTCCGAAGATTCGATATAATCATTAAACGTCTCCGGATAATACTGCTGTAGATAGTCTACAAAACTTTTGCGTAGTGTTTCAAAATCGTAACTTTGAAAATTCCCCTCGCTGTAAGTTTGGTATATACGCCGCCAGTCTTCTACTCCGAAAAGTACAGTTTGTCTTGTTGTTGTGGCCATTGTTATCCTAGTATTACGATATTTATGCCTAAAATAAACTGGGTAGTTTACTTAGACATAGCTGGCACTGCGTTGATTTTGATTGAAAAATATAGATAAAATCTGTGCATCAGTTGTGGCTACGGTCTGAAGTTGGATCTGTACTAATATCCCATTCTCCTGTGGAAACATAACGATATCATTGATGTATATACGGGGATCGCCGCCAGCTACACGTTGAATTTCGTTATATATGGCTGTCTGTGTTTCCGTTGTTTGATTTTCAAACAAGTAATCCCATAACAAGGTACCATACCCCGGTAACCCCACCAATTCGCCCTGTCTTATATTGAACGCGTTTAATAAGTCTTGTTTTATAAGATCAAAATCAACCAATACAAATTGTTTATTTTGATTTATCGTATTAAATCCAATAAAGGTAGCCATGTCTATATTTAACCGAATAAGTTGCCAGCGATTTTTACTGCTTGATTGGAAATATTAGATGGTATACCGGCCGAAGTCAATAAACCAGCAGCGGCATTTTGTAATCCGCCTAATATGGATTGAGCAAAATTTATATCAGCACTTGCGCCGAGACTAGAAAAACTAGGTAAATCATAAGATGGGGGTGTTATTTTGTTGCTCCCGATAATTCTGACTGCCGCAGCATCTAGCTTACTACGATCAACAGTATTGCTAAATGCTCCTGCCACCGAAGTACCCCCATCTAATCCACCCGATGAAAAAGCCGAGAACCCTACACTGAATACACTACTAGCGCCGAGTGATCCTAGCGCGTCGCCAAGGCCACCGCTTAATCCGCTTGTTAAATTAGAAATGTCCCCAACACCACTGCCTAAACTAGAAAGATCTCCGACGCCGGCAATATATCCCTCCGTGCCGATAAATCCAGAACCTCCTAGCCCCCCAGTCAGATCCCCGAAACTACTTGAAAGCCCGTCAGTTAAATTTGATATATTATCGGTTATACCACTACCAAAATTAGTTGTTATTCCTCCGGTTAAATCGCTTGTGACAGATGTAATCTCGCTGGAAGCGGATGCCCAGGCATTGGTAACATCCACTCCGTATTTGCTAGCATTATTAACTAATGCTCCGATATCACCGTTTAGGCTAGTAGTGAGGCTACCGGCAATATCACCTATTCCCGGAGGTACTGCGCTGGCTAGCCCTCCCAGCTGCGATAGCCCGCCACCACTTAGTAAATTGCTTACGCCACTACCATTTAATAGGTTACTCACTCCGTTATTTCCGAGTAAATTGCTTACGCCACTACCATTTAATAGGTTACTCACTCCGTTATTTCCGAGTAAATTGCTTACGCCATTGCTAGATAATAAACTACTTACACTACCGCCGCCAAGCAGACTGTTAGCTCCGTTGCTGCTCAGTATACTACTAGCAGCATTAGTTAAACTAGTTGGATTAGCTGAAAATCCAACTGCTCCTGATGAGAGGCTAGTTATCCCGCTATTGTAAATTGCTACTGCCGTTGGCCCTAAACTAGATAAACTGCTGCTGATCGTACCAACCGGAGGATCTGCCGGCAATGAACTTATATTACCATTAAGACCGTTTAGGCTATTTAAAGTGACTAAAGCATTGCCTGCTACCGCTCGTAGTAAATTACTGTCAGTAGAGTTGATTCCAATACCGCTACTTGTTAATAAAGTTAATGGGGTTATAGAAGTTAATATCCCATCATTAGTATAAACTTGTCCGGTACTGACGCTAGGTGTGGTGACTGTTGGCGTTGGGGGAATAATTGTTCCCGTTGCCACCAGCCCATCGTAACTCTGAGACATTAGATTATGCTGTATCTGATTTTGTAAAGCATCATTGGCAAGAATGTCATCGACTGTCGTTACACCATTAACACCTGTCCATGGGGCGGGAGATTTCATGTATGACACAAAATTAGTTGGATTCTGCTGTGTAGTGGCATTTAATCGGCAATATCTATTAGAGAATCCTGGTTTGATGTAACCAGCTCTTTCTAATTGTACACTATTAAATCCGTATTTTCCCACACCCTTTTCTTGTGTTATATCAGCAGATGGTTGATCGACAACGGCTGCTAGCTGCGCCATCAATGCTTGTACTTGTACCGGTGTTAACGGTCCGATACCTTGCGGTTGTATGTCCACCAAACCATTTATATTGCCCCTGGGGTTACTAAGAACTTGTACGAAATCTGCTTGACTGATTGGATTTTGTACTGATGCGGTGGGCAATGACGGAATAGGTGCTACAATAGGTAACCCGGAAACTATTGCTAGTAAAGTTTTTTCATCAACTCCAGCAGTTTTTCTCTGTAGTCTAGATAATCCAAAATTAGTCAGTATCGTAGCTGGACTGGTCAATATGTCTCCAGGTTTATATCCCACCAATGATCCAGCTGCAACTTGTGAGTAAAAAATCTTATCCGCTTCGAGCTGTGTAGTACCACTCGGAGCGTTTAACACGTATTTTGTTCCAGATGGAAGCGTATAAGTGAATTTAGACATTGCTTAAGTTAAAATCCCAAAGACGATGTGAGATCAGATATTGCCGTCGATGCTGCCGATGACACCGCAGACGATGCTGCTGAAGTTGCTGCCGAAGCAACTTGAGATATAGAAACTCCGCCAGGCAATGTCGGTGCTCCGGGCGGCTGGCTATTAGTTGGGGTTTCTAGACTAACATGAACCTGCACACCTTGATTATGATAAGGCCAAGGTTCGTGTGTAGGTGCCCGTGTACACACGCTCTTTAGTTGTGTAGCTGATACTTTCCACCCAGTTGAAGCATTAAAATCAGAATCTGGCATTAGATAATTATGTACTCCTGTGGGCGCCGGCAAAGCGGCCGTTGCTAAAGCTAGTCCGCCATTGAGATCTATACCAACTGCGTCTAACGCCAGTTCGGCACCGGCATTCCATGCTCCGATACTACTTTGCAATGCCAATGCTCCGCCAGTTTTTACACCTATACTGAGTTGGCTATACAGACTTGCCAGGCCTTTAGATTGTAAATTAAGTGGACCGTTACTCTGTAACGTACTCGCAGTATTACCTAACATAGTTAGATTGCCACCAGCATTGATATTGATATCTTTATCAGCGTGCAGATTTAGCGTGCCTTCGGTGCGTAGATTTATACTGTTTGTGGCATAGACATCTAACGTACCTTCTTGACCTAATTCGACCCACGCCTGCCCATTAGCATGACAGATGTATAAGCAGTTCCCGTCATCACTTAATGTAATCTGATGGCCGCTGGCAGTGCGTATCCGCACTAGGGCATTTTTTCCGGCGATGTCCCCATCATCCATCACAAAAGAATGCCCGCCACGACGACCTACGATATTGAGATCTTCTACCTTTACTTGTCCTGATGCTACTTGTTGTTGTACGGTAGCATCATTCAATCCGCCTTGATAGATGGGTCTACCGGGGGTACTGATTCCGTATACGGTCGAAGGACTCTCTCGCTGGCTAGAACTAGTGATTGATCCGCGTATGGGATCGTTCACTAAACCCTGCTGAAAAAGAGCACTGGCAACATAACTGTGTACCGGCTTTTTTTGATTAAAAAATTGTGGAGATTCATTGATGGCAGTATTGGTCGGAGCATTATTAATTTCAGTTACTGGCAATGCTGGACTTTTGGTAAAATATTCATTTTGATCTATGTTTTGATCGGTTGCATTAGCAGTAGCCCCGATCGCAGGCACCATATGATTGATACCTTGCTCTGGTAAGCAACCTATGTAGTATCCCTGATTTGGATCACCAGCTATGAAAAAACATAAAACTGAAACTCCCACATCAGGTGGCGTCATCCACATCCCGTAACTCTGCTGATTGTTAGTAGATCCGTACGTGCCCACTCCATCTGACGTACTAGTTTTTGGTGTTGCTCCGAAAAACGGCGGGCAATAACTTACAGTGCGCCACTTTTCAACGACTTGTTTGTTTGGTCCACTAAACTGCTCGATGTATACTTGAAGACGACCTTGTCTAGTTGGGTCGACGTTATTCATTACCTCGCCGCTGAATGGGCCAAAATCGGCAGGGGTTCCGCCACGATCAAATTTATAAGTCTGCGACCTACCTGTCGTTCGCGGGGTATTATTTGGCATAGTTAAGTTCCTAAATCACCATCCGAAGAATCTTCGGGCGGTGCCATAATTTGTGATTCTGTATTTACTTGTACTTGAGTATCCCCGTAAACTTGTATCGAAGCGTCAGTTTGCGTGGGGCTATATGTATTATCGACAGGAGGCACTGTAGATATAGGGGTTTTATTAAAATTATTAAACGCAGAAACTACGGCAGCTTTGGTAGTAGAAGCGAACCCGTTAGGTAAATTTTGTAAGATTGCATTGGTACTAATATTAACAGGACCAAGATTTATACCATTAGAAGAAGGTAATTGATTTGGATTAGCTGGTTGAGGAGTGCCTAGATTTAATATCGAAGATGCGATTCCTGTCGGCTGTAAAATATTATTAATTTTATTAGTCCATAGGCTAGGATTCAATCCACTATTCAAACTGTTAGTTGTAATCGGAGCCAGTAATGCGCCGGCATCATTTGAGAAAGTTTGTAAATTAGGCGTGCGTGTGCCTTGTTGTGGTTGATTTGGTGCCGGGGTTGATGTGTTACTAGCGGTTGAGCTTCTGCCGGCCGAGGCAGTAACCTCAGATAGTTGTTGTTGTCCTAGGTTTGTTATCAATGCCCCGTGTAAATCTTGCTCAAATTTTCCTTTACTAAAAGTACTTTTAACGGTTATTACGCTATACGCAGCACTTTGTTGAGCCGGGGAGGCTGCTAGCGAACTGTTAAAAGCCGCTTGGCCCGCTGCGTTAATATCCATTAGTCCAGATCCTTGATAAGGATCTCCGATCGCGTTGTCATAGTCAGCTGGAGAATTCCATTTTACGATGAATACTGCTTGCTGGATATCAGGATTTATAGTACCATCTGGATAAAATCCCCCAAAATTGAAATTTTGTGCTGTCAGACCTGTGACTTCGCCTTGAAGTATAAAAGCAGGATCGCCTATTATTTTAAGATCAATAGTTTTTTGATCAGATAAACTATACAAATAATCGGCCAAACTACTAGCAGGATTATTTGCTCCGTTTGTGGCACCTTGATCATTTTCTCCTGTTCGTGTCGCCGGTACTCTTTTATTTTGATATTGTAGTGCCTGCGCTATATCGGGATAAAGTACTGGTTTAGCCGGGGCATTAGATCCACCGATAACATTATAATATAAAGTATTAAAATTTTGTTCATAATGTAAAATCTGTGTATTTTCTCCGGTAAACCAGTAATTAAAAATCTTGTGTGCTCCGCGAAAAGTACTATCAGGAAAATACTGACTATCAGCTTGATTAATCTGATATGGACTAACAATGTAGGTCATATGGTAAGCATAATCATTACGTATCGTATCTAGCGTATCGCTAATTGGTACGGCATTTAAACTAATTTTAAACCATTGTGTCGGGGTTCTGTTACTATTAATAGGCGACGCATTAGGTATGGATGAACCTATTACAGAATCAACCTTATATGTTTGTTGGTCAGTAATAAAACTACTATTACGCATAATCGTTTCAATAAATTGTACAACCTGTGTGCCTTGACTAATCGACCGCAATAGTCCTTTGTAATTCACATTATTTTGATTAGGATTTGCCGCAGCATTAGCAGTCGTTGGTACTGGCATTGGCAACATGTTTTTATCAGTTGTGCCTGATAATTTTAAGGTAGAATTTTTTAAACTATCAGGCACAAACTGAACTTCATAAAAATTAGCCTGTTCAGCTTGCCCATCTTTTACTAATTGATTTTCATAATCATTTAGTGCTTGGCAAAGTCCTACGGCAGTGAGTTGCCCAGATCCGGCTGGAGCAGCCGCAGCATTTGGTGGAGGATTATTTGGACTAATAAGAGCATTGACCGCAGCGTTGGGAGTACGCACTCCGGCCGGTGCCGGAGTTGGTATAATACCTCGTCCTCCTTGATTTATGCCTCGGCCTCCGACATTTCCTTGTGTCAACCCACGTATTGCATTTAATGTATTATTATTTCCGCCGGCCATTTAAATTACCTAGTTAAATTATTGAGATTATATCCGAGAGAACTGAGCGGAGTTACTTGTAGTGCGTATGCCGACAACTCTGACGTTACGACTGATGTGTTTAGTGTACCTGATTGATTTGGCGGATTTGGAGTAGTAATTATCCCGTCAGTGGCAGAGGCGACCGTAGTAGTTACTTGACCATTTAATACTTTATCTACGGTATCCCCTGTCAATTCTAGATTATATGGAATACTACCTAATCCCGACCCCACTGGCTTTACGAAGTTAGCAGGACCTCCTTTGATGTGATATTCTACAGTTTTATTTGCTTGTGAAAATTTTAATTCTGTTATAATAAAAGGAACAAATTTTACCACAACAGCGGTAGTATTATCTTGTGTGGCACCAATTAGCCCGTTTTGCGTTCCAACATTTGTAATTAAATTACCCTGATCATCGTAACCATAGAATCTTATTACCATCACATAATGTACATTTTGCCAAGTAGCTTCTGGTTTACTTGTTAACCCACGAATCGCGCTATTTAAATTTGACAGTAAAGTTATTCCGTTGGGTTCGACTACTTTAAAAGATATCTCAGTAGTTGATGTCGCGCGATTTTGCAGAGTACTGACAATTTCTAAATCATCCAAATAGTAGTCTAAACTAAAATATTTGTTTCTGCCAGTCGTGCTGCTAGTAGATGTAATTCTTCCGGCAGCCTGGGCAGTAGCTCTGTTATAAGTAGGTGTGGGAGTAGCCGTTGGATTAGTCGAAGTGCTCTGAGCGCTGGCTCCGCCACTTTGTGCTAACAAATTCCATAAATTTGTGTTAAGTTTGCCACTTTGATTAACTAAATTTTTATATTGAAGTGGAGATACCAGATACCAACTTAAACTATATGTGTAGCTGGCAAATTGATCTAGAATATTAGGTTGCGGAATTATAGGATTAGATGGGGATGTAGCATCATTGAGCGTTTGATTTATCCCTGAAGCAGATGTTGCTCCATTGGATTGGTCTTCAGGGGCAGCGGCAACGCCAGGAGATGCCGGAGCTTTTACACCCGGCACTGCGTTAACATCTGCTCCCGGAGTTGATTGTGACTGCGCTGAGGTAATAACAGGTGTCCCTCTGCCCCCTGGGCCACTCGTAGGTGTAGTCACTATAGGTTGCCCTGGCGTCACACCAGCATAGGTTTGAATTTGATTATGTATGGCTGACATATTAAATATTAAAATCCCAATACTGATTTTAGTGTTGTTATCTTTGGCAGATATATCTGTGTGCCCGAAGTGAAATCAAGTGGCGGTGCCATTAGTGTGTTGGGGTTACGTTGATAAAATACCCACCACAGAGCACTATTTTGATAAAGATCAAATGCCAATAGATCAGGTCTATATTGATATGTAGAATTTATGGAAAAATATTGATCATCGGGTAATTTGGGAATCGGTCGATTCACCATAACATCGAGAAAAAACTGACTATACCCGGTAGTATAGTATGGGCTTGTTTGATTATAATTAGCCATTACCAGAAACCTCCCCTGAGTAAATTCCCATTAGCAAATCCTTTCAAACTAAATTGTGTACTGACCTGTTTACGGGTATTGACCGGCAGTAGACTAACACTAATAGTCATTTTTGTCGGAACATACGTCGGTGGCCCTGATCCTAGTGCCGGGGCATTCGGACTACCAAAAGGTACTCCTGGTAAAGCCCCCGCTGTAGTACCGGCATTAGCTAATCTGCTTGCGACTATTTGCGAAGTATTGGTGGCCACAAATTGTTTGACTGTATTTTGTGCTGTTGTATTAGTATTATTTTGATTAGATACCAACGCACGTATATAGTCAACATCGTCAGGCAGGCTATAATTAAAAGTGGTTATAAGACAGGGATGGTTATTAAATTGATATTGCCCTAATCCTGATAAGAATACTAAGGGCGGCGGACTTCCGCGTTGAGCATCTTGCCCATAAAACATCTTACTGGCTGATCTAAAAAAATGTATCACTGCTAACAAATAATTTGCGTCATTTGTTGTTTGTGCGGTAAACAGTCCCGTGATGGTTATTTCTCCAGGAGCAGAGCTCTGATAAAAATATCCTTTATAATTAGAATGTGTTAAGTCATATGCCGAATAGTTGGCTTTATAACTCATCTCTATCTTTGGTGTATACGGAAATATTACGCCATCTGTATTAGCCAGCGGCTGAAGTATTCCGGGCCCCGGATCGTTGGGATTATTGGGATTGCCAGGTGTTTTATAAAGATAGTCAGCTCCTTGGGCAAGACTTATCTTTACACGCCAATCAGTATTAGTGGCAGTTATCCCAGCTTGGTTAGCTCTCGCCGCCTGTGCTTGGGCATTGTCTACACCTGCCATAATATCAATAGTTGCCGGACTGAAAACTGTACTACTACCTTGTTCGGTGCTGTATACCGTATCGCCATTGGGAGCATAGTAGGTAGATGTATATTGTAATCCCGCATCTACTGCCGGGTCCACAGGGGCCGGAAAGTCTTCAACAAATGACGCTGGCACATCTGGCCCTGAAGCAGCGTTTTCGGTTGCGGCAACATCGGCGTCTTCGGCGGTGCTTACTGGGTCATTAGCACTGGCGGTTACTTCAGAAACTGTAGTTGTAGTAGTTGTGGTATTAGGAGTTGTTACAGTATCGGATAGTCCGGGTTTTTCTGCGGCATACTGATTATCCTTGGCTTGATTATATTGTGAATACAATTTAGTACGCTGTTCTTCTAACGCTGCTCTTTGATCTGCTGTCAAATTAGGATCTCCCCCAAATCTCGGAGAACCCAACTGTTTATTGATGGCTTGAATTTGACTATTATACCCGTCGGCCTGAGTGGCATATTGTTTGCTGGCTTCGGTGGCTATCGGAGGTGTATAGACTACAGTAGTTGACCCGCCACCACTTACTGTTTCAGTTGATGTCGTAGTTGTGTCGGATTTGACGACTGCGTTTGCTATAGACGTAGTATTAGCAGTATCACCATAAAAGTTCGCATCATCTTTGAACTGTGCCGCTGTCTCAGCGGGCGTCATCACTTGTACATCAGTGCGCTGGGCGATGACACTGGACGGTTGTACTTGACCGCGATTGGGATCCCCGGGAACATCATTTATTGTATAATTGCCGATATCTGATTCGGATATTCCGGCTATTTTGATAGCCTGATCTTCGGACAGCCCTTGCTGAAGTAATTGTTGTAGTACACTGGCTTTAGCGGCGTCATATGCCATAATTTTATCCTATATCAATATTTAGCCAAAATATAATGTGTTCATATTATGATTAAAAGGTTGATTATATCTAATAAACTGTTATAATAAATATATACCCGGGAGACAAATTCGTGGCGACACAATTAGCAAAAACCTCAACAGCAAAAGTCATATATCTCAATAATCGAGACATTTTAAAACAAATCCATCTTAGTAAGAATACCTACTGTACATTTATAGATCCTGTAAATGATCATCAGTACGATATAATCTTAGATAACGTTAAAAAAATCAATCAGCGTACCGTGGCAGAAGCCCGCAGGAACAGAGCCGATCGCATCAAAAAAGAAACCGGGGTAGTGATAGATCCTAAAAAGATCTCTAATAGTGATCTGGTATTCCGTATCACTTGCTGGGAGCATATTCCCATGGCTCCTAAAAAGATTCCCAAATCTGCTGTCACTAAAAAGAAAAAAATAGAAGATATTTTTGAACTTGAATTAGAACTCGATGACCTCTTGCCTCCACTACCAGATGAGCCAGCGATGAGCGAGAAATACGTGCGTTTACCGTTTCCTCCATTCTATCACTATCGTTTAGACGATAAAAAGATGCCGTACCTCGTGGGCAAAAGTCACTGGAAAGGTGATCTCGTTCACGGCGAATTTAGCAAAGATCATGGTCAGATGACACGCATCTTAGCCAATATGTTTATGAAATTGTGCGAACGCTATGCTACACGTAGCAATTGGCGTGGTTATACTTATAATGAGGAAATGCGCGGAGCGGCATTAGTACAGTTAAGTCAGATAGGTTTGCGATTTGATGAAAGTAAGAGCCAAAATCCTTTCGCGTATTATACAGCGGCTATAACAAATTCTTTTACCCATGTTCTCAACAGCGAGAAGAAGAATCAAAACATCCGAGACGACTTATTAGAGATGAACGGATTAAATCCAAGCTGGACTAGACAGAATTCCGGTATAAAGAATCACAACCTCGATGCCGAAGTTATTATTACCTACGGCGATCCTTCAATTTAATTGACCCGTTCAGTTAAGGTCTGTAAAATAAGATTATATGACAAATCTATTTAAGAAAGTTGCTGTCTGTACGGATATACACTTTGGTCTGAAGTCTAATAGCCTGTTACATAATAACGATTGTGAACAGTTTATCGATTGGTTTATCGAATCTGCCCGAGCTGAAGGATGTGAGACAGGGATGTTTTTGGGTGATTGGCACCATCATCGTGCCAGCATCAACATGCAGACTTTACATTACTCGCTGAGAAGTCTGGAAAAATTGAGTAAAGCATTTGATACTTTTTATTTCATTCCAGGAAATCACGATCTCTTTTACCGAGATAAGCGAGATATCCATGGAGTCGAATGGGCTAGACATCTTCCTAACATTATATTAGTTAACGACTGGTTCAAACAAGATGATGTCATCATCGCTCCATGGCTAGTCGGAGACGACTATAAAAAACTAGCAAAGATGAGTAGCAAATATATGTTTGGTCATTTTGAATTGCCAAATTTTTTGATGAATGCTCTAGTCTTAATGCCTGACACCGGAGAAGTAAAACTCGACAGTTTTCAAGGTGTTGAAAAAGTTTTTAGTGGTCACTTCCATTTACGACAACAAAAACAAAATGTAACTTATATCGGTAATTGTTTTCCACACAACTTCGCCGATGCCGGCGACAGTGATCGCGGAATGATGATATTGACATGGGGCGAAGAGCCAGTATTCAAAGCCTGGCCGAAACAGCCGCTGTATCGAGTAATAAAATTGAGTGACGCTATCGATCAAGCCGCAAATATTTTTGTTCCTAACATGCATGCTCGTGTTGAATTAGATATTGATATCAGTTACGAGGAAGCAAACTTCATAAAAGAAACGTTTATCAGGGACTATAAACTACGTGAGATGGCGCTTATCCCCGTTAAAAGAAACAGTATCGATACAGATCTCGCACCTGGCGATGTTAAATTTGAAAGTGTGGATCAGATTGTTACTGATCAGATCACTAACATCGATTCAGAATTCTATGATCCAAAGTTATTGCTTAAAATCTATCAAAGTTTATGATAATAATTAAAAATCTAACAGTACGTAATTTCCTCAGCGTAGGTAATGCCACACAAGCTGTAAATTTTGATCGTAAAGATCTCACGCTAGTGTTAGGGGAAAATCTCGATTTAGGCGGAGATGGATCTCGCAACGGGGTTGGTAAGACTTCACTTATCAATGCTCTTAGCTATGCGTTATATGGTAATGCTGTCAGCAACATTAAAAAAGATAATCTCATCAATAAGACTAACGCCAAAGGCATGTTAGTATCTCTAGAGTTCTCAGTTGACGATATTGACTACAGAATCGAGCGAGGCCGAAAGCCTAATGTATTAAAATTCTATGTCAATAATCGAGAAAAAGAAAGCACTGACAATGCCCAAGGCGACAGCAGAGAGACTCAAGAAGCTATAGAACATATTTTGGGTATGAGTCATGACATGTTTAAACATATCATGGCGTTGAATACATATACTGACCCCTTTTTAAGTTTAAAGACTAATGATCAGCGCATCATCATCGAGCAATTACTGGGCATAACTATGCTGAGTGAGAGAGCTGATCGCATTAAAGAATTAAACAAGCAAACAAAAGACGAGATTACACAAGAAGAATTTAGAATACGTGCTGTTATAGAAGCTAATAAACGTATTGAAGAACAGATTGAAAATCTAAAACGTAAACAGACTTTGTGGGGGAATAAGCATGATGAAGACATTCAAAAGCTCACGGATGCGTTGGCGTCACTGCAAAAAATCAATATTGAAGAAGAGATACGAGCACACCGCGAGCACACTGCCTGGGATCAAAAACGTAAAGACTTTAACGACCTATCCGGCGCAGTCAGTAGAGCAAAACTAGATCTTCAGCGCGAAGAAAAAACAGTATCTAAATTAACTAAAGAAATTGAAACATTACAGTCGCATACTTGTCACACATGCGGTCAAGAATTTCACGATAGTAAACATGAAGAAGTATTGTCCACTAAACAACATGAATTGACAGAAGCTAAAACTAAGTGCGAAGAACATTCTGCTCTCGTCTCAGAGCTACAGCTAGCGATTGATGAGATCGGAGCGCTGGGTAAGCCTCCCAAAACTTTCTATGACAGAGAAGAAGATGCTATTCATCATCGGTCGACATTAGATAATCTACAACGTCAGATCGAAGATAAGACTAACGAAGTAGATCCCTATGGTGAGCAGATTGAAGAGATGAGAAATCAGGCTCTACAGACAGTTGAGTATGATACACTCAATGAACTTACGAGATTACAAGATCATCAAGACTTCTTACTTAAATTGTTGACCAACAAAGACAGTTTTATTCGTAAAAAGATCATCGAACAAAACTTATCCTACTTAAACGTCAGACTTACACACTATTTGGATCGAATGGGTTTACCGCATACTGTAGTTTTCCAAAACGATTTGACTGTAAGTATCGAAGAGTTAGGCAGAGAACTTGATTTTGACAACTTATCACGCGGAGAACGTAACAGATTAATCTTGAGTATGGCCTGGGCATTTAGAGATGTATTTGAAAGTTTGTACACTCCTATCAATGTTCTCTTTATTGACGAGATGATTGACAATGGTTTAGATACGCAGGGAGTAGAAAACTCTCTGGCATTATTAAAGCAGATGAGCAGAGAAAGACATAAATCTATATGGTTAGTAAGTCACAGAGATGAGTTAGCTAGCCGTGTAGAAAACATACTTAAAGTAGTCAAAACCGGTGGATTTACTGAGTATAATACTGATATTGATATTGCATAAATTAAATATACGTCAGCTAAACATGCTAACTACTATGACAAATGACACAATGGCTATACGAAAATCAACCCGTAAACGATATACCCGACGATGTGGTGGGCTTCGTCTATTTGATAACAAACACACTCACTGGCAGAAAATACATAGGCAAAAAATTATCTAAGTTTAGTAAAACATCATATAAAATAGTCAAACAAAAGAACGGCACCAAAAAACGCAAACGAATTAAATCAAAAATAGACAGCGACTGGCGTGAATACTTTGGGTCAAACATTGAATTGCTCAAAGACGTCGAAGAGTTAGGCAGCGAAAACTTCACTCGAGAAATACTATACTACTGTGGGTCTAAGGCTCTATGTAGCTATATCGAAGCTCGAGAACAATTCACAAGATGTGTATTAGAATCTGATGATTACTACAATGGGCATGTACAAGTAAGAGTCCATAAAAATCATATTAAAGGTAAGATTTAATTAGACGCGGTTTGATCGAGGTAGCTCGATCCCCATTGAGGAACGGTGAGAAACCCGGTCCGGATCTTGGGTGTCAAAGGCAACTGTTAACTTAAGGCAGCAAATGATGTGGGCTCTGTGAAAAAGATACAACCCCGGCTTATAGGACTTAGATCTATCTTTGGGTCACTAGGGCTCCGTTGATATGTGATGCTTGAGTAGGGGGTACCGGTCAACCGCCTCCGTGTGCTAACGCATAATCTCATTATGATAGATGGATGTTGAACTCAGATGAAGTTTACATTTTATTCACCGTGTTTACGGTGAATTATGGATGAAAAATCTAGATGAAGTAACTAAGAACTAGAAATAAAAGACCGAATGCAAATGAGGTCTTGGATTTGCGCAGCAAATCTCTTAAAGCACAACGCAAACAATATAAAGTATCGAATAAAGAAATCAATGACTCAAAAGAAGTTAAGCCCAGTTTTTTTTGTCGTTTCCATATTATCTTTTACGATATTACCGATGATTTTTCTTTCGGCAATACTCAATTGCATGGCAGTTTCGTAAGTTAACCCACCACGCATATACCATACCATTCGCAACGCCTCCGTCCTTATATCGTTGACCTCTGCATCCATGCCGTCAACTAATTTGTCCACTCCTTCGGAGTCTAAAGTTAAGAGGCGCGCCCGAAAAAATTTGACATATCCAAAGTCAATTGCTGCGAGTATTCATTGGAACAGTTTTTACAATCGATGTTTATAGGCTGCATCTCAGCTTGTCTCTTATGTTCGATTATATATTCTTGTATTCGATTGAAAATACTCCTATCGCAGTTTCTCATAAATTCTTGTATGAATTCTGATTCAGTGACGATAGCACTGGGAGTTTTGATGGTTAAAATACTCTGTGATAGTGCGCCTACAGTCATTTCTGTCATTTTCTTCAACGCAGCACTAATGGCATTGATCTGTGCCATATCAGGATTCTCAATGGTAACATTAAGATTTTGTAATAATCTTTGTTCATCGAATTGCATTCGATTGTTATCGGACATGTTTTTATATGACATTGGTTTGAAATAAATTTCGATGTCGCCTTGTTTGATTGCCTGGCTATAGTCAGGGGTACGGATAGTATCCAATACCACACGTAAGTCAATGCCATATTCTTCATCGTTGTTGCATTTAGGGCATACGGTGGTAAAATCCATCTGATGGCCATAGGTAGCTATGCGTATAGCCACTAAGATAGTGTCTATATCAGTAGCGGGAATAGCCCAGGCATCTTTGATATTAGGTAAACAACTCTGAATGACATTAACTACTGCTTGACCATTGAATAACGCATCTGGCGTACGATATGTGATCTCATCAATGGCTGTCATGGGAAATACTGGCAATTCTTTGTTGAGGGGCATATCTAACGTGCCTGGCGGATAATAATTACCCTGACTGGGCAATTTAATATAAATCGCTGGCTGCCTAAAATATTGACTTAATGGGTTGTTTGATGTCATGGGGTTTTCCTCGTATAAGTATAGTTATGAACGAAAATATGACACCGGAAGAAATTCAAGCAATCATTGACGCTTATAATAAAGCTCTGGCAGATGGCACGCCGATATCTAAAGAATTGGCGGAAGCAATGAGAGACGCTCAAGTCGGCATTAAAAACTACACTTCCGGAATGAAAGCCAGCATGGGTCAATTGGGTACCAGCATAAAAGGTCTTGGTACGAATCTAGCTGACGGAGCAACTGGTGCTAGTGTTTTCAATGATTCGATAAACAGCGCAGCCAAAGCAGTTGCATGGTTTGCAAGCCAATTTGGTCCTATCGGAAAAGTATTCGGGGCTGTTGTTGAAGCTGGTGCCAAATACGTTGAAGCAGTAAACAAACAAGCTGATACACTATTTGAAAGATATCAAGAGCTAAGTCGCAGCGGACTTGCCTCTGGTATGGATGATGTATTCTCCAATTTACAATCCATGGGATATACCATGAAAGAAATTGGAGATATGGCGAATGTACTTAAAGAAAACTCTGTAGCTTTATCTACATTAGGTGGTACGGCAGCTACAGGTGCCCAGAAGTTTGCGGCTGCTGCTAAAGGTATACAAGATAGTGACGTCGGCACTCAATTTAAACGGATGGGGTTAAGCGTTACTGACATCAATACAGGCATCGCCGGTTTTATCAAGATGCAGCAAATGAATGGTGTAGCTGTTAGGATGACTAATGAACAATTAGCGTCTAGCGCCGCAGCATATATCGAAAAACAAGATATACTAACGAGACTAACTGGAGCAAATGCTGAACAACAACAGGAAATACACAGACAGGCCCTGCAGCGCGATAGTTATGCGGCAAAGAGATTTGAATTAGAACAGGTTCAGAGGAACGGAGCTACTCAAGCAGAAAGAGACGCCGCAAAAGCACAATTAGAAAAATTCGATGCTATGGAGTCATATTTTTCCACCAAGGCTCCGGGTATGATGAAGGGATTTTTGGCAACGGCATCTGGTGATATAGCCAGTCCGGAATTTATGACGTTTGCTCGAACATTGCCATCAGTTGCAAATAATATTTCTGATTCATCAAAAGACTTTGTAGCGACTATGGCAGGAGCATCTAATGATGCTTTAAAAACCGGTAATGATGCTACCAAATTAGTTCAATTAGGTGTAAGCGGGGTATATGAACACTTTCAAGATATCTCATCTATAGCAGCAGCCGGTACCGAAGATCTGCAAAAGTTTGCTGAACAAACTAAAAAGGCACAAGATGACGCCAAAGCAGGACGAGACCCAGCAGTAAAAGCAGAAGTTGCTTTGCGTGATGGTCTGCGTAAAACCACCCAGGCATATGATAGAGTCATTAATAATGGCATTAACCCAACGGTGACTGCCATGAGTAAGTTGGCAACTGTGACAGAATCGGCGGCAACTGGCCTTGAAAGTTTACTAGGCAAATTAGGATTAGGAACAAAGACAAAAGAGCCTCCGGCGCCTGTCGTAACAAAACTACCATCTGGATCAGATCAATTGATTAAAAAAATGTCTGCAGCCGGGATTACCGATAAAACGGCGCAAGCAAACATACTGTCTCAAGTTAATGCCGAATCTGGTGGGGTAGCTAAATCGGAAAAATTAAATTATAGTCCTGAACAATTACTTAAACAGTTTCCGAAACAAGTGGCTTCAATTGAACAAGCACGCCAAGTAGTAGCTCAAGGCCCCGAAGCTGTTGGTAATTTAGTCTACGGTGGCAGAATGGGAAATGCGGCCGATGAAGGATACATGTATCGCGGTCGTGGCCTAATACAATTAACTGGTAAAACTAACTATGA
>Ga0304729_1000052_pt1 | contig 81568 bp, 60 predicted proteins | sample C_131016_MF_Meta_FD_190475 | JGI IMG/M metagenome (GOLD analysis project Ga0304729, IMG submission 190475) | Freshwater microbial communities from Lake Croche, Canada to study carbon cycling - C_131016_MF_MetaG (v2) (version 2) | ecosystem: Environmental > Aquatic > Freshwater > Lake | place... | reverse complement strand
GACAAAACAACACCAACAACCTACAACCCAAAACAACCCCCAAAGACTAACCCTCATACTGGCTCCAAATGCCGAGTCCGCTCAAGTTCATCAAGATACTGGATTTTGTACTTCTTGGTATCTGCTCCGAAGCTCATCACGGCTTTGTATTCCTTGATGATAGAGTGTAAGGTCTTCTTGCTCGCCACTACATCTGTTCTCTCTGTGCGATCCTTGAGATCCCGTAGAAGCCGCTTCGCTTCTGGAAGGCTAGTGCAGGGGTGATGTTTCTCGCCCAGTCTTTGCATTATCCGCTCGCCTTTGTACCTGAATCGGGCATAGTACGCCCCCGATGATTCGTGTTGATACAGTCCTTCGGCCGCTTTGCGGAACTTGCCCTTCGACTCCGTCGGATCAGGTGGGTTCATTTGGGTCTTCATCTGCCCATAAGATAGAGTGGGCTAACTGGACGGGTCAACTGGCATTTTCGGGAGCCATTACAGGGGCAAAACTACTCTGTTAATGGGTTGATAGCTCAATGGTAGAGCAGTACCCTTTTAAGGTATTGGTTCTGGGTTCGAGTCCCAGTCAACCCACTTCTACAAAGTCTCTATAGAAGCGCATCTTAAGAGACTCCAGAGTCAATTAAAAAAATGCCTCAGCGCAACAATGCGCACTCAATCGCGTCAAAAATGCCATCTGTCAGGCCAGTCTCTGACAAGTAGTTTTCCGACTCTTGAGCCCTTGTCCTGATAAGTCACAAACGGAGAGAGCGGGAGATCTCAATCTTCCCGCTCCCTGAGAGTGTGCAGTGGTCACTCAATCTCAATGGTGTGATAGGTGGGGCCGTATGTCCTTCAATAAACAGCAAAAGAATATGTATGTCGTAGGTGTTACTATTACGAATTATAATAAATAAACATTGTTTATGGAAAAGAATGACCCTAGAAAGAAATCAGCTTCTTTCTAGGGTTTTTATTCAAAAGACTTCCCCGTCGAGTCGTTCGTTCATGGGGCTTTAGAGTTCTTCTCTTGCTTGCGTGATCAAAAAAACAAATGACATTCCATGTCGAACGCAAACATCTTCAAGAAGAAGAGAGGGCGACTTTTGTCATCGCGAGCGTTGACTCCTCATCTGCAATTCCAAGCAATGCTCGAGTTGTGAAATCTTTTAGCGAAGCGAAGGGAGATCTCTTGCGCGGCGAGGCTTATGTTGAGTTCAGGAGATTCGTCGGTCTAACGAGAACTGGTTCAGCGCCTTGGGTCGTCACGATCAATGATGGCGATCATCAGGTTGTCGATTCCCAACACGCGACTCTTCTCAAGGCTCTCCAGAAAGCATCTCGAGTGAATGCTCCTGATCCAGTTACATCCGACAAGCCCGAGTCTAAAATCAGCAGCCTCTTCAGAAGACTCATAGGCGAAAAGAAATACAATGCTGAGTCTTGGATTTCTGACGGGCCTCCTAAGGACTCAAAAGAAGAGTACGGGTTGTGAGGTTCTGAGCAGAGCCAAAGATTCTACCTCTTTACTGAGGAGATGCTGAGCGGAGTAGAGCATCTGATCATGGTGTTTGATCATTTCTGATCTCCGGGTCTCCCAGCAAATCGGCGTGCAACACGGCACGGAGTGCTGTATCCCACAGGTTCATGAAAATCGTTGTCGCCTACTCTGGGGGTCTGGATACCTCCGTCATTCTGAACTGGATCAAGGAGACCTACTCTGCGGAGGTCATCGCCTTCTGCGCGGACATCGGCCAGGAAGAGGAACTGAAGGGCCTGAAACCGAAGGCGCTTCGCACGGGTGCCTCCAAGTGCTATGTCGACGACCTGCAGGAGGAGTTCGCGCGCGATTTCATCTTCCCCATGATGCAGGCCGGTTCCCTCTACGAGGGTGAGTATTTTCTCGGAACTAGCATTGCCCGTCCGCTGATCGCGCAACGCATGGTCGAGATCGCGACTGCCGAGGGTGCCGATGCGGTGGCTCATGGTGCCACAGGAAAGGGGAACGATCAGGTCAGGTTCGAGTTGGCTGCTGCCGCTCTCTCCCCGGATCTCCAGGTTATCGCCCCGTGGCGCGAGGAGAGATTCCGCTCCGAATTCCCGGGTCGCGCCGAGATGATCGCCTACTGCGAGCGCCACAAGGTGCCGGTCGAGGCAAGTGCCAAGAAGCCCTACTCGATGGATCGCAATCTACTCCATATCAGCTATGAGAGCGGAATCCTGGAGGATCCTTGGTTCGATGCCTTTGCTTCCGAAAATCGAGGGATGTTCAAGCTTTCGGCCAGTCCCGAGGAGGCCCCTGACAAGTCCGAGATGGTCACGCTCGATTTCATCAAGGGTGACTGCGTGGCGGTAAATGGTAAGCCACTCGATCCGCTGGCCGTCATGAAGACGCTGAACAAGATCGGCGGCCGTCATGGCGTCGGTCGCGTCGACATGGTCGAGAACCGCTTTGTCGGCATGAAGAGCCGTGGTGTCTACGAGACCCCCGGTGGCTCGATCCTGCACTTCGCCCACCGCCAGATGGAGTCTCTCACGATGGACCGTGAGGTGATGCATCTGCGCGACGGCTTGATCCCGAAATATAGCACGCTGGTATATAACGGATTCTGGTTTGCTCCGGAGCGTCTTGCTCTCCAGGCGCTGATCACGGAATCCCAGAAGAATGTGTCAGGCACTGTCCGTCTGCGTCTCTACAAGGGGAATATCATGGCGGCCGGCCGCAAGAGCCCGGTCAGCCTCTACCGTCCCGATATCGCCACAATGGAAGCCGACCCAACTCAGGCCTACGATCAAGGGGATGCCACCGGCTTCATCAGACTGAATGCCCTCAGACTAAAGGTTGCGGCGAAGGTTGTCGCCGGCGGTAAGAAGATGCCTGCCAAGAAGCGGAAATAAGAAAGTCACCCGCAGCCGTAACGGATGCGAAGCAACGGCCGGGCAAGCAAGCGCGGAGGCTTAGGTCTTCACCGAATGAAGCCCCAGCGTTCGGAGAAGGGCCAGTAGACGAAGTAGCCTCTGCCGATGACATTCCGCTCGGGAACGATGCCCCAGTAGCGGCTGTCACTCGAGTTGTAGCTGTTATCGCCCATGGCGAAGAAGGCATGGGAGGGCACGGTAAAGGTCTCCTCCGGAGTCGTCAGGTATTGGGCGGCGCTGGGATTGGAGTATCCCCGATAGCCGTTCTCGCAGCTCATGACGCGTTGGAAGGGAGTCTGCGTAGCGATGGAACCATTCAGTAAGAGCTTTGGGGCGTCTATTCGTAGGTTATCTCCCGGGACGCCGGCGAGTCGCTTGATGTAGAACTGGGAACCCAGGGCAGGGTCGAGATTCATCTCGATGCGGCGAATTCCCGTGGTCTTGAAGACAAAGACGTCGGAACGCGACGGATTCCTGAACTGATAGGTCATGCGGTCCACAAAGACCTGGTCGCCAGCCTGAACATAGCCGTGGACGATCGTTTCCCCCGGCTCATAGACCCTGCCTGGTCTCACTCCGAAATCTCGCGCCACGACATCGCGGGGTGCAAAGATCGAGAACTTTCCATTCGTGGTTACCACTTCTGTGAAGGTGAAGAAGTTGAGCTTGGTGTGCTCGTTGAGTCCCAAGACTTCCTCTTTTGCTGCTGCCTTGAGGTCGAGATGGGTGCGCCCGAGGCGGATGAAATCCATGGCACGGTTGATCGGTCCCGGCAGGGGATCTGTCAAAGGATGTCCCAGCATCCCGTAGAGAGTCGGCTGCATCGATCCGGTAGGGATCTTGAAAGGCTTGAGGAAGTAGGCTTGGAATCCGACGGCCAGGGCGATGGCGACCACGATGGCCTCGATGTTCTCCGCCCAGACAGGGTGGGGTCTGGCGGGGATGACGGAGGCAAAACCGGTTTCAAGGGCGCGGGTTGTTTGATCGATCTCCTGCTCCTTCTTTGCGCTGATCGCGCGGTTCAGTGAGGAAATGAGTTCCCGAAGGCTCGCAATCTGTCCCTCTCCTAATAGGTCACGATGGTGGTGAAGGGTCTTGGAGGCCCCCTCGGAGAGGATACGGGCTTCCTTGATGAATCGGGGGGTGAAGAATCCCATAGCTTAAAAAGTCGGAAAAGAGAGCGAAGCAGGATCACACACACTTGGCAATCCCCGCCCGTCATCGTGCCCTTGATGCCCTTCACTATAGGATTTACGGATTTCCTGCTTTCCGAGACAACTCGTTTTTGATCTCTTACAACTCTTCATGCATACTCATGCAGCTCCTTCCACCGGTCCCAAACAGGCTGACCTGATTCCTGCGGACCTCCTTTCCAAGATTGACGAGGCGGTGACTCACTACCCCGTCTCCAAGAGGAGCGCTTCCCTTCCGCTCCTCCATCTCTGGCAGAACCACTTCGGATTCATCGATGACAGCGGCGTGGATTGGATCGCGAACCGTTTGGAACTGCAGCCGATCAATATCCTAGAACTGGTGACCTTCTATCCCTGGTTCCGTCAGCAGGCGGCTGGCAAGGTCTGCATCCGCGTCTGCCGCACGCTCTCGTGTGCCTTGGCCGGAAGCTTCGAGGTCCGGGATGCCTTCTGCAAGGCGGCCGGGATTGATCCTAAGGCACCGACGCACGGGCACACTCCTCCTGTCAGTGCGGATGGAAAATTCAGCGTCGAGTTCGTAGAGTGTCTCGCGAGCTGCGGTTCGGCTCCCGTGGCCCTGGTCAATAACGATCTCCTCGAGGATATTACCCCGGAAGGCACAGCCGTTATCCTGAGCCAGTACAACTGATCGATCCCACCAGGTAACAACAAGGCCCACGACCATGAAATCACTTCTTCTCCCTCCACATCCCAAGGAGCGTCGCATCGTCTTCAAGAACGCCTGGACTCAGGGCTATACCCCTGACATCGACTGCTACGTCAAGAACGGGGGCTATGAAGAACTGAAGAAGGCTCTCGGCATGAAGCCGGAAGAGATCATTGATGAGGTCAAGAAGGCGAACCTACGTGGCCGCGGTGGCGCAGGTTTCCCCTGCGGCGTGAAGTGGGGTTTCATCAAGCGTGACGACGGCAAGCCACACTACATCACGTGCAATGCTGATGAGTCGGAGCCCGGCACCTTCAAGGATCGGTATATTCTGCATAACGACCCCCATCAGTTGATCGAGGGGATGGCGATCGCCGCCTTTGCATTAAACGTGAATCTTGCCTACATCTACATCCGTTGCGAGTTCCCGAAGGCTGCAGGGATTGTCACAAAGGCGATCGAAGAGGCCCGTGCCAAGGGATTCCTTGGAAAAAACATCATGGGTAGCGACTTCGACATCGATATGTATGTCCACCAGGGAGCCGGTGCCTACATATGCGGTGAGGAGACCAGCTTGATCGAGTCGTTGGAGGGTAAGCGTCCTTATCCCCGCATCAAGCCTCCCTACTTCCCCGCGGTCCTCGGTCTCTACATGTCTCCGACGATCGTTAACAATGTGGAGACATTCTGCCACGTGAAGCAGATCTTCAAGATCGGCAGCGACGAGTACGCAAAGATGGGCACTGCCGGCGATGGTGGTACCCGCGTGATGTGTGTCTCGGGTGACGTCATGCGTCCCGGTCCGTACGAGATTCCTGCCGGCGGAGTGACGCTTGGTGAATTGATCAATGATGTCTGCGGCGGCATGAAGCCTGGTCGTAAGCTCAAGGCGATCATTCCCGGCGGCAGTTCCTCCAAGATCCTACGTGCCGGTGAGACCTTCAAGATGAAGGAGAAGGGCCCGGACGGAGAAATGATTGAGAAAGAAGTTCCCCTTCTCGACCTTGTTATGGATGCAGCCAGTCTTGCCGCCGCCGGTACAATGATCGGAAGCGGCGGAGTGATCGTGATGGATGACTCGCGCAACATGCTCTGGGCTCTGAATAATCTGAATACTTTCTATGCCCATGAGAGCTGTGGTCAGTGCACCCCTTGCCGCGAGGGTGTGCTCTGGATCGACAAGATGACTACCCGTATGGTGAACGGAGAGGGGATCGCGCAGGATCCAGCGACTCTCAAGAACGTGGCCGACAACATTGCCGGTCGCACGGTCTGCGCCTTCGGTGAAGCGGCCTCATGGCCCGTCCAGAGCTTCCTCGAGAAGTTCCCCGAGGAGTTCCAGGTCGCTTCCAACTAGGGTCTCCTGAATGGAACGTCGTGCCGCACTCATGGTGGCTGGCGCGACTGGGTTCCTCGGCATTGCTCTTGGGGCTTTCGGGGCTCATGCCCTGAAGGGTTTGCTGGAGATTCATCACGCACGGGAGATCTGGAATACCGCGGTGCTCTATCATCTCGTCCACGCCCCTGTCCTTCTCTGGTTGGCCCGTGAGCAGTCCGTTCCAAGAATTCCATTTCTCTGCTTCGCGTTCGGAATTCTGATTTTCTCGGGAAGTCTCTATCTGCTGGCAGTGACAGGGATTACCTGGCTCGGAGCCGTCACCCCCATCGGGGGACTTCTGCTGATGGTCGGTTGGGCCTGGATTGCATGGAGTGGGTTGCGCCCGGAATCCCGAGCCTCCTGATCCTCAGATGATCATTCTGATCTTACGATGATCGCACTCACCGAGAGTTTTATTATCCCTACGCGGGGGAAGGGGACCTATGAGATCACAGACCAAGTCGCAACCTTGCTTGCCCGCAGCGGAATCAAAACGGGACTAGCCACCGTCTTGGTCCAGCACACCAGCGCGAGTCTGGTGATCTATGAGAATGCCGATCCGACGGCGCGCGCCGATCTCCACCGCTTCTTCGAGGATCTTGTCCCGGAGGATCATCCCAACCTAATCCATACGGCCGAGGGTCCGGATGATTCCACCAGTCACCTCCGCATGGCGCTGACCCGAACAAGCGAATCCATTCCCATCGCCGAGGGAAGACTCCAACTTGGCACCTGGCAGGGAATCTATCTGTTTGAGCACCGCAGGGCCCCGCATAGGAGGACGGTGGTGGTGAGTTTGATCGGGAACTAGCTCTTAAAGACCAGCCTGCAGATCACCAGAGAAGCGGCGACACCCGCCGCATCGGCAAGTAGACCGGCGGCCAAAGCATGGCGACCCTTGCGGATCGCCACGGAGCCAAAGTAGACGGCCAGTACATAGAGAGTGGTCTCGGTGCCCCCGAGGATCGTTCCTGCCAGATGGGCTGCGTAGCTGTCAGGCCCGCAGGCCTTGACGATCTCGGCAAAGAGCCCTGTGGCAGCGCTTCCGCTCATTGGCCGGACAAGGACCAGTGGCAATACCTGAGGAGGTAAGCCAATCAGATCAAGAAGGGGAGAAAGAAGACGGGTTAGGATGTCGATGCCCCCAGCAGCCCGAAAGATCCCGACAGCGACAAGGATCGCCACAAGGTAGGGGAAGATGCGCAGGGCGACCTGAATACCCTCTTTAGCACCCTCAATAAACTCTTCGTAGACGGCTACGCCACGTAGTGCCGCGTATAGAGGAAAGAATCCGATCAGGAAGGGAATCGCCACGAGAGAGATGCTCTGGATGATGGCGATCGCCAAGGAGTGCTGTCCCTCGACTCCTGACAAAGCCAAGCGACCGATCGTGATGACAAAGAGGGCCACGTAGCCACCAAGCAGGATCTTCTTCCAAAGCGGAAATTCCGTGAGAGGTTCCACAGGAGATGGGGGGGATGCCTCACTGGCTTCACTCGCCATGACGGGAGGCATCGGAGCGAGGGAGAACATGGGTAGACGCTGCAGCAACTTCACTGAGACGATGCCCGTCACGAAGGAGCAGGTCGAGGCGACAAGCGCCGTCCCGATGATGGCAGTCGGGTGAATTGATCCCGCGGCAGCCAAAATTCCCACGGCGGTTGCGGGTATGAGCTGGACGGAACTCGTGTTGATGGCCAGGAAGGTGCACATGGCATTCGTGGCCGTACCCGGGCGGGGATTCAGAGATTCGAGTCCCTGCATAGCGCGCAAACCGAGCGGGGTGGCCGCATTGCCGAGTCCCAGCATGTTCGCCGCAATATTCATCACCATGGCGCCCATAGCGGGGTGATCCGCCGGGACGTCCGGGAAGAGACGGGTAAGCAGAGGCTTCAGGAATGACGAGAGTCGTTCCACGGCACCCGATTTCTCGGCAAGTCTCATGATGCCCAGCCAGAGAGCCATAACGGCCCCAAGGGGGAGCGCAATAGTCATCAGGGAGGCCTTGGCCGCATCAAACGTGGCGGCTGTCACGGCCTCGGTTTTTCCGGTCAGGACACCCAAGACCACGCCGCAGAGAATCAAGCCAAGCCAGAGGTAATTCAGCACGGTGAGGATTTAAAGGAATTAAGAGGAGCTCGGGAACAAAATTGAGACAAACGCTTCGATTTTACGATGACGGCCAATCGGGGATCCGCTTAAATTGAACGCACTATGTCTGTCTGCTCTGATCGCTGGATTCGCCAAAAGTCGTTGGAACAAGGAATGATCGAACCGTTCATCGACGGTCAGATTCGTGCCTCCGAAGTTGGGGGGCGCGTAATCAGCTATGGTCTCTCAAGCTATGGGTACGACCTCCGTGTCGCGGATGAGTTCAAGGTCTTCACCAATGTCTTCAGCGCCATGGTCGATCCGAAGGAATTTGATGAGAAATCCTTTGTCGATTTGAAGACCGATGTCTGTGTGGTTCCGCCCAATTCCTTTGCTCTCGCACGGAGTGTGGAATACTTCCGCATTCCCCGTGAGGTCCTGACGATTTGCGTTGGCAAGTCCACCTACGCCCGGTGTGGCATCATTGTGAACGTCACTCCCTTCGAACCTGAATGGGAGGGGCATGTGACCTTGGAGATCTCCAACACGACCCCGCTACCGGCTAAAATCTATGCCAACGAGGGTTTGGCTCAGGTCGTCTTCTTCGAGGCGACGGAACCGTGTGAGACGAGCTATGCTGATCGCGCTGGTAAGTACATGAAGCAGCGAGGCATCACGGTGCCTAGGATGTGAGCCGAAAGGATGAAGTCAGAATGATGAAAGATGAAAAAGTGAGGCTGTCTCTGGCCTCTCCGGCATTTTTGGCAGGGTTTCATACTTCATAATTCAACCTTCATCCTTTTCTTCCTTACTCATCTTCCTGAGGACTTCGGACATGTCCTCCACTTCATTCCAGACTTCGCCAGTGGCATAGATGGGAGCTTTCTGCTGAGCGGCCATCGCAAGGCAGTCGCTTGGGCGAGCATCCAGCTCCAGTACCTTGCGCTGCTGAAGCTCATTCTCGGCGGTCACGATCATCCGTCCGTAGTAGGTAGCTCCCTTGAGATCGTTGATGATTACGCGCTCCACTTTCGCACCGAAGCCTGCAAGCATCATGCCCATCAGATCATGGGTGAGGGGGCGCTCGTTCTTTGTTTCCCGGATCATCATGCTGATGGCGTTGCCGACCAAGGGATCAACATAGATGACGAAGACCTTCTGATCGTTGCCTAGAAAAACAGCGCTCCCGCTGGTCGTAGGGATGACTGCCTTGATATCAATCTGGACGACCTTTTTAGGACTCATTTGGCTCATGGTCTCACTATGTTTCAGAATGCGCCGTTCCGCATCTAAGCAATTGTGCTTAGTGATCGCCGGTGCTTCCGCATGAAAACTCGGGATGGACGATTCCTCGGCGTTTGTATTCCGCGGAAACGATCAAATAATGATCCGCCCAGGAGCCGAGTCCCTGCTGTTCCTCGTTACTCAGTGTGCGGACAATCCTGGCAGGCGATCCCACCACCATGGATCCAGGCGGGATAACGGTGTTCATGAGTACTGTGGCATGAGCGCCGATGAGGGATCGTTCACCGATGATGGAACCGTCCAGGATGATCGCTCCCATGCCGATCAGTGACTCGTCACCAATCGTGCAGGCATGGACGATCGCACCATGTCCGATGGTGACTCTTCGTCCGACCGAGACGCCAAGGCCCGTCGCGACATGAATCACGGCATTGTCCTGCACATTGCTCTCCTCACCGATCTCAATCGGGGCGATGTCACCGCGGAGCGAGGCTGAGGGCCAGATGCTGGCCCGCGAGCCCAAACTCACCGCCCCAGCAAGGAATGCGCCGGGTGCCACGTAAGCGTCGGAGGGGACGTAAGGGGTGCGGTCCATGTGCTCGCGAACGATCTTTTCAAAGTAGTCAAGATGTTCCGGATGGGAAATGTCGGCCCTAGGGTCGTCTGCTGGATGAGTGTTCATGAGGTTTTAATAACGTTTTTTACGATTTTCTCACAATGGGTATTGACAGCAAGAGGAGGTTTTTTTTGGATCAGTAGTGTCACACGACACAACCAACCAAATAACCCAACCCAACCCAACAATCCATGAGCAGCAAAGTCCACCTCGTTGAATCCGTCCAGAAGGCACTCGGTAAAGACACCTCCAAGGCACATGCCGAAAAGGTCGTCGCTTCCGTTATCGAAAGCATCAAGGCCCTCGTCAAGAAGCACAAGAGCCTTCAGTTAATCGGCTTCGGTACTTTCAAGGTTGTCAACCGTAAGGCCCGCAAGGGAATCAACCCTAAGACCGGTAAGGCTATCCAGATCAAGGCTTCCAAGAGCGTTCGCCTGACCCCTGGTAAGGCTTTCAAGCAGTCTCTCTAAGTTTTTAAGGGTTTCCCCCCCGCCCGAGAAAACCCGTTATGCCGTTTGGCATAACGGGTTTTCTCATTTCTCTGGAGAATCGCTTCGGGTAGTATCTGTTCTCCATGAAATCACCACTCGTTGTCTCCGTCACCGGCGCTGCCGGACAAATCGGCTACTCACTTCTTCCACGCATCGCTTCAGGACAGGTCTTTGGGTATGACCAGCCGGTCTCTCTCCGACTCATCGAGATCGAACCCGGAATGAAGGCTCTGGCCGGTGTGGTCATGGAACTCAACGACTGCGCATTCCCTCTTCTTGAGTCGATCGAGGCGACTGCCGACCTTGATCATGGTTTCAGCGGTACTAATTGGGCCCTTCTGGTTGGCAGCGTTCCCCGCAAGGCCGGGATGGAGCGCAAAGATCTCCTCGGCATCAACGGCAAGATCTTCATCGGGCAGGGGCAGGCCATCGAGCGGAACGCCGCCGCGGACGTCAATGTCCTTGTGGTCGGCAATCCCTGCAACACGAACTGCCTGATCGCCATGAAGAACGCCCCCTCCATTCCTGAGGATCGCTGGCATGCCATGACTCGTCTTGATGAGAATCGTGCCAAGAGTGCCTTAGCCCACAGGACCGGCGTTCATTCCCGGGATGTCACCAAGCTCGCCATCTGGGGCAATCATTCCAGCACTCTCTATCCTGATTTTGAGAATGCTCTCATTCGCGGGACCCCTGTCAGCCAGCATATCCATGATCGTGGTTGGCTCGAGGGTGATTTCATTAAGGATGTTCAGCAACGAGGCGCCGCCATCATAGCCGCCCGTGGCCTCTCCTCTGCAAAATCTGCTGCTCATGCCGCCATAGAGACAGTTCAAACCATTCGTGCCATCACTCCTGTAGACGACTGGCACAGCGTTGCCATCCCCTCGGATGGATCCTACGGCGTCGAAAAGGGGCTGATCTGCTCCTTCCCTACTCGTTCGGATGGAAACACGGCTTCGATCGTCCAAGGAGTCGATCTTGGGGAGTTCGGCAGAGCCAAGTTCCAGCTCTCGCTAAACGAACTGCTTGAGGAGAAGGCGATGGTCTCTGACCTACTGCCAAAATGAGCAGCCACATGATTCCCGATTTCAATCCAGCGACTCATCGCTTGGAGTCGGATAGCATGGGGGAGATTCCCGTCCCTCATGACAGGTACTATGGTGCTCAGACGGCCCGTTCCCTGATCCACTTTGCCATTGGTAACGACACCAAGCCACCTGAGCTCATCAAGGCGCTTGGGCAGCTTAAGAAGGCTTGTGCACTCGCCAATAGGGATCTCGGAAAACTTCCGGCGGAAAAAGCAGACTTGATCGTCTGTGCCGCCGATGAGGTCATTGAGGGGAAGTTGGATGCTCACTTCCCGCTCCGTATTTGGCAGACCGGTAGTGGTACCCAGAGCAATATGAACGCTAATGAGGTCATCTCTAACCGCGCCATCGAACTGGCTGGCGGAGAGCTCGGATCGAAGACCCCGATACATCCCAATGATCATGTGAACATGTCGCAGTCTTCAAACGACACATTCCCCACGGCGATGAATATCGCGGCGGTGACAGTCGTTCGCGAACGGTTGATTCCAGTGATTACGGAACTCCGGGAGGCTCTCCATACCAAGGCATTAGAGTTTGCCGATATCATCAAGATCGGACGTACCCATCTACAGGATGCCACCCCTGTGACTCTCGGACAGGAATTTTCCGGCTATGTAGCCATGCTGGATACTGATCTTAAACGGATTATTGAGACCCTTCCAGGACTTGAGTCTCTGGCTATCGGAGGTACGGCCGTCGGCACGGGACTCAATTCCCATCCGAAGTTCGGAGAGACCGCTGCTGCATACATTTCCAAGATCACAGGTTATCGCTTTGTCTCCGCCGAAAATAAATTCATGGCCCTTTCTTCCCATGGTGAGTTTGTCTTTGCAAGCGGTGCCCTTAAGTCACTAGCCACCTCGCTCATGAAGATCGCAAACGACCTTCGATGGCTGGCTTCGGGTCCTCGATGTGGTCTTGGAGAACTCTCGCTTCCCGAGAATGAACCGGGTTCCTCAATCATGCCAGGCAAGGTAAATCCGACCCAATGCGAGGCTGTCACCATGGTTGCCGTCCAGGTCATGGGAAACGATACGGCGATAGGTATCGCCGCTTCCCAGGGGAACTTTGAGTTGAATGTCTTCAAGCCTGTTATCATTCACAACTTTCTCCATTCCGTCCGACTCCTTTCCGATGCTTCTCTCTCTTTCAAGGAGCATTGCATTGTCGGCGTCGAGGCTAATCGCGAGAAAATCGCCGAATATGTCCAGAGTTCACTTATGCTCGTCACCGCGCTAAATCCCCACATCGGCTATGATAAGGCAGCTCAGATTGCCAAGAAAGCCCACAAGGATCACACCAGTCTTAAGGAGGCAGCCATTGAACTGGGTTATTTAAGCTCAGAGCAATTCGATGGATGGGTTGTTCCTAAGGAAATGACCCATCCCTGATAAGAAGCATTATCTTTAATTAGGATGAGATTGGAGGTCAGTTCGCTATGACGGCTCCCTTGAATTCGGCATCAGTCAATCCCGATGTCGTTCTAGTTGGGGCCGGCATCATGAGCGTCACGCTCGCAGTGCTCTTGAAGGAGCTCGATCCCAGTCTGACAATCGAGATCCATGAGGTGCTGGAGCAAGAGGCCCGAGAAAGTTCAAACGCGTGGAATAATGCAGGAACCGGCCACGCAGCCCTCTGTGAATTGAACTACACCCCGCAAAAAAATGACGGGAGCATCGATATTTCAAAGGCACTGGAGGTAAATACGGAGTTTGATCTCTCTCGCCAATTTTGGGCCTACATGACGAAGAAGGGGATCATTCAGGATCCGCGGTCTTTCATTCATCCCGTTCCACACATGAGCTTTGTACGTGGGTCTGAAAACATTGCGTTTCTAAAAAAACGCTTCGAAGCTCTTTCCTCCCATCATTGCTATCAGGGAATGGAATACTCCAATGACAGGAAGCAGATCGAGGAGTGGATCCCTCTTGTCATGGGAGGGAGGGATCCCAGGGAGGAAGTGGGGGCAACGCGCATGGTCACCGGCACCGATGTCAATTACGGTGCTTTGACATCCATTCTGCTGGATTACCTTAAGAAGCAGGAAGGTTTCTCCATTCACTTTTTTAGCCGTGTGCAGGATCTCAAGCGTGTGGGAACGGATTGGAAGGTGCGCGTCCGCGATGAAAAGACGGGCGAACACCGTGATGTACACACCAAATTTGTCTTTCTTGGCGCCGGTGGAGGATCCCTTCATCTGCTTCAAAAGTCGGGTATCCCGGAGGGAAATGGGTATGCGGGCTTCCCTGTCAGCGGCATCTGGATGCGTTGCGATAATCCCAAGGTTACCTCACGCCACCACGCTAAAGTTTATGGAAAAGCTTCGGTGGGCTCACCGCCGATGTCCGTTCCTCACCTCGACACTCGGCACGTCGACGGCAAGGTATCGCTTCTTTTCGGTCCCTATGCTGGGTTTTCCTCCAAGTTTCTAAAGCATGGATCATACCTCGATCTCTTCGGATCCATTGATCCCGGCAACCTAATTCCCATGCTTGCAGTCGGTAAGGACAACATGGCGCTTACCGAATACCTCATCGGTCAGGTTCTTGAGACAATGGAACAACGTTTTGTCTTGCTACGAGAATTCTTTCCCAATCTCGATGAGAAGGATTGGAGGCTTGAGGTTGCTGGTCAGCGAGTACAAATCATCAAGAAGGATCCCGTCCATGGAGGAATCCTGCAATTCGGCACCGAACTAGTCGCCGCCGCTGATGGATCGCTCATTGCCATGCTTGGAGCCTCCCCGGGAGCCTCCACCTCGGTGTGGATCATGCTTGAGGTATTGAAAAAATGTTTTTCCGAACGATTGGATGGCGACTGGTGGTCGAAGGTGAAGCAGATGATACCTTCATTTGGAGAGTCCCTGATCGAGAATGGGGAGCTTTGCCACAGGATCCGCACTGAAACCGCATCAATCCTTCAGGTAAAGAGCACTCCCTTCTAATCTAAGTATACGCAGTCGGTCTAATCTAAGACGCTAGTCGAAACTCATCTTCCAATGGAGAGCTTTGACATCAGGTCGGTCGTCATTGATTCGAGCTCAATGGAGACGACTTCGACGCGGCGGGTGAAGTAGTTGTAAGCGACCAGATTGGGAACCGCGACACCAAGGCCGACAATCGTACAGTTCAGGGCCTCGGAGATACCATTGGCGACCAATTGTGGATCACCACTCGCACCGATATTACCAAAGATGCCAACAAGGCCCGATAGGGTACCGAGCAATCCGAGCAGGGGAGAGATGCCGGTTGTGATCTCCAGGAAGATAAGACCCGATTCGAGTCGGGAGATTTCATGCCTTGCACGGGTTTGTACGGCGTCGAGGATCTCGGCGCGCGTCCAGTCTCTGTGCTGGAGGACGCTCAGAAGAACCCGTGACAATGGGGAAGGTTCCCGGAAAAGGAGTTTCTGAAGATTCTCGATTTGGGATCCTCCTTTAAATCCATCCAGAGCCCGAATCACATCGGGTGGCAGCGCACGATCCATCTTGATGATGAGCGCCCTTTGAAGAATTACGGCCAGGGAGAAAACCGAAAGGATGAGAAGAACGGCCATGAAGAAGCCGCCCTTCACGAAGAACTGAACAAAGCTGGGCATTGCGGCAATGAAGGGGTGCAGGTCCATGGAGTGAAGCTTAGTAAACGGTGAAGCTGTAGTCGATTTCTAAGACCCCGTTCTGGAGTGTTCTCGCAACGTCGGGAGGAATCGGCGGGAGCTTGGCATCCATGATCGAGCGAAGACTGCAATCGGTCAAAGATTCATTCCCGTTGCTGGAGACGACGTGGAGCCCGCTGACCTTACCGCTGGCGGTGACCTTAAAGCTGACATCCACAGTTCCGATGCTAAGAACCCCCATCCGCTCATCCACGTAGTAGTACCACCTGGAGCCGATGGCATCGGAGACGCCTTTGCGATAGCGGCCCAGCGGAGTGGCCTCCGCGGCAACGGAGGAGCGACCACGGTTGGAGATATTTCCATGGATCACGGTTTGACGAGTCTCAGGTTGGTATCCCATGATGCTTCCCTGGGATCCTGGAACTGAAGCCTGGCGTGGCGGGGATGTAGAGGCGGGCGATGCCTTCTCGGGTTTCTGCTCTTTTTGTTTCGAGCTCACCGCTGGGGATTCGGGCGGCTCAAGAAGCCTGATATTGTTGGGAGGTGGAGGGGTTGATGGCGTCGGTTGAGGATTGGGAGTAGAGGTGGGTGTCGGCGCAGGGGTGGGAGACCGGGTCGATTTTTGCTGCGCTGGTGATTGTGCTGAAGGGGATGCAGAAGGGGAGGGTGACTCAGTTTGTGCGAGGAGTGGCTTGCCAGCCTGAGAGGCTGGTTTTTCACCCGGGGTATGGCGCTGGTTCTGAAGTTCCAGCGCGGCTTGTTCAATGCCCAGTTGCGAGGGGAGAGGCAGCTGTCCTTCGGCGGATTGTTCGCTGGCTGCTTTGCTGTTCTGATCCGATTGGAAAGGGGAATTCTCGGGTGCGTTTTCAGAGACTTCCTTTGCCTCGATGAAGGGACGTTCGGTTGTGGAAGGAGGGGTGATTTCGAGTGTTACCTCGGGTGGAGAAGGGAATTTCTGAATCTCTTTTTTCTGCAGATTTCTGGCAAAGAGAATAGCTAGGAAAATGATCAACGCTCCATGGATCAGGCAAGAAAGGATTACGAAGAAGGGGAAGCCCTTTTTCCGGAGGCTTCGCTTGGAAATTCGTTGATCCGTGGTTGTTGTCATGACACGGAGGTGAGTTGCAGAGAGGAGGCTTTTGGAGAGGCTTTACTAATTTCTCTCTTCTGAGTCCTCTGATTCTTATAATTCCTCTGGGGAATCTTTAGACTTCCTGTGCGTGCCTGATGAAAGAGGTATTGCTGGATATACCCGGCGTAAGGTCCCATGACCTTTTCTCCATAACTCTCTAACTCGACCGGGGTCAGTTTCTTTGACCGAGAAGAGCGGAAGGAGTTCAGGATCCTGCCGATCCAGACATCCACGGGAACAGCCTCCAGCCGGCCGTAGGAAAAGAGAAGAATGCAGTTGGCGACCTTCCTTCCGATACCGGGAAGAGCGCAGAGGGCTTCGCGCGCTTCGCAGGTGCTCATGCTTACAAGTGCTTCCGGATTGAATTTTCCCTCTGCGATAAGTCGGGCCGTTCCGAGAAGGCTCTTTGCACGAAAACCAAGGGCGCAGCGGCGCAATTCGCTTTCTGTTAAGGAGGCCAGAACAGCCGGCTCCGGAAAAGCTGGGACAGGGGTATTCCCCAGATTTTTCCCATAAGCATGCCTCAAGGCCATGCTCATCTGGCGGATATGGGCAACCTGCTTCATCGGCGAGAGAATGAAGGAAGCGATACATTCCCAATGAGGTTGCCTCATAATGCGCAGACCATGGCATGCAAATGCAGCCTCGAATGAGGCGGGATGAGAGGCACAGGAGTTACGGATTTCCTCAAGATCATGATCAAAGGCCAGATAATGCTCTAGGGATTCCGGATCAATACCCCGGTAATGAAGAATTTCACCCTCCTGTCGAAGAGTCACACCCTTCTCGCCGATACATCCCACATATCCTCCTTCGAATTCCATCCAATGAAAGGTCTGACCACTCTCTAAGGTCATCCGGAGATCGAATTCAGGGCATACGATACTGCCCTCTGCTTGTTGAATTTGTTGATCTCGACTCATCGTGCAAAGTAGCTGAGGTTCTCCAGTTCGATAGCGAGGTTGACGTTGTTCACGGCAACCGTCTCGGGAAGATGTAGCACTGCAGGAGAAAAATTCAGGATTGCCTGAATTCCAGCCTCGGTAAGCTGTTCGGACACGCATTGTGCGGCAGAGCCCGGCACGCACAGGATCGCCATGCATATTTCCCGACGCCGGACGAGTCCCCTCATCGATCCCATCCCCCGGACACCTAAACTTCCCTTTTTTGGCTTTTGAGCTTTGAGATCAAAGGCAGCCACAATCTCGAACCCCTCGCGGGCGAATCCCTTATAGCTCAGAAGAGCCTGCCCCAGGTTTCCCACACCCACAAGGATAACGGGCTGAAGGCTCGCGCGACCGAGGATTTCCTCAAGCCTGTTCCTCAGGATCACGACTTCGTAGCCTGTGCCGCGTTTGCCGAGGGGACCGCAGTAGGCAAGATCCCTGCGGAGTAGAGCCGACTGGACTCCGGCCACGCTTGCCAGGGCGGCCGATGAGACGATGCTCTCCCTTTTTGCGACCATGAGACCCAGGCAACGCAGGTACAAGGAGAGACGGTAAACGGTTTTTTTTGGAATGTCCGACGAGATTCGGGCTGACTTTTCCAGCTTCCCGGGACTTTTACTCATGAAGGCAGGGAGATTCCGTCGTGAATGGCGGGGTCGCCGTAGAGGGTTGAGCTGCTAGCTGAGGTCACGGAAACATCGAAGATTTCCCCGTGAAAACGGCTTCCACCTTCAAAGATGACGATCTTATTGGTTCTCGTACGACCGGCAAGGCGGGCTGGATCATTACGGCTGGGGCCCTCGCAGAGGATTTCCTGATGTGTGCCAATGCACGCTTCGAGCTTTCTGGAGGCCGAGGCATTCACCACAGAGAGAAGATCCTGATTGCGTTCCTCTTTCTCCTCCTCGCTGAGCTGTTCCTCCATAAGGGCTGCCGGGGTGTCCCCCCGTTTCGAGTAACGGAAAATAAAGGCCCCATCGAATTCAAGTTCCTCGGCCAGATCCCGGGATGCTTGGTAATCACTTTCCGTCTCTCCCGGGAAACCAACGATAATGTCGGTTGTGACCGCGATACCAGGACGGCTTGCGCGCAGGTCGGCGACGAGCTTCCGGTACGATGCCTCCGTGTAGGGACGGTGCATGGCCTTCAGGATCTTGTCGGACCCGGACTGAAGCGGGAGATGAACATGTTCCATAAGCTTCGGAAGTCGGCCGAAGCATTCCACAAGGTCCTTACGGAAACCCATCGGGTGTGGGGAGGTGAAGCGTATGCGATCGAGTCCGTCGACCTCGTGAAGAGCCTCGATGAGCTGCACAAAAGGGCTCTTCTCTCCTATCTTTGGAAACTCGTGCCGGCCATAGAGATTCACGATCTGTCCTAGGAGGGTCACTTCACGGATTCCTCTCTCCACAAGGCTGCGCGCCTCCTCAACAATCTCGCTGATCGGCCTACCACGTTCTTCGCCCCGGGTTGTGGGGACAATGCAGAAGGTGCAGTGCATGTTGCACCCCTGCATGATGGAGATGAAGGCAGTAGCTTCTTTCTTTTTATCCGGGAGGTGATCCCGAATGGAGTTCTGGGAACCCTCTTCAATCGCGGTGTCGATGATCGGTCGGATGGACGCACCGAGATCCCGCACATCTTCCTGAATAAAAGCCTCCTCACGTTTTTTTAATGCCTCTTCCACATAGTCCGCAACTCGGTGGAATTTCTGGGTGCCGATCACGAGATCGACATGCGGGGAGCTTTTCTGGAGGTCTTGACCCAGTCTTTGAGCCATGCATCCCATGTATCCCAACACGAGTTTCGGTTTCTCCCTGCGGAGCTTCCGAAGCATGCCCATCTTGCCAATGGCCTTCTGTTCCGCCATCTCTCGGACACTGCACGTGTTCAGCAGAATCACGTCGGCATCCCTCTCGTGAGAGACAAGCTTGTGGCCGCGATCCTGAAGGTCACGCGCCACCTGCTCGGAGTCGCGTTCGTTCATCTGGCAACCGTAGGTCTTGATGAAGACGCTGGGCATAGGGTAGCTATCCTACAATCTGAATCCTTGGCTTTCCAGCACGACTCTCGTGATCCGTGACGGATCGGGATATCCTTGAAGCGATCAGAATTGGGGGGATACCGGGGTTTCTATAGTCTCGCCTGATTTTTCAGGAACTTCCCCTGCATCCTTTTGCGGTTCACCAAGGGAGTTTCTTTTCCGCGGATCAATCCTCGTGAGTCCGATCCGCTGGCCGCTTGCCTCCATCAGTTCGGCAACCCGTTTCTTTAAACCATACCCTCGAGTCCAAATAACAAACATTACCGCCGCATACAGGCCTATGGGAAGAACCATGGAATGTCCCGTGGCTGCAAGATAGATCAGCAGGCTGATCATCAGGAAGTTTGCCAGAAACGTGGTCGCCACCATCCGAGTGGCAAGGCCGACGCGAGTAAGGCATTTAGGGCCTCCATGGTATTCGGTAACGCTTCTCATGGTGACTCCCCACCAGAAACTTCCATAAATCTGAACATCCCAATCCTTCCAACCCGTGTCGGTGGAGTAGCTCCAGCCTTCGTTTTCCAAAGCCTCGATGACTGAAGTGATCAGAAGTTCGCGCCCCTTTCCCTCCTCATTCCACAAAACAAGCTTCGAGAGCCCACGGATCTTGCTGGGTTTGAAGTCTTTTTCCTTGGCGGCGATGACGGATTCCGGTGTGCGCTTGAACTTAAGCCAGGTGAAGTATCTGGACCATCCTCTCACCAAGGGCTGGGAAAGGGCGAGAAATGCCACTAGCAAACGTGCCCTGATCGTATCGAACCGTGGCTCCAGCTTGGCATGAATCATGTAGGAAAGAGCGACTAGGAAGGTAGCACCGAACATCAGGTAGGCAACGATTCGCAGGACAGGGAAAGGGATGGCCAGCAGAAAGAGAAAAGCGGTGAGGGTGACCCATTCGATGCTGCTCAGATAGGCGGCCAGTTCCGACTGCGGAGTGGGGTAGATGCACTGGAAGAGCCCTTCACCAAAGACGCCATGATAGATCACGGGTTGATTGATCAGCCAGGTGAAGCGCGGAGCTCCATAGACTTGTCCCTTCCACTTGGCGGTACCGGTAGGACCGAAGAAAACCAGGTGCTTGAAGCGAAGTAGGGATTCTGCCTCTCCGTATCCTTCTTGCTGCTTCCGGAAAGCCTTCAGAGTGAAGCGGCGATAGTGCCACACGATGGCCGAAGGGCTAAAGGCAATCACATCACCCTCCTGTTGAAGGCGCCAGCAAAAGTCGACGTCGTCGCCTGCCTTCCGATACTCCGGATCAAAGCCTCCGATCTTTTCAAAGGCCCATCGGTAAAAGGCCATATTGCAGCCTGGGATATGCTCTGCGACGACATCTGTGAGAAGCACATGGCTCGGACCTCCCGGTGCGGCGGCTACGCATGCCTGATACCAATTCTGAGCGGGAGGGGAGATATTCGGTCCCCCAACGCCGGCATAGTTGCCTGAGAGAAGGGTTCCGACAAGATAGTAGAGCCAGTCAGGATCTGCCATGCAGTCGCTGTCAGTATAGGCAATAATCTCGCCTGTGGCCGCCGACGCACCGACATTTCTCGCAACGCTGAGACCATGATTCGTCTGGTAAATGGCATTCACCCAGGGGTGATGGGAGAGAATCTCTTTTGTGTGGTCCGTCGAACCGTCATCGACAACGACAACTTCGTAATCGGGATAATTGATTTTTTTGAGAGAGCGAAGGCATGCTTCCAAGGTCTGGCCCCCATTGTAGCTACAGACGATCACCGAGACTTTGGGGACACGGGGCAGGGGCGCGTGATGCGTGATGGATTGGCTATTACCAAAAAATTCCCTGACGGTCGAAAGTGCCTTTTTGGGGGTGCGGTCGCGTTTCACAAGACCGAATGCCCAGTCTAGGATTTCCATGCCTCCGCGATGCCACTCATCCGTCCAGGCATAGAGTATGGTTCCTGCAAGGCCTCCCCTCACGACAGCATCGAGATGCCAACCGATCATCTCTGCCTGTTCCTCTTCGGTGTGACGGATCGTATCCATCCCGAACTCACCCATCATGAGGGGCTTGTCCTCGGCCAGATTCTGGAGGCGGGCCAAGTAGCGCTCAAAATCCTCCCTGCGGTGCAGGTAGACATTGAATGTCAGGAAGTCGACATTTTGCGGAAGCAGGTACTCCGTGGGAGGATAGCTTGCATAGGAGTAGAGGGCGCGCGGATCCTCGTGACGTGCGATGTTGACCAGATGCTCCAGGAACTCGGTTACCCTCTTTGCTCCCAGCCAGCGCACCATGGAGGAGGGGATCTCGTTTCCCAGCAGGTAACCGAAGATCGCATGATGGCCTTTGTGCTCGCGCACAGCATCGAGAACGGCTTTCTCCACGGAGGCTCTGACCTTTGAATCGTTCAGAAACTCGACATGCTCCATCCAGGCAATGCTGAAGAGAACCCGTATGCCATTCTCTAGGCAGAGATCTAGGAACCAACGCGGCGGAGTGGTGTAGATGCGGATCAGGTTGGCACCTGTTTCTCGAATCACGGTCAGATCACGGGCAACCTGCTCTTTCGGGCCAAACTGGAATCCCTCGGAGTCGGGGGCGAAGGGGGCGTAGGTGACTCCTTTAACAAAGAATTTTTTCTCCCCTTCGAAGAAGAACTTTGATCGGACAATTACACGCTCGGTCACTGGGAGATGTTTATTGAGAGAGTTATCCAAGTCGAGTCAGAATGAGTTAGAAGCGTGGGATGACGAGTCCAGCTCCGTCATCCAGGCTCTGGGATTGGGAAGGAATCCCGGGGCCTTAGAAGCTGTATCAAGAGGCAGGTCCCGATTTTTCTAAATCCCCTTCAGTCCTCCGAGCAGGAGTTCCGCATTACTCCTAGTAGTTTCCATATTCAGGCATAGGAGCTGCATCGCTTCGGCGGCCGGGATTTCCATGAGTTGCTTCCGCAACTGCAGGATCCGCCCATACTCGTCCGGATGATAGAGGAGTTCCTCTCGACGGGTTCCTGATTTGGTGATGTGGATGGCCGGGAAGACGCGTTGCTCCATGATGGAGCGATCAAGGTAGATTTCCATATTTCCCGTCCCCTTATATTCCTCGAAGATCAAGTCATCCATGCGGCTATGCGTTTCCACCAGGGCGGTGGCTAGAATGGTGAGACTACCTCCCTCCTCGACATTGCGAGCCGAGCCGAAGAATTTTTTGGGACGAGCCAAGGCAGCCGAGTCTACGCCGCCGCTCATGGTGCGGCCTTTGCCCTGGACGTTGTTGTTATAGCCGCGTGAAAGGCGCGTGATGCTGTCGACAAGAATTACCACGTCCTTTTTCAGTTCCACAAGGCGCTTGGAACGCTCGGAGACTATCTCCGAAACCTGCACATGGCGTGCGGTCGGTTCATCGAAGGTTGAACTGAAGATGGCGCAGTCCAGAGCCCTCCGCAGGTCGGTGACTTCCTCGGGTCGCTCATCCACCAGGAGGAGCATAAGATGGACATCGGGATGATTGGCCCGAATTGCTAGGGCCAGGCTCTTGAGCATCATGGTTTTCCCAACACGCGGTGGTGCCACGATCAATCCACGCTGACCCATTCCCAGTGGTGCGATCAGATCAACGGCCCGAGCTGTCGGATTGTTTTTGCCCGGTTGCTCCAGATAGATCCTCCTGTTGGGGAACATGGCCGTGAGATTGTCAAATTCCGTTGGGCTTTTCCAAGACTCCGCCGGTATCCCTTCAATTTCCGTGAGTGTGTGAAGCGCCAGCTTCCGTTCGGATTGTAGCGCGACCGTTCCTTTAATTCTCAGACCGGGGCGCAACTCGTACTGGCGAAGCAAGGGGATGGGAAGATTAAGATCGCAGGGAGTGGGCTGGAAATTAAATTGAGGCCATCGGATCATCGGTGCATCGGGAGCAAACTCCAAGATCCCCTCCGCAGTGAGAGTGCCGCCCCTCTTCAGTTGATCCCTCGTCAGATCGAGGGTCAGATGATGCTTTGAGGAATCCCGATGCAGGGGAAGATTTCTGGAAGCTATCATCTCCAAGAGGATCTTATGGCTTGATGCGTGAAGCACATCCATATCCAGCGGAGGAGGGATTTCGACCGGAAGCACCTCTTTTGAGGAGGTATGAGTGGGAGTATCCGTTAAGGGGAGTTCCTCACCGGCTTCATGAGAGATTTGGCCGGAGTTCATAGGTTTTTCAAAAGCGGTAGAAGATGCCGGATCTGGAGTTCTAGCATGGGAGTCGAGGAGTCATTCCAAAGAAGGTGATCCGCAAGGAGGATTTTTTTCTCCTGAGCAGTTTGGGTTTTTAACCAGGCCGAAGTTTCGTTGTGAGAGAGTAGACGCTTCAGGTTGAGTCGTTCCTTCCTGAGGGAGTCGGAACAGGCGACAAGAATGACCCTATCGAAGAAGTCTTCCAAACTTTTCTCGTAAAGAAGGGGGATTTCCGCGATGAAAATATCATTCTTTGTTCCCTTGGATGCGAGAGCAAGCGGTTTCCAGACTTTCTCCAATCGCGGATGCATAATCTCCTCAAGAAGGGTTTTGGCCGATAGATCCGTGGTGATGAGCTCGAAAAGGCGTTTCCTGTCCGGACAACCCATGCTGTCAAAACAAGCGTCACCAAATGCCCTGCGAATGAGTTGATGAACTTCTTCATCATGGTCCAGCAGTTTACGATTTTCGAGATCGGCATTATAGATTGCCGACGGCAGAAGCTGAGCTAGTAATTTTAGGGCAAGGGATTTGCCGCTCCCGATACTGCCCGTTATCGCTATCGATGGCATCTGATGGTTTCAGCAGATCAAGAGAACCTTCCTTCTCTTGATCCGCTCCGTGATTATTTTCCCCTGACAGCGGTCGAGTTCATGGACGGCTGGGGCAAGTCTTGAGGTAGTCCCAGAGGCGTCACGATCTCTGATTCCTCAGTGTCGCCGCGACGCGGCTGGCCTTCGGCATCGAGGATGCGGGGCGTGACAAAGATCACCAGATTCTTTTTGATTTTTTGGTCGGCATCGGAGCGGAAGAGTCGGCCAGCCATCGGGATGTCGCCCAAGATCGGCACCTTGTCCTGGACTTTTTGCACATCTTCACGGATGAGTCCGCCAAGTGCCACCGTCTGGCCATCCCATACCGTCACGAAAGTGTTGACTTCGCGCACGCTGAAAACCGGTTGGTTGATTGTATTCGTTGTGAGTGTTTGCGAGATTGGGATGAGTGCAGTTACAGGTAACCCGCGTACTAGAAAAGTTCCTAATTGATATCCCACGCCATTAATGGCGGATCCATAATTGATGAAGCCGTCAAAGTCCGTGACCTTGGGGTTTAACTCCAGATCGATCGTGTAACCATCAGGCCCAATCGTCGGTTTGGCCTCCAAGACTACGCCGAGATCCTGTTTGGTAAAATCCCTGGGAAAGGCAGGAGTGACTGTTGGTGGAGGGATTGTTAACGGGTCCACGACAGTAGTTCCACCCGATCCAGTGGTAGATTGACTAAATGTTGGAGGGTCGTACTGGCGTGGATAGATGAACTCATTGACGATCTTGACCGTGGCCTTGACGCCGCTCTTGGTCGTCACCTTCGGCGCGGCCATTAAATCCACACCTTTTTTCTGATTCAGGGCATGAATGACCAACTGAAATTGGGGATCCGTGAAGACCCCAGCCACACTGAAGACTCCTGGAGCGGGAGTCGTAGAACCACCAGCCTGGCCAGCCAGAAGCGCACCAATGGAATTTCCGGTGATGGCCTGATCTCCCGATCTGAGACTACCCACGGTATTCATGCGCGACGAATTGAAGGGATAATTCGCACTATTCAGAGAGTTGGATCCTCCACCGCCGCTTCCATAGACTCCGCTACCTCCGATGCTGAATGGCCCTAACAACCAGTCAAATCCGAGTTCCTGAATATTATTCTGGTTGATCTCCAAGAACTTGGTCTGGATATCAACTTGTGAGGGGGCAACTCCCATGGCCGCATCCACGAGTGCATCAATCTGGTCGATGTTATCCCGGGTGTTACGCACCACGAGTTTGCTGCCCGAGGGGAGGTAGTTGGCGCTTGCACCATCCGGAAAAACCACCCCTTGAGAAATCAGATACTCCTTGGCCTCCTGACGTTGCGCGACGCGTGCCTTGTTAGGGTCGCCCACCCCTGCTGCCCCAGCCTGAGGGAGAGATGCCCCTCCATCCAGAGCCTTAGGTGGGATGAAGGTTGGTGGAACCTGATATTCTTTGGTGATCAGGATGTCCGTCGGTTCGGAGAGAGGGACGATCGAGACAGCATAGGGATCGATCTTGAGTTTCAGGTTGCAGAGTTTGCTAATGTAATCAAGGGCTACATAGAGAGGCACGTGGGAAAGAGCCAGTGTGATATGAGGCTCTGTTGATCCAGTATTTGGCTGGGCGTGTACACCGCTAGTGGCAGCGTTAGTGGAGGCCATATCCTGAGTTGCTAATGAAGCGGATTGAGATCCAAGTTTCAGGAAAATATTCACACCCTTGTGGCTTGGATCCTGCTCGACACTTTTCTGCTTAAGGTATTCGACCGCCTCACTGATCGGTGAGTCGCTCAGGTCGATCTTGGGAATGATAATGGAATTCAGCTTTGCTGTGATCTGATCCGTTCCCCGGATGTCTTGTTGACGACCCACTGATTCGGTCGTACGTCCCTGCTTCGACTTACGGGGTGGACGCTCCCAAGATTTTTCAACCTGCCAGAGCATTCTGCTTCGCGTCTCATTGTAGGCCTCGTCAGCGTACTTGATCGTGGAATTGTGGATTTCTTCCATTCCTTTGCGTGCAGCGTTGTTATAGGGGTCGATTTGCAGGACTGCTTCGTAATGTTTGAGGGCCAGTTCATTACGACCTGTTTTTGCAAGATCAGAAGCTTGCCTGAGAAGTTTGATCACCTCTTCGCGCTTGGCAGCTATGGCCGGTGTGACTGTCTTGTTAAAGATGCCTGGCTGTTCCAGATCAGAGAGGAATTTCACTGCGGCTTTAGAGCTTGGATTCATGGAAGGGTCCAAGATGGATTTGGACACGCTTTCAGCCGAGAGGGGGAGTTCGTTGGCATCCAGAATGCCAGATTTTCTGGCGATGCTGTCGGTGAAGACGCCGTTCTGAGCCAACTCACGGGCAAAGGCCAGCGCGATGGTCGTGTAGTCCGAGAGGAGGGCCTTCCTGCTGGGATTGGCAGAAGTGCCCGAAGGGGCTAGGTTCATAGCTTCCACGGCTTGGGCATAAGCCCCCTTGAAGTCGTGTTGGGAGTACTTCTGCATGGCAGACTGCATGAGCGATCGTGCCTGAATCAAGTCTTCCTGACTGCGAACAATGGCTCGTTCCGAATCTGCAGCGACCGATGGGGACTGCGCATGGAGCTCCGAGGAAACGATCTTGGTCGTTACGATTGCGATGGTCGCAACGAACAGGGCGCAGCGGAAACAAGAGGAAGAGAGAGATGGGCGGGGAGACTTGCAGCTGGGCATAACATTGGTAAGCAACCTGTTCATCGGCTGGATTTGGATGCTGTCGAGGGATCACCCGGGATTGCCTCGGAGGCAACGGCCCTGGCATCGGGAGTAGAGATTTCCGTTCCATTTTCCACTGTTTTGATCAGGGGTTGGCCTGCGGGATCCAGTAGACCGGCTGAGACAAAGATGAGTAGATTCCTCTTGATCCGCTGGTTGTTCGAGCTGCGGAAGAGGGATCCCACAAGAGGCAGATCACCCACAATAGGTGTCTTATCTTGAACCTTCTGGACATCTTCCCGCATGAGTCCACCCAAGACAACGGTTTGGCCATCATAGACCGTTACCTGAGTGTCGACCTGACGCACGCTAAAGACGGGTTGATTGATGGTGTTTGCTGTAAGAAAAACCTTTTGGGTGCCGAGAACAATTTGACCACCCGGTAGGTAAGCCTGAGCAAGGCTAGTGATAGGGGAGCCGTAATTGACAAAACCCTCAAACTCCGTGATCTGAGGAGAGAGGCTGAGTTCAATGGTATAGCCATCTGGTCCGACCGTTGGTTCCACTTCAAGTTGCACACCGCAATTTCGAGTCTCGAAGGAGGTTGGTGTGGCTGGATTTGCAGGTTGTATTTGTCCTGGTGTTGTGGCCGAAACAACAGTCGGAGGTGAGTAGTCGCGTGGGTAGGGGAATTTCTGAGTGATATTGATTGTGGCCTTGCGCCCACTAGTGACGGTGACCTTGGGTGCGGAGACAAGATCCACTCCCTTCTGTTGATTAATGGCTCGTAATACTACTTGAAACTGAGGATTGGTGAAGATTCCTGCAAGGGCAAGGACGCCAGCCGCCGGTCCTGCGGGCGAACCGAAGAGGAGGGCATCCAATGCATTGGCGGTAACAGCGGCCGAACCCGTGCGGTTTCCGGCCGTGACATTTCCTGCCGTGACATTTCCGGCGGCATCCACATTCATGGCTCCGGCAGGGAGGCCCGAAGGGCTGACAAAGGGGTAATTTCCGACGCTTGTGCTGGGTCGATTTCCCGCGGTACCGCCACCTGTATTGACTCCACTCCCACCTGGAAGCTGGAAGGCCCCCATCAGCCAATCAAAACCAAGTTCCTGGAGATTATTCTGCGTGACTTCCAGAAATCGGGCCTCGATCTCCACCTGACTGGGGGGCGTGGCTAGCGAGACCTCCACCAGGGAGTCGATCAGGTCGAGGTTTGACTGGGTGTTCTTAACAAGTAACTTACTGCTTGAAGCGAGGTATGTCGCGCTGGCTCCCGCGGGGAAGGTGACGCCCTGGGATTCCAGAAACTCCTTCGCGCCCGCTTTGCCTACTGTACCAGATGACCCCGGACCTCCTGCCGTGGGAAGTGCACCGGTTGGGGTGGAACCGGAGGCGCTGGAGATGAACCCTGGAGGCACCTTGTATTCTTTCGAGATAAGGGTTTCTGTTGGTTCAGAGAGGGGAACGATGGCTACTGCATACGGTTCGATCTTGACCTTAAGATTTGCAGCCGAGGCAATGTACTTCAGGGCCTCTCCAAGAGGGAGGTCGTTGAGGGAAAGATTCAGTTTGGTTCCGCCATCGACTGCTTCCTTGGCCGGATCGAGTTTGAGAACTATATTCACTCCCTTCTTGGCTGGATCTGTTTCGGTTGTGTCCAAGACGCGGGATTTTTTCTGAAGCTTTTCCACAGCCTCTCGCACTGTTTCGTCGGAAAGGGAGAGTTGAGGAAGCCTGATCTCTTGGAGTTTTCGGCTGATGGCGCTGGTGCCCTGCATATCGATAGGGCTCTGCTCGACGATCGTGGTGGCGCCCGTATTGATTTTTGGCACAGGGAGTTCCCATGCCCTTGCTACGTCGGCGATCATCTGACTCCTCCGCTCGGTGTAGGCTGTTTCTGCGTAATCGGACCGCTGTTTGTTGATTTTTTCCATCCCTAGACGGGCGGATTTATTTTCAGGATCCAGATTGAGAACCATCTGATATTTGTTGAACGCTGCATCGAAGCGACCCGATGCGTAGAGCCCCTCGGCTTCGTTCATCAACTGTTCAACCTGAGTCACCTTGGAGACGAATCCAGGAGTGATGGTCCTGTTGAAATGGTTCGGGTCACGAAGTGATTTCTGAAGATCTAGCAAGGGTGCATAGGACGATGCATAAGGCTTATCGGTGGCTATTTTCACCACCATCTCAGCATCATCGTAGTAGCCTTCACTTATCCGCTGAGTGGCCAATGCATAAGCAGACTTGGAAAAGGTCTCAAGAGCCAGGGAACGCAAACCCCCAGAAGACTCACCGCCGGAGGGCAACGCATCGACAGCGCTCTTGGAAAAAGCAAAAGCCGATTCGTAATCCTTGTCCGCCATGGCGGCAACGGCTTTTTGAGTCTGGGTCTGCGCCCAGCTACTTCTTTCTTGAAGAATCCGGATTTCACGCTCGGATTGGCCGATCACCCCACTCTGCTGCGCGTAAGCAAATGAAGATGAGATAGCTGCTCCAACGATGAACCTGATAGCCAATACGGAAAGAACAGGTATTCGCAGGGGTATCTTCGAGATGTTCAGGGGTTGAGTCATTGTGATGCGAAGGGGGATTAATGAAAAAAAGTTGCTCACAGAGAGGAGCTTGGACTTGGTAAGGGAGAAGAGGATGACTTGATCGTATAGTTTTTCCCATCCTTGTTCAGCAGAATTCCCTCTTTTGAAAAATCAACGAGCTTATAAGTTTCCACATGTTTTTTGTCCAAGCTGCCCAGATTGAAGGTCTTGCCCCGTTCGACTGTGACGTCCTCAACAGAGGCGCCAGAGAGTTGGTAATGGAAGGTGACGCTTTCAACAAGTTCAATAGGAGACTTTCTGTATTCTCTAGAAGTATTTTTCTTCATAAGGATGTGATGCTCTCCGGTGAGGGTGTTTTCCAGGACCAGTTCGCCGACATCGTACTCGGTATCATTGATCGTTTTTTTCTTGTCGTTATAGTCCACCATTTTGAGGAAGGGGGCTCCGGGTAGAGTTTCCCCCTTTAGTACGACTCTTATGGATGTGTCGGGACGGTTCCCTTTTGCCGGATTGGGAAGAGGTTGAGATGGCCTCAACTGATACTCAACCGTCAGATTGTTTGTGTCAGTGATTCCGTTAGAATCAGTAACCCCGTTTGTTTCAATGCCCACGAATTCCAGGATATAGCTGCTCTTGCGGATATCATTTTCACCATAATTGAGCTTCGTGTATAGCGGGGGGAACTGTTCCGCGTTGTTGGGATCGGTTCCTGCCAGGAATTCCTCACGCACGGTAAAACCCTTATTCTTGGGATCACGGTCGAGGATGTTGACATCCGTGTAGTCGAGTTGGTGATCGATCAGCCACTGGTTCGGAACGGGGGGGTAGAGTGGCTCCTTACCCACCATCGGATCAATGAGTTTACCCTCCTTGAGGAGGTATGGACGCGAGACCAGCGGCGATGAGCCATTGTCACTCGGCTTCCAAAGCCCGGGCTTTTTCAAATGCTCGATAGCAACAACGGCATTGGAAGAGGCCGTTGGCGATACGCTTTTTTCCTGTTTTGAGAGGGAATCGGCTCCTTTTAGGGAGTCTTGAAATCCGAGCGACTGGGTGATCAGAAACACGGCGGTGCCAATGAAAATCAGCGAAGCGATTCCCAAGAGCACTAAATGGTAGTGGCGGATGATTAGATTATTCATAGGCCTGTTACTTGGCCTCAGGTTTGGGGTGCAAGTTTGTTGCGGGGGATGATCCCTGATCAGGGAACTCCAGTCCGCGGAGCTTCAGCGAGATGTCGAGAAGTTCCCTGCCCACAATAATAGGGAGTCTCTGAATCGGGGTGCTTCCGTCTAGTGCTGGAGCTGCAGTGGGAGGCGGCGTATCGCGTCTGGGGGGTTCGCTTGAGGTGTTATGAACAAGAAGCTGATCAATGATTAGGAAATAGGGGGCCGTTGAAATCGCATTCACGATTTCCCGAAACGAACCCTGGTTGCAGCGAAAGCTTACTTTCATCGCGCAGGCGTTCTCGTAGGGGGTGGAAACTTTCACGGGAACTGATGAGGTTGTTTGTTTCGGCGAATCCTTCTTGGGCGACGTTTCTGCAGTGGGTCTCGAGAATTCGGAAAGAATCAGATCCTTGTGGGTGGCAAGCAATTCGCCTAGCCAGCTCAGAACGGTGAGTTGTTTTGAAAGAAGTTGGATATCATCTTGGGAGGGAAGCCGATTTTCGTATTCATCAAGGCCGAGATAGAATCCGGGTGTTAGTGTGGCGCCAGTGTTTGTGGCAAGTGATTTGATCCTAGTCACCTCGTTACGCAGTGCATCCTGAAAGCGTTGAGAGCGATCCTGGGGTTTTGCGTTGCCGATGTCGGCAAATGTGGGCACTTGGTACTTCTGAAGATCCTTGACGAGAGCATCTAGGCTCGACTGCTCGGTGGTTATGGTTTCTTCAAGCCTGGAGAGGTTATTCTGACTGGGGAAAGGGAAAGGTTTTGGTGGTTGCGAGAGCTTCAGTAGTTGGGATGCCTTGGAGGTATAATCCGCAGAAGCCGTTCCATAATCATCCCATGCCTGATAGGCCAGAAATCCAAGGATGAGTGTTCCAAAGATCAGGGACGCTAAAAGAGAGGCTGCCAGCTTGTTGTCCACAAACCATTTGGTGATCCTGTTCATCAGTTCAGGGAAGGGGAGTAATGGGATTGCGAAGAGGAATCATGAGTGAAAAAGGATAGGCCCAGTATTCCCCATTGGGACTGCCTCGCTGGGTGATGATCTTGGATTTTTCCTTTTCCTCAACGGCAAAGACATCTGAGGACTGAAGGGAGGTGACAAAATCATCGATCACTGAGGCCTGCTTAGGATTGTCAAGGTAAAGCCCTTTGACTAGGAGAGCCTTGACAGAGGCATCATTACTCTTGGGAGAAACGCCCCTCTGAGGAATATCCCCCTCAGGTTGGATTTCGGTGATCCAGAGATAGCGTTCAGGAACCTTCGCGCTCAGTTCGGTAAGGATCCTTGGGTAGGCTTCCCGAAGGCTAACCACAGAAAGAAGAGTATCACTGGTCTGGGTGATGGAGAGTTCCTTGGATACCCTGGTTTGGATCTGCTCAGAAATCCTTTTTTCCTTGGCGATCTGTGAATCAATTATTGCCGTCGTGGAACGAGTCAAGGAGGTTGCTTGCAAAGCAAAGCCATACAAGGCTCCGAGGCTTGCAAGGAAAAAGAGGACAGCAAAAGCCAGATAAGGGAAGCGTTTGGCGAAAGCTCTTTTCTTAGATAGAGATGGGGGAAGGAGGTTGATCTTGGTTCGTGGGGAGGAAGTCAACACCATGGCCCCTCCCACCAGTTCCCCTAAATTATTGGGATTCGACTCAAGGAAGGAGTGTGCGGATTCGGCGAACTCGATGCCTTCCATCGGATTAAAGAAAGAGGTCTTTTTCTGCAGTTTTTCGTTGAAGAATTCAGCCAGATAAGGAAGGGAGGCCATTCCTCCTGTTAGAAGAATTACCGTGGGCTCGTTTCCTCCAAGATTCGACCTGTAGTAGCTCAGGGAACGGCTGATGTCAGCCTGAGTCTTAAGTAGAGTCTGTCTTGCAATACGGGCGATATTGGCCTCGACGGGGTCGATTGCTTGTTCGAAGCCTGCGCCAAGAGCAACGCTACCGCGTTGAATCTTCAGTTTTTCCGCTTCATCAAGCTCTGCATGAATATCCTTGGCAATCGCGGAAGTGACAGCCAATCCTCCTGAAGGAATGCTTCGTGAGAAGAATGACCCTTCCTCAGAGATGATCATGTTGGAAGTCCGAGACCCAATATCAAGAAGGAGGGTTGTTTCCGATGAAGATGCTGGTGAAACATGGAGGAATGCATCATAGAGCGCCAAGGGAGCGACCAGCACGGAATTGATGTTCAAGCCTGCGGAGGTTACCGAATCGCAGAGCGATTCAAGCAGATCCGTTTTGACGGCTACAAAAACAACGTTTACTGCACCGGATGGGGTGTTTCCCATCACGACATAATCCCAGACAACTTCTTCCAGAGGGAAAGGTATATTCTGTTGGGCTTCAAAATCGATAACAGCGGTCACTTGGCCGGAAGAGCCTCCGGGGACTTCCAGGGGAACAACCCTTGTAAAGACCGTATGGGAGGGTAGCACGCAGACGACATCCGATCTGGTGATTTTCCAATCCTTCAGAATGTCCTCAAGGGCGAGTCGGATCTGGTCAGGGCGCGATGTGTCGAGCGTCGGATCGATCATGAGCTCTCTCCTGGTGCCGCGAAGAAGCTTCAATCCGCCACTCTTGGTCGATGCGAACTCGGCAATCCTTAGGGACTGCATCCCGAGATCGAGGACCAAGGTTTTTTTTGGCGATGCCATGAGGGAAAAGCTACAAGGGCGCGGTTTTCTGGGAAAACCTTACTGCTTTTTCACCGACTCATAATAGTCAGAGTTGAGGGATGCAAATGGAGTCTCGTTTTTACTAAGCAGATAGCCGTTTGTCTTTTGATATTGAGGCCACCATACCCCTGGTGACTTGAGACTTTTCTGGGCGACCAACTGTCCCTGCCTGGAGATGGTGACGCCGATGTCAAGAACGGCAGATGAGGCGCTGGACGGGATCTTTCCGTCGAAGAAGCGTTCCAATGTTCTGGGGCTGACATACATTACTGACTTGAGATCATTTTGCATTGCCGGCACCGAGGTGAGGGTGACCTGCCCCGTGAGGAGTGTTCCCTGAGGGGAAGATGAGCTCTTGTTCGACAACAAGACGTAGTAGTCCAGAACGATATCGTCCGCATACTTGTCAGCGGCGTTCATTGGCCCCGTGGGCTGGCAACCGAAAGTAACCTCGATTTCCATCCAGTTTTTCGGACGGGAGGGCTTCTGGGTGGCTCCGGAATAGGAGATCGCAGGCGTTGTGACAATGGCCGGTTCGATCTTTGAAATCACGAAGCCCGTGGCATTTTGCGAGTGCAACGACAAGCTGCAAAAGAAGAGAAATGCGCAGGGAGCAAAGAGTCTTTTCAATAACTGTGGGAGAGTAATGGTATACATAAAAACGAGTCGTTTATAGCAGCGGATTTTCCCCACAAAATCCAGAAAGAACGTTCACGATTTATCTTTTTGCTCAGGGTAGCGATCCTGCGCCGCTATCGGGCTCCTTTACGGAATAGCACGGCGGGAATAGTGCGCAGGATGATCCAGAGATCCAGAAACAGAGAAGCCCTGTCGATGTATTCAAGATCAAGCCGGACCCAGTCATCGAAGTTTTTGATCGAGCTTCTCCCCTGAATCTGCCAGAGGCAGGTGAGGCCAGGCTTTACGCTCAGGCGGCGCCGGTGATCACTTTTTTCTATCAGGTTGGTTTCGTAGTCGGGAAGGGGTCTGGGACCGACGATGCTCATCTCACCTTGCAGCACGTTGATCAGTTGTGGCACCTCGTCAAGGCTCGTGTGCCTTAGAAAGGCTCCGAAGCGCGTGACCCGGGGATCCTTCTTGATTTTAAAAACGGGCCCCTCCATCTCGTTTTGCTTCGAGAGGTCGGCATGCAGTTCCGGGGCATTCGCGACCATGGAACGGAATTTGTACATCGTAAAACGTTTCCCTCTTTTCCCGCTTCTTGCTTGGGAAAAGAAGATTGGCCCGGGAGAGGTGCACTTGATGGTGATGGCGATTATCAGGCAAAGTGGCAACAGAACGACCGCTCCAATCATAGCCCCGCAGATATCCAGAATTCTTTTGATGAATTGTTGCCAAAAATCAACAGGTGATTTGCGGAAAGCCATGATCCTATTTTTGCCTACCTGCTCAAAGGTAGGAGTGCTGGTAATGCCATTGATATTTTCAGTCAAGATCCAGACATCCAACCCCTCGATTTCGCACGTCAGCGGGAGTTCATGATTTGCACTAGATTTGGACGAGACGAAAATAACCCTCCCCGCGGCTTTCTGGCGGATGTTTTGCAGGATTTTTTGTGGATCGTGTTTTGCCAGATCCAACGTTCCAATAATCTGAAGCTCCATGAGCTCTGCAGGAGAGATTCCCGAGAGGAAGGCCTCACAATCCGCATCACTTCCCACCAGGAAACTTCGCTCTCCAATGTTCCCTTGATTGTAATGATGGATCATGAATTTCCTCATGATTCCGATCCTGAGGATCAATAATCCAGGTGTTAGGATCAGGAAGAGGATCAGAACGGATCGACTCGGGATTTCCAGACGTCCGAAAATCGATACGGCACCGATGAACAGGATGAGCCAGAAGCCGGACTTAACGATCTTGAGTAGGAGCTTCTCTACGGGCTGCGAGAGGGGCTGCTCGTAATAACCCTGCAGATCGAGAAGGAGCGGCGTGAATGGAATAATGAGCGCAAGCATCCAATAGGTGCTCGAAAAGGCGGGGATCTGACCCAGCCGGTCGAGGCAGATGATTCCTGTCGATCTCAGTAGGTGACATACCCAAAGAGAGATTCCGACTATGAGTCCGTCGAGGACCATGGGTAGATCCTTGGAGATTTCCTGCTTGCGGTTCATGATGGGTAAGGAAACAACAGATGACTTTACTAGAATGAGTATCACGCGCCGTCAAATCCAGAACCTTCAGCCCCTCCTTCGGGAGGGAGCTTCTCTCGTCGTCGGAACGCTTCACGACAAGATCGGGTTGAGGCTTTTAAAAAAGGCCGTGAAACGAGCCTCATTGCTGCAAGGAGTCGATCTGCTCGAGGTCAGGCTGGACGCGCTGCCTCTGGCAGGGCTGCCTGTGCACTGGCCCCTTCCGATTATAGCTACGGCCCGCCATCCCGCCGAGGGTGGTGCCGGGAATCTTTCCCAATCAAGCCGTCAGGCTTTGCTGGAATCCGCACTTCCATGGGCTTCGGCGCTGGATATCGAGCTGCGCTCAGCCCGCGCACTCGCCCCCGTGATAGCCCGGGCCCATCAGCATGGAAGGACGCTTATCCTTTCGCATCATGATTTTAAGGCCACTCCGACGCTCCCTATGTTGAAAAAGCTGGCTTCTAAAGCCGCTGTTCATGGAGCAGATTTCTTCAAGGTGGCGACCCTGCTACGGGACCGCCATGACTTGCAGCGTCTGGTCGATCTCCAGTTGAGCCGAACCGAGATTCCAGTGATCGCGATGGGAATGGGGGAAGCCGGGCGTTTTTCCAGGATCGTTCTTGCGGGGTTCGGAACGCCGCTTTGTTACGGGTGGCTTGGAAGTCCACAGGTTCGAGGCCAGTGGCCCGCTCTGAAGCTCCGGGAAATCCTGGATGAGATGTTGCCGGCGTGAGTCCCGCTGCCTTGATCCTGCCTCTCGGGGCGGGCTTTGGATATGCCTGCGGGGCGGTTGCGATCAAGCGATCTCTTGGTGCTGGCGTATCGGGTGATTGGGTTAATTTTCTTTGCAACACAGTCATGGCAGTTTTGTTTCAAGCACTCTGGCTTTTGCCGGGCCATCAATTGGCACTCCGGATGATCCTGCCGCCGGTTTTGTGCGGGATTCTTTTTTTTCTGGGGCAGATATTCTTCTTCAGGGCCATCGACACTGGCGATGTCTCCATTGCCACTCCATTGCTAGGTTCCAAAGTCCTGCTGGTGGCGCTCTTCTCCTTTTTACTCATTGGAAACAGTCTTCCCCATGCCATCTGGCTGGGCTCTTTGATGGCCAGCCTTGGCATTGGCCTGATCTCTTATTCCCCGGGTGGAAATCATGCCAGACTGTTGGAGGCTGTTGCTTGGTCCCTATCTGCTGCCGCGGTTTTTGCCCTTACCGACGTCTTGGTGCAACGCTGGGTTCCCTCGGTAGGATACAGCAGGTTTGCCCCGCTCATGTTCGGCTCCGTCGGTCTGTTTTCCTTGGTGTATGTCCCTCGACTGATGAGTTCGAGGGCCAGTGTTAGTGGAGGGGAGATCCGCAGTTTCCTTGTTGAGGGGAGCCCGTTTTTCACGTCTTTTCCCTGGCTTCTTGGCGGAGCCTTGCTGCTGTCCGTTCAGGCTCTCGCCATGTACTCGGCAATCGGCCTCTTCGGAAGCGCCACCATGACCAATATTTTGTACGGATCGAGGTGTCTTTGGAGCGTCCTGCTGGTCTGGGTTCTGGGAGCGATGGCCGGTGATTCTTCGACGAGTCAAGGCAGGGTAGGGGTGATGACCCGGCGTCTGATCGGGGCGCTGCTTCTCTTCGGGGCGATGACGCTCGTATTGGAATAGCCCTTTTGATAGGCAAGTACCGAGATGAGCAAACTCTTTCCCGATCCTTTGGCCAAGGCTCAGCTTTCCGATTCCGAAATAGCCTCTTCTCTTGATCTCCTGATGCGGGAGGAAATCGGAGAAGAACCGAAGGGCGCCTTCTTGTCGGCGCTTCATCGACGAGGGGAAACAGCTGCGGAGCTGTCGGGATTTGCCCGCGCTATTCTGGATCGCGGCACGAAGGTGGCCCTTGAGCGTGATCCCGGCTCTCCTTTGCTTGAACTCTGCGGCACGGGAGGTGACCGTGCGGGATTTATCAATATTTCCACCGCCGCGATGTTTGTCGCGGCCGGAGCGGGTGCCCGGGTTGTGAAACATGGAAACAGGGGGGTCAGTTCGCGCTGTGGGAGTGCCGATGTCTTGGAGGCTCTCGGAATAACACTCCACATCAACCCGTCTTCGGTTGCCTCAGTGCTCGAGACTGCCGGATGCGTCTTTCTTCTGGCCTCTGATTTTCATCCCATGATCGGCACATTGTCTCCGCTCAGGAGATCCCTGGCAGCCAAGGGGCAAATGACCATTTTTAATCTTTTAGGGCCACTTCTGAACCCTGCGCTTCCTGAAACTCAACTCACCGGAATTTTCAATCCTGCCCAGTTGCTGTTCTATGCCGAGGCGCTCGGTATGCTGGGACGACATGCCGCATGGGCCGTCCATGGGGAGGGTCTGCAGAGTGATGGCGGAGTCGACGAACTCTCCATCACGGGGCCTTCCAGGGTAGTGGCATTCCACAAGCAGAATGATGCGGGGCCGACCTTTCGAGAATTCGTCATCAATCCGCAGGAGCTTGGATTTTCCACGATTGAATCCCCGGAATTGCTACTTGGTGGAGATGCTCGATCGAATGGCCTGCGTATCCAGTCTATTCTGTCCGGCCAGGAAATTGGTCCTGCCCGTGACATGATCGTGCTGAATGCAGGCGCAGCCCTGCATCTTGCCGGCATCGGGAGATCGCTTCCGGAATCCCTGTTGCTTGCTGTTGAGAGTATCGCATCGGGAGAGGCTTCCCGTGTGCTCGATCGGCTCAGGAAGTCCTCAAAATCGCACGCTGCCTGCTAAATCCGCTCAGATCCCTAGAAATCCCGGGAGTTCCTCGGGACCGAAATCGGAGAGGATTCTTCCCTCTTCAATCACAAGAACCGGAGCTTTCGACTGCCCAGAAATTTTCTTCATCTCCGCAAAAGCGGTTGTGTCAGAAAGCACGTCGATCGCTTTATAAGCGATGCCCCTTTGGTCAAGCCAAGATTCAGCCATCGCACACCAAGGGCATCCTCCTTTGATATAGAGTTTCATAGAATTCATCATGATGGTTGATCTCTCTCCTTGCCAGCATCCAGATCATGGATCAGAATTCGATGTTTTCATGGCGCGTTCGTCTAGTCGGTTAGGACACAGCCCTCTCAAGGCTGGCGCACGGGTTCGAATCCCGTACGCGCTACCATTTTATGGAGACAGCCTTCTGGACGGTTTCAGATATTTGTCCTATTTATTGGTTTATCCATGGATGCCCCTCCAGAATCGATCAAGCTCTATTGCAGGGCTGCCCATGAGTACAAGGCATCCGATCTTATTCTTCATGTAGGGGAACCGCCGATCGTCAGGGTATCTGGAAGTATTACGCCGATGGAGGCGCCGCCCCTGAGTCTAAACGACCTGATGGCCTTCCGTGCCTATTGCGGTGTTCCTTCGGAAGCAACGGACCATGACGCGAGTTTTGTTTCGGGCGAGGGCATTCGTTTTCGCGTGAACTTTCACAGACAACTTGGGGCAGAGGCTGCTGTGCTTCGCATGATCACAGGAACGCCTCCAGACATCGATACCCTTGGAGTTCCCTCCGAAATTCTCAAGAAGATGGTCGCTCGGAGTTCCGGGATCATCATCGTCTCGGGCCCGACTGGATCGGGCAAATCTACGACTCTTGCCGCTCTTCTCGAATGGGTTAACAAAAACATGGAGCGTCATGTCGTGACCATCGAGGATCCCATCGAGTTTATTTTTCAGCGCGACCGATCACTCTTTACCCAGCGGTCGGTTGGACTCGATACCCCAAGCTTTGCCGAAGGCCTTCGTCGCTCCCTGAGGCAAGCACCCGATATCATTCTGCTCGGTGAGATCCGTGATGCCACCACTGCCACAGTAGCACTGCAGGCAGCGGAGACTGGACATCTGGTCCTTACGACACTCCACGCATCCGACGTGGGTGAGGTATTGGATCGCATCATGGCGTTCTTTCCAGATAGAGAGAGAAAGGGTCATCTACAGGTCCTGGCCGGGCAGTTGCTAGGAATTCTCTGCCAGAAGCTGCTACCAACCACATCGGGTGGAATGGTCTTGGCTACCGAATTCCTGACGAATCTTGGACTCTCCCGCCAATGTATCCGTGATGCTGATCTCCCCGCCCTAAGAGATTTCATCAGTCACTCCGATCCGTCGGAATCATACGATTTCCTGAGCTCCTTTCTGGATCTGGTGACGACCGGTAAGATTGCCGAGGATACGGCGCTCCTTGCTGTTCCTAATCCTGCTGAACTGAAGCGAAGATTGAGGGGAATCACCAGTAGCTCCTCCTAGGTTTTCCTTAGACATGCATGATCTTCCCGACATCGTCGATATTCTCCGTGAAGCAGTCCGAAACGGCGCATCCGATATCCATCTCTGCGCGGGATTGGCCCCCGCGATGAGGGTGCGTGGCGATATACGCCCATACCATTGTCGTGTGATCTCGCAGCACGAGTGCCGTGAGATCATCCTCGGAGTCCTCACCGAGTCACAACGGTCACGGTTGGAACGTGATTTGGAACTCGATTTCGGCTTGCAGGTGGAGGGAACCGGACGCTTCCGCGGGAATGCACATTTCAGTCGGGGGGCGTTGGAGGCGGTCTTCAGGTATATCCCCGCGGAGATTCCCTCTATCATGGAACTGGGCCATCGTCCCTCGATCATGCAACTCAGCAATCGCAATGATGGTCTAATCCTTGTCACCGGAATGACCGGCTCTGGAAAAACCACCACGCTTGCCTCTATGATCCGCTGGATCAGCGAGAATCGTGATGCCGTTATAGTGACGATCGAGGATCCCATCGAGTTTTACCTCCCAAACAACCGCTCTATTATCAAGCAGCGTGAACTGGGTACCGACACGAGATCCTTTGACGAGGCGTTGCGCCATGTGCTGCGCCAGGATCCTGATGTCGTTATGGTCGGTGAGATGCGGGACGCTGAGACAGTCCGCGCCGCCCTGACTGCTGCCGAAACGGGCCATCTCGTGCTAGCGACACTTCATACCAACGATGCACCGCAGGCACTGGACCGGATTGTCGATTATTTTCCCGGTGACGAGCAGGCACAAGTACTCGGTCAATTGGCGAACACCTTGGCCGGAGTACTGGCTCAACGTCTCATTCCTTCCGAGGATGGTCAGCGGCGCATTATGGTCAGTGAGTTGTTGATAAATAACAGCGCCGTGAGTGCCTGTATCCGCGAGCACCGTTTTGAACAGATCGTCGGACTGATGGAAATAGGTCGCAAGGATGGCATGCATACCTTTGACGACATGCTGGAGGAGCTTTATCTCTCCGGTTACATCAGCAAGGAGGAGGTCGTGGCAGGAGCGAGGAATCCCGCACATATGGAGACCCTCAGGCGTAAACCTGCTCAGAAATCGTGATCGCATGGGCGGTATGGCGAAGGATTAATTTTCTTCTCCTTTTCTGATCCGGTCCTTCTTTCCTTCACGTTTTTCCTCCAAGGAAGCGATCTCGACGGCAAGTTGCTTTCGAAGTTCGGCGACTCGTGCATCATCCGCGAAAGCCTTGGCGATCTCTCCGTCGATGAAGATTCGCTGCTCGGCGATACGCGCCTCAAACTCCGAGTCAATTTCCGCCAGCATCCTTTTCTGATCAACACTTAGTTCGAGGGATGGGGCAGTCTTTTCCAGGCGACTCATGGCCAGTTCGTAAGCTGATTTCATAAATCAACCCTATCATTCCTGATTCGGAAGAAGAACCTAATTTGTGGATTGCACACCGGAAGCGTCACGGGAAGAGTTTCCTGATGATCCGCTTACTGAGCACTGACTTTGACGGCACCCTTGCCGATACGCTTTACCCCCAACACTGCAGCGCCTCCCTGGATCGTGAGCTTTCCGAGGCGGTGCGTGGAGGTTCTCTCTGGGCTGTGAACACCGGGCGCTCGCTGGAGAGTGCGCTGGATGGACTGAGGGGGCTTGGTGCCTCCGTTTCGCCGGATTACATACTCACAAATGAACGTCACATCCATAAGCCTGACGGTAAGGGGGGCTGGCTCGACTATGGGGAGTGGAATGAAATCTGCAGAGTGCACCACGACCTGCTTTTCAAGGAAAGTGGAACATTCTTTGAGCACATCTCGAAGCTGGTGGACTCCCATGAAGGCGTTAGTTTCCAACAACATTACAAGGGGATTCCCGAGGGGCTAGTCGCTTCCAGTGAAGAACAACTCGATCAGATCATCAGTGAGCTAGTGGCATTGCCGGGTAGACCGGAGGATTTTCATTACCAACGTAGTAACATTTACCTGCGGTTCTCCCATCGTCGTTATGACAAGGGTAGCGCCCTTGCTGAGTTAAGTCGACTGATCGATGTGCCCACATCGGAAATCTTGGCAGTCGGGGACCATCAGAACGACCTGCCGATGCTCTTTGGTGAAGTTGCGGCGATGGTCGCCTGCCCATCCAACTCTCATCCGAGCGTCAAAGATGCGGTTTCCAAAGCGGGAGGCCACGTTTCCGAACTCCCCGCAGGTGAGGGGACGGCCGAAGCCATTCATCTTTACCGAACGGGAAAAAAGTCCCACTCGGAAAAAAGAAACCGGGAAGCGGTCTTGAAAGACCAACTCCCCGGTTAAGATACTAAGCTTAGGAAAAAATCAGGCTTTTTTCTCCTGAATCCTGTAATGAGCTTTCCCTACTTTCTTGATCTCAGGAAGTTTCGATCCGGTACTGCTGAACCAGACATGTACGTTGGCATTCTTAACGCCGATCTTTTTGGAAAGATCCGTGACTTTCATGCCCGCGTCTCCGGCGGCCTTGAGGGCAGCCAGAATCTTCTTTTTGATGGCTCCGCGAGGTGCGCGCTTGGCGGTTCCTACGATTTTTTTCCCGGATACCTTGGGGCCTTTCTTGGCGGGGCGTCCACGGCGTTTGCCTGTGGCGCGAACCGGCTTTCCCGAGATCAGCGAGGCAAGTTGTCCCTCAATCGTTTCGATTTGTTTGATGAGCGATTCCTTGCGCTCCGTGAGTTTTATAAGGCTGCGCAAGGCAACTGAACTAATGTTTGTGATGGTCATAACAAAACCTTTTATTTGTTAAGTCTTTGATGATGGCAAGTATTAAAAAACTAAATATTCCAGAGTTTCTAATGGATGCTCCGTTTCCTGGGATGCTACCTAAAGGGAATGAGGTGATTCTGTTTCTTGCACATCTTGACATCTTTGCCGAAACCCGAGTCAGTGAAGAGGAATATATTCGCGCAGAATCGACTTCATCAACTGCAGCGAGGCAAGCATTTCTTGCCGGACGACGTCTTGTCCGGAATGTCCTCTCCCGTTGGCTTTCCATGGATCCTGTGAATTTGCAGATCCGCCTATCATCGGAGGGAAGACCTTATCTGGTTGGGGATTCCGTTCCCTTCTTTAGCATTACTCACAGCGGTGATCTGGTGATGGTTGCTTTTTCGGGAGAGGAAATCGGAGCTGACCTGGAGATCGAGAGACAGCTTGATAGTGTTGCCCTTGCTTCCCGTTTTTTTTCAGATCAGGAGGCTCTCTTGATAAAGGATGAGAATAATGAAGAGACCTTTTTCAGGCTCTGGACATGCCGTGAAGCGGCAATCAAGGCTGATGGGCGTGGTATGGGAAAGCTTCTTGCTCAGACTACGGTCAAGTCAGTTCCTAAGGACGAGAAAGGGAATTGTCTGAATGTCGAGATCGGAAGCGATAACTGGTCAGTTGCCCATTGGATGATGGGGATATTGGGGCAGCGTTACCATGTGGCATTGGCCACCAAGATCAGGCCTTCTCTTATTCGCTGGTGTGATCTCCGGTAACTGCTACTTTCATCCATTCATGTCATTTCAGGATCTTGGACTCTTAGAAGCCGTTGTCCACGGCGCTCAGCGGATTGGGTATGTGGAACCTTCACCGATTCAGCAACAAGCGATTCCCATCGCGATGAAAGGAGGCGATCTTATTGCCTCCGCGCAGACTGGGACAGGAAAGACGGCGGCCTTCGGGTTGCCCATTCTGAGCAAGCTCAAGAAGTCGAATGGCAAGACACGATGCCTGATCCTGGAGCCGACGCGTGAACTTGCCCTTCAGGTAGAGGAAGCGTTCAAGGAATTCTCTGCTTTCACTGATCTGGAGACGGTCGTTATCTTCGGTGGGGTTGGTTACGGAGCGCAGCGCGAGGCATTGGCCCGCGGGGTAGATGTCATTGTTGCAACTCCCGGTCGTCTGCTGGACTTCATGCAGCAGGGGGAGATCAATTTCGGCGACCTTGAGATTCTTGTTCTCGACGAGGTCGACCGGATGCTCGATATGGGGTTCCTTCCCGATGTCCGCAGGATCGTCGAGAAGTGTCCCAAGGAGCGCCAAACGCTCTTTTTCTCTGCCACGATCCCCGAGGAAATCGAGCGCCTCTCCTCCTGGTGCCTCCGCAATCCCGAAAAGATTTCCATCGGCGCACGCCGCTCAGCGGCCGAAACCGTGAAGCATGCCTTCTATCCGGTGGCTGCAGATCAGAAACTTGATTTACTGAAAGCGATGCTTGACCGTACGGAATACCATAGTGTTATTGTTTTCTGCCGCACGAAGGATGGCGCTGACCGCATCGCACGTCAGCTTGAGAATGAAAAACACAAAGTCGCCGTGATGCATTCGAATCGTTCTCAGCAGGAGCGCGTGGATGCGCTCGAGGGATTCAAGACCGGACGTTACGAGGTGATGATTGCCACCGATATCGCCGCCCGTGGTATCGACATCGCCGGAGTCAGCCACGTCATTAATTATGATGTGCCCCAGCATCCCGAGGATTATGTCCACCGCATCGGACGAACCGGTCGGGCCCAGAGTGAGGGCGATGCCTTCACGATCATGACGGCCGAGGAGCTTCCCCATGTGAAAGCTATCGAGACCTTCATTGCGCAGAAAGTGCCCCGTGAAAAACTGGAAAACTTCCCTTATCTCTTTACCATGCTCTTTCAGGAGGATGAGGCAGCAAGAGTTCTCAAGAATATCCGTGGGGCCCGCACCTTGAAGGGTTATAGCTACGGAGCAAAGCGTCGTCGCTAGCCCGGATTTTTCTACCTGATCGCAGGGCTTCTTTGTTCTCTTAAAAAGAGGCTTGCGATTGGAGTTTTCGGAGCAACGGCTGATGCTCTTTGAGCGATTCCGATGGTAGGTGATCGATGAAGAGGATTCCGTGGAGGTGATCCACTTCATGTTGGGCGGCACGCGCAAGAAGCCCTTCGGCCTCGAAATCCAGGATCGACCCGTCAAGATCCTGGCAGATCAATCTCACTCGGATAGGGCGTTCCACTTCGTCATGGAGTCCCGGCATGCTTAGGCATCCCTCGACTTCCCAGGATCGCTCTTCACCGACCGGATGAATCTCGGGGTTGATCATCACGAGCGGCATTAGCGACTCGAGCTCCAACTCCCTTCCGTCAATCCAGGCGCGACTGGGACGATCCTCGAAGGCAGGCATCACATCAATCACTGCAAGTTGAATGGCGCGTCCGATCTGCTGGGCAGCCAGACCGCAGCCATCCTCCTCGTACATCGTGAGAAGCATTTCATTGGCAAGCTTAAGAATGGAGTCATCGATTTTCTCGATCTTCTTTCCCTTGCTGCGCAGCGCTGGGTGACCGTATTTCACCACTTCGAGTGGCTTGATCGGGTTTGATGTGACTTTACTAGGACGAGCCATGCAGATTAGTGGGGATGCTGGTTACTTGTTCAGAGGTTTTGCAATAGCGGGTATATTTTTGATTCCCGCTATTTGCAGTGCATCAAGTACCGTGACCACAGTGCCGAAGGGGGCCTCTTTGTCAGCCTGCATCGTGATTGAGCAACCGGGATTTGCTCGCTGTGCCTCATGGATCGCAGCAGGAAGACCGGAAGCCGTGATGGGCTTGTTATCGAAGGAGATCTGGTCCGACCCCTTGATCTGAAGGAGGATTGCCTTCTTCGGTTGGCTAGTCGCTGCCGATGCGGACTTGGATTCGGGAAGGTTGATCTGCAACTGCGGGAGGCGCTCCTTGAAGGTCGTGGTGACGATGAAGAAGATCAGGAGAATCGCGAGAATATCGATTAGAGAGACAACAGTTATCGAGGGCATCTTTCGCCGCTTAGTGTAGAATCTCATAGGGAGTTAGGTGAAATTAATATGGAACTCAGTAACTCAGGAAGCAAAGAAGAGTGGATGAAGTGAATCTGTATATCCAGCGGGAGGACATAACTCTGTATACTGGTGCTTTATCTCTTGGGATAAGGTTGAAGGGATTAGGCTTGTCTCTTTCCTGCCTTTCTGAGTTGCACATCAAAACTCTCTCAGATCCCAAAAAGTGGTGGCGGGGGCACTCCATCTGGAGAACGCCTTGTCCTCGTCTGCAGCGGGGTGGATTACGCCTGCACCGTGAGTGTGGCGGGACATAAACCGGATGGCGGATTTACGAGAGAGTAAGATCCACGTGAGGTGCGGCGGTGAGCGTTACCTCAGGTGGCAGGGAGGCTTGCGCCGCGATGCGATCGCCCTGCCGCTGCCAGAAGACACGGATCAGACCGCGCGGGTGGGGCAGGGAACCTTCAGCCTGCGGATGACTGGAGGCGACGGGGTCGAGCAGCCAATGATCGGGTTGGCCAGGGGTCGCGAGGCGGAGCCCGAGGATGTGTTCGGTGGCGAAGATCGCGGGTGTGCCGCTCCAACTGTGACAGCAACTCCCTTGACATTTCGCGGCGCTGTTGAAGTGTTCGGGGAGCGTGGGATACCCCAGCGATTTGATAAAACCGTAATGCTCATGGATGAGCGTTTCGGCGAGTTCAACCCGGTTGTGATGCGCCAGGGCAGGCAGGAGGTAGTAGAAAAAATATAGCTCGAAGTAGCCGCTGAAGTGAGGGCCTTGGGAGCCATGTTGAAAATTGGCACGCAGCCAGGGTTCGAGATAGGAGAGAATGCGGTCGGCGGGGCCTATGCCGTAACGCAAGGCGAGAATGTTGGCATGGATGGCGGGAGTATCCGCGCCGATGCAGGCGTTGAAGCGGCCTTCGGTCTCGAACCATAAGTGGTCGATCAGTGCCGCGGCAGTTTGTTTGGCTTCTGCGGTATAGCGGATCGCATCGGATGCATGTCCGAGGACAGATGCCAGTTCGGCGGTGGCGCGCAGGGCTTCGATGCGGAATATATTGATGACGGCATTGCCTGCTCCCTCCCGTTCGGATGCCAGCACTCCCCAGTCGATAAAACAGCGCATCCCGGTTGTATTCCAAAGCCCGCTCTCATCGGTCTTCCAGGATGGGCTGGCGAGGATCCGCTGGATGACCGGCCACTGATCAGCCGCAAAACCGGCATCCCCGGTGTAGGCCCAGAAATCGCGCACAGCCTGGATCCAGATCAGGGAAAAGTCTTCATGCGGGCGGGTAAGCCAGGAGGGGGCGCAACACGCAAGCTGACCATTGGGAAGCTGGGCAAGGCCAAAATTTTGAAACGTATGGCGGGCGACAGACAGCTCGGTGGTGATGAGGCGGTTGAGGTGGAAGTTGACAAGCGAGTCGCCGATGTAGCTGCCACGCTCGCGCCAGGGACAGTCGGCATAAGCCTCGTCTGTCGAGCATTGCAAGGTGTGGACCGATGTCCGCCAGGCCCAGTCGAGCACATCGTCGCCGGAGGCGAAGCTTCCCTCACAGGAATTGAGGGTGGTCCGCCTGCGGATGGCCACATCATGAAGCGCCAGGGTGACGGGCGACGAACCTTCGGGAATCCGAAGGACGGCCTGAAGAAAAATGCCGCCCCGCGGGTTGAGAACTTCGATCCGCTGGCGACCGCCCTGCAGGAAAAACCGGTCGGCGGCATCGGTGAAGGGATTGGATTGGTAGAGGTTCACGCAACCGTCGGCGCGTTTCCAATCGTCATAGGCCACGTCGAGCAGGCTTCCGGCTGGCGCCTCCACCTCAAGAACCGGATGCCCATAGTATTCGTCGCCAAAGTCGAACGCCCACACGGCTGAGTGCGCGGTGTGTGTGGCCACTTCATCCAGGCGGCTGTAGGGAAGGTCGCGCCCGATGGATTCGGCCGACGGGCTTTCCCAAGCGACGAGCCGGGCAGGGGTAATCCCGTGGAGGTCACTGACCGCAGAGTTCCAATCCTCGGGGATCGTGTAATCGGACGGAGTTGCCGGACAAGGAAGAATCGATTTTACCGGCAAAAGACCGGAGAGGGCAAAGGTTTCGACGCAAGCGGGGTCGGGACTCGCGTGGAGCGTGGCACCGCTCTCCCGCGGGAGCCCGAGCAGGTAGGACCAGTGATCGAGCAGAGCTTCCAATCTGCCTGCCAGGAAATTCCAACCTTCCTGCAACTCGATGAGGCATTCGCCATGGTTGCCAAGACGATTCGGGTAATTGATCGTGACGGGTTGCCCGTTCAGCTCGATCCGACTCCAGAAACAATCGAGGCAAACCGTCTGCCGCCGCGGCGAATGGATCCAAGTGGCGTAGGATAAGAACTGTCTTTCGGTGGTGATTTTTTGTTGTTTCTGCTCAGGGCGTCGAATTTGAAATCCCCAGCGCAGGGTGTCGACCAGAGGTCCTGCGGTCAGGGTGCGGGCGGGACGGACAAAGGCGTAGTCGGGACAGGGGGATGTGCGCGGTTCGGGTTTTGCCCAGGGTGTGGCCTCTGGCGGCAGGCTTGCAACAGGCAGGGCGGCCGGAAGGGCAAGCTCCTCAGCCAGGATTCGGGTGTCGCAGATTTCGACGGGATTTTGTGCGAAACTAAAAAAGGGCGCCTGCGAATCCCAGGCCTTGTGAATTCTGGCAAGCCATGCGCCCGGGGTGGCGAAATCGGTTGCCCCATCGGAGGTGCCGCCTGCCGCGATGAAGCCCGGCAGGCCGTCGGGCATGGTTTGGAACGACGAACATCCATAGTAATTGACCTCGACACGGACCACGTTGTTTTCCTTTTGCAGATAAGGTGAGATCTCGTGCGTGTCGTATTCGGGACGGGCGGTCACAAAACGCCCCGGCCCATACGCGACAAAGGTGTCGTTAACGAAGAGGCGGTATCGGGTGTCCGCGAAGAGGTGCAGCAGGACCGCCCCGCCGGTTTTCAAGGCGAAGCGCCGCTCGAAGCTGACAAATTGGTTCCGCCCCGGCGGAAGGCCTTCGACCCAGCAGAAATCGGACAATGCAAAAAGGTGGTTGCTCAAAACGTTTGACGGGATGAAACCACCTGCCAGATCCGGTTCAAACGCTCGTTATGTGTATCGTTTCACTGTTTTACTTGCTTCCGGGCATTGTGAGAGCCGGGGCACGATGATTTGCTTTCGAAGGAGATTTCGGTTCTCAAAGTCTCAACAAAAAAAACAATACATATTATGATAAACCCAACCAACCCGGCCCTTGCGATGTCGCGGCGTCTGCTGTCAATATTCTGCCTGGCACCTCTTGTCATGCTGTCCGTTTCGCCTCTCTCTGCCGAGGACCAAAAAGAGGGATGGAGCGTCCTGGTCTCCCCGGATAACTCACTCTCCTTCAAGTTCCTGCGGGGGAACGAACAGGTCTTCACCACGAGACTGGGAGGGTGGGGGCCCAAATGGGGTTGGCGTTCTTTCGAATCGCACGAGAAAGCCAGCGGCGATGAACTGGTGCTGACGGCGCCGTTTGAAGCCAACAAGGACGAAGGACAGGTCATCCAGGTCAAACAGCGTGTCTGGAGGAGCGGTGACAACGAGGTTTCCATGAACTTCGAGCTATCCGCCGAGAAGGACGTTCCGCTCACGATGCTGGTGCTCAACATCGGTTTCGAGGAGAAGTTCCGGGACGGCGACATCCTCCTCAAGCACGCCGACGGCACCGAGTCGACCCTTCCCCTGAGCATCGGCGGCCCCGGCGAGAATCCCGAGACCGGAACGCTCGTCTTCCGCTCCAAGAGCCTCGGTGATTTCACCGCCACCATCGATCCCGCCGTCAGGATCATCAACCACGACACCCTCCGTATCGTGCTGGCGGCCGAACTCTTCAAGGCGGGCAAGCAGTCCGTCACCGTCACCTTCCATCTCCCCGGTGCGGCCAAACTGCTCGTGAAGCAGTCCGACATCGACCAGCTCACCAAGGTGGTTCCCGGCGAGGACTGGTTCCCGGTGACCTCCACCGCCGACGTCAAGCCGAGCGTGATCGGCTTCGAGGATTGGCTCGACAAGCCGGCCGGCAAGCACGGCGGGGTGAGGATGGTCGGGGACCACTTCGAGTTCGCGGACAAGACCCCCGTCAAGTTCTGGGGATGCAACCTCTCGTACGCCTACTGCGCCCCCGGGAAGCAGGAGGCCGAGCACACCGCCGCCCGCTTCGCTAAGTACGGGGTGAACGCCGTGCGGCTCCACAAGTTCACCGGGGCCGGATGGGAAGGGATCGGCGACCCCAACGACGCCACCAAGGTGCTTCCCGAGGGGCTCGACCGCTTCGATTACTTCGCCAATGAGCTGGCCAGGAACGGCGTCTACTACGGCTGGTCCCACACGTATCACTTCCGGGTGAAGCCCGCGAACAAGGAGCGACTCCTGGCCTACGACGAGATCGTCGCCAACACCCAGGGCGGGATGGCCGGGGACACCTACGCCCTCATCAACTGGGCCGAGGACTGCCAGGACCTGCTCATCGAGTCGGTGGTGAACCTGCTCCGGCACAAGAACCCCTACACCGGCAAGACCTACGCCGAGGATCCCGTGCTCAGCTACATCGAGCTGCAGAACGAGGACGACATCTTCTTCTTCACCACGGTCGACGCCCTGCCCAAATTCCCGACCTACCAGAGGAAGCTCAACGAGCGCTTCTCCGGATGGCTGAAGGAGAAGTACAAGGATCAGGCCGGCCTCCGCAGCGCCTGGAGTGACGCGCTCAAGGCCGACGAGTCGATCGAAGCCAAGAACATCGCCGTCAACGGCCTGGTCTTCGAGATGGGCGACGCCCTGCAGAACACCTCCGGCGGCACCCGCCAGCGGCGGCTCGACAACGCGGCCTTCCTCCACTTCGTGCAGGACGCCTTCTACGGCAAATTCGTCAAGGCGATCCGGGCCGCCGGCTACCAGGGGGCGCTTTGCGGCTCCCCGTGGCAGGCGGCCTCGGGCCTCCCCCACTACTACAACCTCCTCTCCGACGCCACCGTCGGGTTCATCGACCGCCACGACTACTTCGAAGGGAGTCTCAACGACACCCTCATGGGCCACCCGGGAGGGGGCGATCTCTCCATGGGGCTCCAGCAGGTGGCCGGCCGTCCCTTCGGGGTCTCCGAGTGGATCCATGTGTATCCCGTGCTCTACAGCGCCGAGGGCCCGGCCCTCTTCGCGCTCTACGGCATGGGACTGCAGGGATGGAGTTCCTCCTACGAGTTCCAGTCCTCCGCCCAGATCCCGACGGCGTTCAGCGACCACGTCGATGCGCCACCCTTCGGCGTCTGGAACGTCGACGTCCCCACCCAGATCGGCCAGTATCCGGCCCTCGCCCGCATGATCGCCCGCGGCGACGTGAAGCAGGGTGAGGTGATCGGCGTGCGTGCCATCAGCGACAAGAACCTCGCCGAGGGGACCTTCGACTTCCGGGAGAAGGTCGTCCAGAACGGCGACGTCAAGACCTTCACCGGCGATACCCCCGCCGAGGCGCTCGCCGCCGGCCGCCTGCTCGTCAAGTTCACCGGGGCGACGAACGAATCCTCCCTCTTCCCCGACATGGCGAAATACACGACCAACGGGGCGATCGTCTCCACCACCGGACAACTCTCCTGGGATCACAGCGACAAGGGATTCGTCACCCTCAACTCCGCCGGAACCAAGGCCGTGGTCGGCTTTGCCGAGGGGAAGACCCTCCCCCTGGGTGACTGCTCCTTCACCGTGAAGAGCCCTTACGCATCCCTCTTCCTCACCAGCCTCGAGAAGGGGAGCGACCTGACCAAATGCAAGGGGGCCCTCCTCACGGCCGTCGCGCGCAACGCCAACTCCGGGATGAAGATCCTCACCGTGGACAACAGGCTCGTCGAGAACGGCTCCGGACCCATCCTCATGGAGCCCGTGAAAGCCGACATCGCCTCCGGTCGACCCATCGCCGCCGTCAACGTCCTCGACATGGACGGCCAGCGCACCGGCAAGACCCTGCCTGTCGACGCCAAGAACGGCTTCTCCATCGACAGCGCGAAAGAGAAAACCATTTATTACGAAGTGGTTTTCAAGTGACGTATGATGTGGCGACGACGACGGCCCTTCCTCGCAATGTCACGGTGAGCGCCGCATGAAAGAACCGCCAGCCACTCGAAATCCGTTCACTCTGCCGGACATGCGCCCCCATTCCAAAGAGTAAAAGATCATTGAGGATTCTGATGCATTATTACGGAATAACAGGGATCTCTGATTCTCCTTATGCCTGCTGGAAACCCGATTGATCTGCGCCCGAGACTGCGCGAATTCGCCCGGTCCATCCAAAATCGCGACGAGACACTCTTGCCGTCCGCGCTGGAACTGGCACGCCGCTGGAAGATGGTCCCCCGCACCGTCAATCGGGCCGTCTCCCTTCTGATAGCCGAAGGGTTCCTCACGCGGCGGGGAAATAAATTGCACGTCACCCAATCTCCCGTCCAACGACCTAAGACTCAGGAAGCGCCTTTCATCATTCACTCCCTCACAAGGGAACCCCCGGAATGGATCCGAAAATTGTTTGATAGCCGGAACTGCGCCCCTGTGTTTCATCATTGGACGGACCCCACACAATACTGGGTATTGCTCCAAAAGGTACGAGAAACGCCCTGCGAAGGTATCATCCTGGCGATCGGGCCGGATATGAAACCGCCACCCACGAGTATCGCTATTTTAAAGGACCTGATCGAGCACCGGATCCCAGTGGTCTGCAATCAGCCGATTGAGCAGTGCAATCTGGTCGTTTCTGAGATGTTCGAACACCCTGCCGTCATCCGCCAGCTTGTGGAAGGAGGGCACCGGCGGGTGCTGGTTCCCTATTCATTCGATGATTTGCTGAGGGATATTCCCAAATTATCCGGGCGGGGCAGGATTTCATCGATATTCGACGATTTCGGCATCGATGTGATATGGGAGCCGCTGGGGCCCGCTCCATCCAAGAAGCGGCTGCACGAGATGCTCAGCAGGCATGTCTCGGGCAAGGGCCGAGTGACGGCGGTTTTCAGTTTCGAGCTGGAAACAGCAGTCCGCTGCTGTGAATCCGCACGCAGCCTCGGGATCAAAATTCCGGCCGATTTGTCGGTCCTCCTCGCGCTGGAGACGAGCAGCCGGGTCCCCGGCAGCCTGCCGGTCAGCACCTGGTGGCTCAATGGACGAACCGGTCCCCGGCTGGCGATCGATCTGCTGGTCAGCCAGATCCGTCATGTGCGCGCCACCGGGCAGATGCCCGGGCCGGAGATCATCCGGGCCGAGCCGGTTTTTATCGACCGGGGGACGATGGGATCTCTAAGAAAGGGCTGCTTCTCTAAAAATCAAACGAGAGTGCAGGAAGTTTGGCAGAGCCGATGGCCCCTGGATCTGGTCGAACGCCGCAGACGGGTTCTCTCGGTTAATACCGGCCCCTACCCGGCAGCCACCAATGCCCTGGAAGACGAGTGGCGGCCCTTGGATCTTGGCGGCATTTGTAACCGGCATTTCGGGCGCGAACATGGATGGCTCGGGGATCTGCCATTGCTTCACCTCCCGCATGGACGCGAGAAAATCCATGGCGTTCCCTTCCAAATTGCCGCCAGTTCTTTCTCGACCAAGGCGAATTGCCTGATCATGCGTTCCTCCCACGCCCATGTGGGCAAGGGGGTGGAGTTGCCGGCGGAGATTACAGTGGAAATCGGGCAAAATGCACGGGCTGTGTATTTTTTGCACGCCTGCGGATGGGCCTCGAAGCAGAAATCATTTGCCCGCTACGAATTCCATTATAACAACGGAACCGTTAACAGGGTTCTGCTGGATCCGATCAAGGGCGCGCCAAACCCGCAATCCGCCAAAAAGGAGCGCCTGCGCGGGAATATCCAGGATTGGTGGCCCTCCCCTTTTATCCCTCAATTCCAGTTCGCCCATGCCCGCCATTATGTCGTGACCGACGGCGGCGATCCGTTCCTCTACGAGCGATACCTTTACACGCTGGAATGGATCAACCCGCATCCGGAGAAAAAAATAAAGTGCCTGGTGATCCGCTCGGACCCAGAAGCCGAATCCACGCTCGGGGTGTTGGCGATTACAACCCGCCTGATCCGGGGATGATGAATATCCAACTGCGGAAGGCTAATATTCGAATGCTGTTTTTATCTATCGTGACGTTGCTCGGAACCGCAGTGGTCGGGCGCACAGGAGAATCCAGCTGGGCGTTTGCGCCGGGGGCGCGTCATTGAAAGCACTGGCGAAGACCCCCACCTCACCTCCCTTATGCCTCTCACGCCCACCCTCCGCCCAGAGATTTGCCGTCCATGATCGTTACCCGCCAATCCCGCATCCCGTTCCGCTGGCTCTTCATGGCGATGGTGCCGTGGGTGTTTTTTTATTTCCTGATCACGATCGGAGGGGTGAATTTTTTCATCCTCAACCGGCTCATCGACAATCCGGCAGCTCTGACATTCGCGGTTTCGTTGCCGGGTTTGATCTTCACGGTGCTGCCTCTGGGCTCCTACATTTCCTACACTTCGGACCGGGTCTGGACGCCATGGGGAAGGCGCAAGATTTTCCTGGTTGCGGGGTTTTCCGGGGCGGCGTTGATGATGGTGCTCTACCCGCTCGCGCCTACGGTCTGGGTGTTTATCGGCCTCATGATTGTGGCGCAGTTTTTCGGCTGCTTCAACGCCCCGTTCGAGGCGATGCAGCTGGAGATCATCCCCCCGGCCATGCGGGGCCGATCGACGGGCATCAGCACCTGGATCACCACGGTGGTCAACATCCTTTTCTGGATGATGGTGGTCGGGCGCTTCGACGAGGTGATCCCGTTTCTTGGCATTCCATTGAGCGGGGATAAAATCATCTATTGGAGTGCGGCAGCCGGTCTTCTCATCGCCCTGTTCATCTACTTTTTCGGGATCCATGAGCTGCCTCCCCACAGCAGGATCACCGGCGAGAAGTTCCGCCTGAAAACGATGTGGGAGGCGCTGACGGCACCGCAGCTCCGCTACCTTTACGTTTTTGGGGTCGCCTCGATCCTGCTGGGGGCAAACCTGGGCGCACTCGGCCAGTTGCTTTACATCAACCAGTGGGGATACAGCCTTCAGGAGATGGGATTCAACATCGCCGCGGGGGGGATCATCAACCTCTTCATCATCCCGGCCGTCGGCTTCCTGGCCGACAAGGGCAAGGGGCACAACCGGATGAAGATCTGGATCGCGTGCCTGGTTCTCATCCTCCTGCTGAATGTTTCCTACTTCAGCTACGTCACATGGTATCTGCCCGACCAGCACCCGTCGCTCGTGGAAATGATCTTCTTCGGGGAAGTCACCTGCGTGGTCGGTATTGTGGCCCAGGTGGTATATTATCCGCTGGTTTATGATTATGTGCCCCGCAACCTCATGGGCACCTACTTCGCGGGATTCGGCATCCTTTCCGGGGTATTCCAGTTTCTGACGGTCAACGGCCTGGGTGTCTTCATGCTGTGCTGGGCGAACCTCTTCCAGCCCCCGGCCGGGGAAATGGTCAGGGTCTGCCTCGCGCAGGAAATGACCGGGGCGGATGTCTCCAGGATCCTCTCCGCAGCCACCCTGTCCACACCCGATGGCGGAGCCGCCGACCCGAAGGATGTCATCGTCCGCCCTTGGTATGCCAACGGGGTCTCCAAGGATTCCGGGCTGTGCCAGGAGATCCGGCTCCGCGATCCGGCCGGGGACGGGATAAGAGTCCGTGAGGAAACCCTCAAAAAAACGATAAATGCCCTGGAGGCCAAAAAGAATCTGGGCGATGAGAGCCGGTTGGCGGAAATGCGGGCGGAGCAGGCGGGGCTGGCCGAGGAAATTTCGAGGCGCGTCGGGATTTGGAGCGGCGAGGTCAGGCGGGCGCTCGGGGACGTTCTTATCAAGCCAGGCGGGGAAACACTCGCGGCGGCGAAAGCCCGGGCGGGCACCGCCCTCCTGCCCACCCTCCGCAAGGCCAGTGCCCGCGAGGTGGATAAAATGAATAGAATCCTTCGCGCCGAGGATCCCGGATTCCTCGGTATGCGCATCGTTAGCCGGGGGCATGGATTTTTCCTTTCGGTTTCCCGGATGCTCCCCGACGGCGCGGACATGGACGCGGATATGGACGCGACCTGTTGGCGAATCGAGGAGATTGCGCGGACGAAGGCCCGCGGGCTTGTTGCCCCGTCTGCCGTTCGCGCCGGGGTGGTAGTGAAGCCGGTTCTGGCAGTGGAAACCGCTCTTGTGGAAGATCCTGTTCCGACATTCTCATCCCCGATTTCCCGGGCCATGGAAGCGGTGCTCTCGCCGTTCGCCGAGGTTCCTCCGCCAGACCAGAAACTCGTCAGCCTTGCGAGAAGCCTCGGGGCGGGCGATGGTGCGGACAACGCGCGCGTCGAAGCCCTCCCGGCAAGAAACGGACTTCGCGTGACCTGCGCATTTGACGAGGAGGCGCTGCGGAAGGAGGGCGATCCGGCAGCCATGCTCGTTGAGAGGATCCGGGCCGAGGGGGCTTCGCTCAAATTCACGGTTCCGGCCGAACTGGTGGACAAGGGGATCGTCCCGGTCAAATACAACTACCTCGCCGGCTACCTTTACATCTTCTTCATGGTGTTCTGCGGCTTTTTGCTCGTGGGATTTTTTCTCATGAAGGAAAAGGCCGGGGTTGTCAGAAGACTGGGAGCGCAGGAAGCGGAGGCCGAGGAATCGCTCGAGGGACAAAAAGAATTGCAACCGGAAGCGTTGGCCCCTGGCGCTGTGCCCGCCGAAGCGGGGAAGGCCGAGACGTATACCCCAGGGTTCTTCCTCCCGAAATTGGCTTTTGCGGCGCTGGGGTTGGCCGCCATGCTCCTCGCCATTTACCAGGCCTGGCCGCAGCTGAGATTGCTGGCGCACGGAGAATCCGCCGAGGCGGTTGCGGTCGCTGTTGTCGCAAAAAAAACCGGCCAGCAGGACTTGCGACTGGGAACACAGGCCAAACTCGATGCGATGACGAAGGAGATCCAGAACGCCAGAGATTACCAGTGGACGTTCTTCAACGAATACCGTTTTGAGCCCCGGGAGGGCATGCCGGTCATCTTCTGCCGGGAGGTCGGTTGCAAACTCAAGCCGCCGATGCCGCTCCTCGACGAGAGCGGCCTGCCCGCCACGGCCTGGCTTCTCTACGACCCCGGGGAACCTGCCAGAGCTGTCCTTCCGCTGGAATACAGTTCATGGTTTGTCCCCGCGCTTGTGGCCACCTTGGGGCTTATTGCCTTTCTTGTGGGCTCCGCCCTCGCATGGGCTGCCAGGAAACCCATCCCGATCACGGTGGATTGACAGGCCACGCTCCCGCACATTTTCTGTGCTGGAGCATCGGCGCGCCCTGAGAGGCGATCCCCGCTTGCCCCCATTGACTGGTAGTCTGCGGCCTCCCAAATCAAAGAATAAACCTCTTTACAATCCTAAGCCAGCGGAGCCGGCACGGGTGGCGGCATTGCCCGAGCAGCGGACCGACTCCAGCACCGGGGGCAGCGCGTTATCGCCGCGTCGCTTGGTATATGAAATGAATTCGCACGGTTTCTGCCTGAGATCGATCAGGCGGCCGAGGGAAATGAAACGGAATAGAGATCTCTATCCTGTCGTCTTTGTGCATTCCGTCGCCACTTTCCTTTTGCCTTCGCATGGGAATGGGGGAAACTTCCCCTATCGATTCACGAAGAACCTACATAGACAACCCTAAAATCCACTCAACTAGAACCCCCCCCATGAAACCCCCCCAATACATCCTCCTCGCCGCGCTGAGCTCTCTCCTCGCGGTTTTTTCACTCGGCACAACCCAGGCCTCTAGCATTGTTGGCTGGAATGCCAAGGCAACAAATACAACCCTCGCATCCGCTACAAACTCCACGCTCGATCCTAATCTTGCGGGACCGGTAACCTTGAACCTGGGGTCCGGGTTCAATGCAAATAGTTATAATGGCAGCACATTCGGCGGGTATGGAACGACGGATACCTCTTCAGGACTGGCGGCTGCAAATTCGGCTGGAACTTATTGGTCGTTCACGCTGACTCCGGCATCCGGTTATCAAATGGAAGTTGATAGCGTGGTTGTTAATCAAAATATTGAGAATCAAGGTAATCTGCACGGTCTATTTACTTGGCAAGGGACTCCTGCAACCACTGTCAACCTGGCAAGCAGCTTGGATTCCTATGGGTCTTCTCTTGGCTCTGCCTCTGTAATTCAATCGGGCTTAGATTCCGGTTACTTTACGCTCAATTTGACTACCCCCTTCATCACCACTTCAGCGGTGACATTTCGGATTGCGATCTCCGAGAACTTTGGTTGGAAATCTATCGGGCTGGCACCTGATAATTACTGGGATCCCGCGCAGGAGCAGGCTGCATTGGCGGTCAATGGCGCCCTCACTTCTGTTCCCGAGCCGGCGACTTATGCAATGCTGTTGGGCGGGGTAGGCATGTTGGCCCTGTTCCGCCGCCGTCGGGACTAATGTTTCATACTTCAGTCTTCATACTTCATACTTTTTTGGATTGGCTGGAATGCGCGCACAGCATGCAGCGGGGCCTGTGCGCGGGATGACTGCGAGCGGGTGATTCAGGCCGTCGGGTTCTGGATGGTGCCCCTCTCTGACAACAATGGAAACTCACATCGAGGCATTGGTGCGCATGGCGCTTCCGCTGGTTGGGTTGATCGAGCCCGGAGCCGGATTCAAAATCGGAGAATCCAGGCGTGAGTTTTCCCTCGTCAAAACCGACGGCACGTTATGGACCTACACCGAGGCGGTCACCGGACTTCAGGTGACCGTGGGGTTGCGGACGGTCGATCAGACGGTGATCCTGTCCACCGATCTCGAAAACAAAGGAAGCGCGTCGATTTCCGGCATTGAGGTCCTGGAACCGCTGAGGATTGTTTTCAATAGCCCGCCAAGCCGGTGGCGGCACATTTATGCCAACGGCGGGACGAGCGATTGGATCTATCCGCCCACAGCCTACACAACCCATGAGCAAACCGGGATCGAATCGTTATTGAAGATCGAAAGCGACGAAGAAGGAAGATCGTCGAATCTGCATCTTCCTTTCTTGATCTCGCTCTCTTCACGGGCGGCGGAGGCCGACGGGCTATTCTGCGGAATGGAATGGTCCGGTGCCTGGCAAATGAGCTTCTGGAAGGAAGACGAGACCCGCATCGGCTTCTGTGCGGGCGTCAAAGTGGCTGGCCTGACGCTGAATCCCGGGGAAAAGCTCCAGCTTCCGGAGGTGCACCTCGGTTTCTTCCGGGGCGGCCCAGAAGCGGGCACCAATGCGTTGCGAAAGTATCTGTACGAAAGGGTCTGCCCTGCCTACCAGGACAAGCCGATGCTTCCCCGCGTGAGCTACGACCACTGGTTTGGCATCGGCAACAACCTGAACCTGGAGGTGATCAAACAGCAGGCCGATCGGGCCGCCGAACTGGGCGTGGAGGTGTTCGTGGTCGATGCCGCTTGGTTCCCCGGCGATTTCCCTTTCGGGGTCGGCAATTGGAACGACGTTGACCGGTCAAAGTTCCCCGAGGGATTGGAGCCCCTGGCGGAGTATGTCCGGAGCCGGGGAATGGACTTCGGCCTTTGGTTTGAGGTCGAACGGGCGGTCCGGGGAACCCGCTTTGTCGAGGAACACCCCGAATGGTTCCTGACCGTTCCCACGCCGGAGCGAAGCGGCACCCAGGATTACCACCACCTGAATCTCGCCATTCGTGAGGCGCAGGATTTCGTGATCGAAATGGTCGGGGCTTGGATCAGGAAACTCGATCTTCGCTGGAGTCGCTGGGACTACAACATTGATCCGATGTGGCACTGGAGCCAAACCGATCCCACGCTCAAGATTCAATTTGAATATTTCGCCGGATTATATCGGGTGCTCGACACGCTGATGAAAGAACACCCGAACTGGATGGTCGAGGCCTGCGCGAGCGGCGGCCGACGCATTGACATCGGCACCATGAAACGCGCGCATACCTATTGGTTTTCCGACCAGACCGAGATCCCCGAGTTATGCCGCTACATGCAGGCTAGGGCGAACCGGTTCCTCCCCGGTCACCTTTTGAACAGCAGTGTTGCGGTCGGCGAGAAGGCAAGGGATGAGGATTTCTCCGACACCTCGATCCTGAGCCGGATGCTTGGCAAGTTGGGATTTGACGGCTCGATTAGCCGTTGGTCCCCGGAGTTGACGGCGCGCATGGCGCTCTGGTCCGGCATCTTCAAGGAGATCCGTCCCCTGCTGGTTCAGGATTTTTACCCACTGCTGCCGCAGCCGCAGACGGCCGAAGATTGGGATGCTGTCCAGTTTGTTTCCTATTCCGGTGACGAGTCCGTTGTGTTTGCGTTTGCGGGAAACCGCGATGACGCGATGTCCTTAAGACTCCGCGGACTGCAGGCGGACCGCCACTATTCCGTCACGCGAATGCCCGACGGCGTGAGCGCGATCGTCCCGGGTGAAATCCTCATGAAGACCGGGCTACCCATCGCTTTGGAACAGGCTGAGGGCGGACTGTGGAGAATCCGCTTTGCTAATTCTCAAATCCATCCATAAAAACACCCAACCCTTATCAAATCATGCCGCGTAGCAGGGAGCGCAGACTGGCTGGCATCCTATGCGCCCTGATGATGGTGAATCCCGCCGTCAGGGCTGACGATTCTCACAACCCAAAAACCACCACCATGAACGCAAGCGGCTACGCCATTCAAGCATCGGAGACCCGCGACATCGACCGTTTCGTGGAGACGATCGAACACAGTGGAAAGATCAGTGTCCATGACATCAAGCAGGGCTGGGGGCATATGGTCCGAGGCACGGGTCTCGTAGGCGACCCGATCAAAATCAAGGAACGGGTTTTCGGCTGGGGGCTGGCGGGTCACGCCGACAGTGAAATCCGGCTGACTTCGGGCGTTCCGTTGAAACGGATTTCCGGCTTCGTCGGCATCGAATCCAACCCGGACACGCTGCAACACCAGGCCAAAACGAAAGCCGTCTTTTCGATTGGCAGCACCTCGGGAACGCTTTGGACCAGCGAACCGCTCGATCTCCACTCAGCCGCGCAAAAATTCGATATTGCGCTGGACGGTCAGAAGGAGTTGACGCTGCGTGCCGTCGCGGACACTCCCGAGAAGCAGGGGCATATCGACTGGGGGGAACTCTGCGCCGAGACGATGGATGGGGAGCAGGTGCGGATCGGGGATGCGAACGAACTTTTCACGTCCGGTTTTCTGCCCATGGACTTCAAAGTTGGCGAGGAATCCATGCAGGATTTCATTTTGCGCTGCAAACTGGAGCGGCGCAAAAACAGCGGGGAAGAGCTCTTCATTTTTCGCGATCCTCAAACGGGGCTGGCGCTGGAATTCACCTTGAAAAAGGAGAAGGACTTTCCTGTCTGCGAATGGCGCATTCGTTTCAAGAATGAAGGCCAGACGCCGACGCCGCTCCTTCACGATGTCAAATCGCTTTCCCTCGGCCGCGAAAACCGGGGCGATCCGATCCTTCTTCGGGGACGGGGTTCCTATAATCTGGATACCTATCCGTTTGTCGGCGAACTTTTCCGGTACAGCTTTCTTCCGGTCCGGGATGAGGTGGACAGGAGCAGTGACATCGTATTCGGCTCCAGTGGCGGCCGCAGTTCGGATTCCTGGCTGCCATTTTTCAACTACAAATTGCCGGGTGACGGCGGATTTGTCTTTGCGGTGGGCTGGTCGGGTCAATGGCGGGCGAGGGTGACGCAGACCGGCGTCGAGGCCGGTCTGGAGCAGTTGAACGCCAGGCTTCTGCCGGGCGAAAGCATCACGCTGCCGTCCATCACCATGCTCCGGTATGCCGGTGGCGACCTGATGCGCGGCAACAATATTCTGCGCCGTTTTTTGCGGGAGCGGATCGCCCCGCAATACAACGGCAAGCCGATCGTGATGCCGGCTTCGGTCGGATATTGGGGCGGCATGGCCGAACCGATGCATCTCGAACGCGTCGCGAACATTGTTAAAAAGAAAATGCCTTTGGACGTTTATTGGATTGATGCCGGCTGGTTCGGTGTCGAGAAGCCCGGCGAACCGGAGGATGTGATGACCGACTGGGGACCCAATGCGGGGGACTGGAATTTTCATCCCAAACGCTGGCCCAACGGATTGGGCAAAGTTTCCGGGGCGGTGCACCAGACGCGGATGAAGCTGTTGCTCTGGATGGAACCCGAGCGCGCCATCTTCGGCGCCCAACTGCCCGAGGAACATCCAGACTGGTATCTCGGTGAGAAGAAGCCGGGCGCGACGCTGCTTCTCAATCTCGGCAATCCCGAGGCGCGCGACTGGGCGATCCAGTTTGTCTCCGGGATGATCGAAAAAGAGCGGCTCGATGTGTATCGTCAGGATTTCAACCTGGAACCGCTTCCCTACTGGCGCGCTAACGACGCCCCCGACCGGCAGGGGATCACCGAGATCAGGCACATCGAGGGGCTTTATCAATTTTGGGGCGAACTGCGGAGGCGCTTCCCGAAGTTGATCATTGATGACTGCGCCAGTGGCGGGCGCCGGATCGACATCGAACTGTTGCGCCTGAGCGTTCCGCTTTGGGCCAGCGACATGCAATGCCAGGAATTCAATCCCGATTACAACCAGACCCATGTCTCCGGACTCTCCCATTGGATTCCGTTCTTCGCCTTTGGAACCCTGAATGAAAAAGGGGGCGACACCTATAATTTCCGAAGCACCATGGCCGCCGGAATCACCGTCCATTACCACCTGGATATAGGGCCGGTTGCTGCCGTCGATTATCCCGATGGATGGTTGCGAGACAGGCTGGAGGAATTTCATGCCGTCAAAGACAGCATGTCCGGTGATTTCTACCAGCTCTCCGGGGAAGTCTCCCTATCGCCCAAGGTCTGGAGCAGTTCGGAGTATTACCGTCCGGATACCGGCTGCGGCGCCGTGTTTGTTTTCCGCCGGCCGCAGGCGGATTATCTGACCGCCTCGATCCGGTTGCAGGGAGTCGAACCAGGGGCGAGTTATACGGTTCGCGATTTCGAATCCAAGCGCACTTGGCGCGAAACAGGGCAAACGCTCATGCAGCGTGGAATCCGCGTTGAGATGCCGCACCCGCGTTCCAGCAGACTCTTCTTCCTGGAAAAGGCCGGGGGGAGCAAACAGTGAGTTTGGGGAGACGAAGGAAAAGGAAACAGATCCATCATTATCACTATGAACTATACTAAAATGAACCTGACCCGGATTGCGACACTCATTTCCTGCCTCATGATGGCCGCAGGGCCAGGAGGCCGCAGCCTAGCGGAACCGGCGGGTGCAAAGCCGCCGGAAACCTTGCGTGTTTATTTCCTCGGCAACAGCGTCACCGATACGTTGCGTTACGCACCGCTGGCCGAGCTGGCCAAATCCCGAAACATAACCCTGGACTGGGGCCGGACCATGGTTCCAGGCGCGCCGCTCGAGCACCTATACACCCACCCGGGCAGCGGGTTCAATGAGCCCCCCTACGGCACCTGGGACAAGGCCCTGAACCAGTTTGCGTGGGATGCTGTATCGCTCCAGCCGTTTGACCGGAATCTGTATGATCTGCCCAACCCGAATGTTCCGCCGGGCGAAGATCTCAACGATGTGCCGATGTGCTGCAAGTTTATCGAGATGGCGGCAAAGATGAACCCCGACGTGCAGATTTACATCTACGCGCGTTGGCCGCGCATGAGTTCGGATGGCAGGGGATTGAACTTCGACAAGAACGACTACGATCCTACAAAGCCGGGCAGCGGCGCGGATCTTTCCAAGGTCGATGATTTCCAGGAACGGTGGAACGCCATTTACACTCCCGGATGGGATTTGAAGAACGAAAGCGCAAGTTACTTTGATCAATTGTTGAGCGAAGTGCGCAAAAAGAATTCTTTTTTGAAAAAGCGGCCGCTGCTGGTTCCGGTGGGTCACGTGATGGCCGCGGTCGACCTGATGATGAGGCAGGGGAAGGTGCCGGGTTATACGAGCATCTACCAGTTTTACAAAGATGGGATCCATCTCAACGAACCCGGATCCTATCTCGTCGGCTGTACCTATTTCGCGACACTGCTGCGACAGTCGCCCGAAGGGCTTCCGACGGAGCCCTACGGCGAAATCGATCCGGTGCTCGCGAAGATCATCCAAGAGACTGCCTGGCAGGTGGTCAGCCAGCATCCCGACTCCGGCGTGAGGGGAGGTAGACCGGCTGGCCCCTGATTTATCAAAGTAACTTTCACCCCCATCCATGAGAACGCCTCCGAGACGATTTCTGGCGCCGCTGGCTCTTGCCGCGGCTACACTCTCCGCGTTCTTACTCTCCGCGCAGTCTGCGCGGGCGCAGGCGATTAATGCCACGGTGGTCTCCACCAGCCCGGTGCAACTCCGCCTCGACTGGGATTCCGTGAATTTCTATGGAACCTCCATCTACCGGAAACTTTATCGGCGCCCCAAAGGCGACACCGCTTGGGGGACTCCGATCTGGACGAGCGCGACGGGATCCTCCGTGGGTAACATCTTGAGTTATACGGATACCGCAATTACTTCCGGTTCCGCCTACGAATATAAACTTGAGACCTTTAACACGAACAACACTCAAAATGGTTATGGCACCGTGAGCGGCGGGGTGAATGTGCCGGTAGTGGAGAGTCGCGGGACGCTGCTTCTGCTGGTCGATGTGTCCCAGACATCCGCGCTGGCTCAGGAGCTGGCGCAGCTCCAGCAGGATCTCGCCGGCGACGGATGGAAGGTGGTGCGCTCGGACCTCGCCCGCGAGTCGGTGCTCGAGTCGGCAACCGGCACGGGCGTCGGACCTGCGCGCCTGGCAGAGGTGTCGGCAGTCAAACAGGTGATCCTGACTTCCTACACCAACAACGCCGATCTCAAGGCGGTCTATATCCTCGGTCATTTGCCCGTGCCGTATTCGGGCGATCTCGCACCCGACGGACATGGGGAGCATCTGGGTGCATGGCCGGCGGATACTTACTATGCCGATGTGAGTGGCACCTGGACCGACACCTCGGTCAGCGATGCAGGGGCAAGTGACACGCGCAACTGGAACGTGCCCAGCGACGGCAAGTTCGATCAAAGTGTCATTCCCTCCAACCTAGCTCTGCAGGTGGGACGCGTCGATTTTTATAACATGAACGAGTTTCCGACCAGCGCGGTGAGCGAAACGGAGTTATTGCGGCGTTATCTGCGCAAGGCGCACGATTACCGGTACAAACAGGGCGCCTACGCAAATATTTCCCGGCGCAACGCGGTCTATGACGGGTTTGGCAACTGGAACTCACAGAATTCCTATTCCTCCGGCGCTTCTTACAATAACTGGACCGGCCGCGGGGTCATTGGACGCGATCCTTCCTTGACGGATTTGATTCCCAGCACGGGTGCGGCCAGTCCCTGGTTCGCCTGGATGGAGGCCAATCCTTCCAATACCTACCTGCTATGCTCGTTGCAGAGCGCCGGCCAGTCCGACGGCAACGCATCGGGGAATTCCTCCGATTTCGGACTGCGCCCGAGCCGCTCGGTGTTCAATGTGATTTTCGGGAGCTATTTGGGGGACTGGGGATTTGCCAATGACTACATGCGGGCCTCTCTCGCCGGAAACGCGGCGGGCGATTCGCTGGGGTTGACCTGCTTCTGGGGGGGCGGCCCGAATTTCGTCTGGGATTCGATGGCACTGGGCGAGACCGTCGGCTATGCGACATGGGTGACCGAGAACAACGACGGCTACAACCTAAACGGCTACTACAAGCCGCCCGGGATTAACGGATCCAATCGAGAGGTGCACCAGGGTTTGATGGGGGACCCGGCCCTGAGGCTCTATTCCGTGCAGCCGCCGCAACATATTCAGGCAACCAGCAAAAGCGGTAATGTGACCCTTGCCTGGGATGCTTCGACAGAGAGCAACCTTCTGGGGTATCTGGTCTATCGCGGCCCTTCATCAAGCGGGCCATTTACCCGTCTGACTTGGACCGGCACATCGACCACCACTTACACTGACAGCACGGTCACCACTGGCTCGGCCTACACGTATATGGTGAGAACCGTGAAGCTCGAAACGACCCCGGCCGGCACGTTCCAGAACCCGAGCGGCGGCGTTTTTGCTACGATCACCGCAAGCGGAAATGCGGCCTCGATTCCATCCGCTCCGACCAACCTGCAGGTATCGGCTTCCAATTCGACCACGATCAACCTGACTTGGACGGGCAATGATCCGAATGCTACCGGCTACCTGGTCCAGCGCGCCGGCAACGGGGGCGGCGGGTTTGGCACGATTGCGACGCTGTCAGGTTCTGGCGGCGCCAGTTACACCGATTCCGGACCGCTGACTCCGGGGACGACCTTGTATTATCAGATCATCGCAACCGGTAGCGCGGGGAACTCCTTGCCGTCCCAGATTGTCGCCGTCAGCGGGTTTGCCGGTTCGATCAATCTGGCCGGTTATGTGACGCATTGCACCCGCAGTGCGGATCCGGGCTATGCGGACGTGCCGGTAAAGCGAATCGGCGGCAGCTCGGGAGTAGTGACGGTGCAATACACGACCGCTGTGGGCAGCAACGACACGGCCTTGCCGGGGGTGGATTACACGGCGACTTCGGGCACTCTCACTTTTGCCGACGGGCAGACCCAGCAGGTCATTCGGGTGCCGCTGCTGAAAACCAGTCCTCAGCCGCCGGTGTTCTTCACGATCCAACTGAGCAATCCCACCGGCGGAGCGGGGCTGGTGAACCAGAATGTCTGGCCCCAGGGTTATCCGGTTGTACTGGTCGCGGATACCGCCGCGCCGCTCACATCACCCTGGCAGCTGACGTACATTGGAATGGGGAGCGCATCGGGCGTCACCACCGATCCGGGTGCCGCAGGGCTGGTAAGCGGCACCCTGACCTCGGCCTACTGGGGCGGTTTTTTTGACAATACCGCCAACATGCAGGAGTGCGGGCAGTTTATTTATCAAACAGTGAGCGGCGATCAGGTGATGACGGCAAAAATCACCGGCTCGAATTGCGACGGAGCGGTGCTGATGGTCAGTTCGGGCACCAACACCAGCACCAACGAGATGGCTTGCATCCGGATCACCAAGGCCAGTGTAGGAGCGCAGTTCGTGGCGCGCACCTCCAACACCTCATGGCCGCGCACGGAAACCTCCCTTCCGGCATCGGGAACCTATACTGCACAGAGTTACTGGGTCCAGATGACCCGTTCGGGCAACCTGTTCACTGGTGCGATTTCATCCGACGGGGTGACCTGGACGACCTTGGGAACGGCCAGCACGCCTGATATGCCCGCGAATGCGCTCTGGGGGTTCTTCCAGGAAAATGCCAATGCCCTGGCGGGAGCCCAGTACAGCAATATCGTCTTCTCGGCGGCCCCGCCGCCCGCGGCGCCCGGCAACCTGGCGGCCGCGCGAAGCGGAACGGGCGTCAATCTGACCTGGACGGACAATTCAAGCACGGAGTCGGGGTTCAGCATCCAGCGCTCGGTGGCGGGTGCCGGTTCGTTCTCCGTCATTGGAACCGTCCCGGCCAATACATCCGCATATTCGGATACCACCGCCGTCTGGAACATCAGTTACACGTATCAGGTGTGCGCCTTTAACAACTCCGGAACTTCCGCCTTCAGCAACACGGCCACGGCTGGGCTGTTAACGGCTCCGTCCGCGCCAGTCGGGCTCTCGGCAACCGCCACCGCCGCCAACGGCTTCACGCTCACCTGGACTGATAACTCCGGGCTGGCTTCCGGATTTACCATCCAGCGCCAGGCGGAAGGGAGCGCGACCTGGGTGACGCTGGGCACCGCCAGTGGCGCCACCTATACCGATTCCACCCCTTTGGCGAATACCGGTTACCGGTACCGGGTCCAGGCCTCGAACGCCGCCGGCAGTTCCAGCTTTACCGCCGGTATGCCCGTGGCCACGTCGCTTGCCGGGGGATCCGGAGTCTTTACCCCGGTTGCCGATGCCCAGATCGGCAACAATGCAAACGCCGGTGTGAACTATGGAAGCGCGACCAGCATGAACAACGCACAGGACGCGTATGGCAAGGGCACCAACAAAAACGAGGCTTATGTTCAGTTTGATCTATCAAGCCTTGCGGGCAGCACGGTGACGAGCTGCTCCATGACGGTGACAACCTCCGGCACCGTTGGCGGCCTGGGGATCAACATCGACTTATATGCGCTTTCCAGTTCGATGAATTCCTGGACCGAGTCGTCCCTTACCTGGAATAATGCTCCCTGTACCACGACAACCAATCCTGCAAACAAGTACAGCGGATATTTCTATGTACCCGGCACCACCACGCCTGTCGGCACCACCATTCAAAACCTATATGCCAACGCCTATCTCATGCCTGCTCTGAACAACAACACAATTGTCGGAGCGAACGGCCTGGTAACGATCTACTTTCATTCCAACGGAGGATACTCCGGAATCTTTGCGACGAGGGAAAACCCGACCTACTCGCCGCCCACCCTTTATCTGAGTTACCAGAAACAAACCCCGCGCCGCGCCACCTATCTGACGGGGTCGGTTCCTGGTTCCGGCACGGTTACTCTCCAGTGGGTTGACAATGCCTCTAACGAGGCCGGCTACTATGTCCAGGCCAGCACCGACGGCGGTAATAGCTTCAGCACGATTGCCACCACCGGCTCCAACGCGACTTCGCTGACCACCTCGGCAATTCCCTCCGTGGCTGGTCCCCAGATTTTCCGGGTGGTTGCCTTCAATTCCTACGGCGACGCCACGCCGTCATTGCCGGTGACCCTTTCGCCCTTCACCTCGGCCTGGCTCTCGGCCAACGGGTTGCCACAGGACGGCAGCGGCAACGGGGCAATGACGGCATGCCCGGCGAACGACGGGATCACCAATCTGGCCAAGTATGCACTCGGCATCAGCGCGTATGCGACCGGCTATCAGGGGCATTACTCGACCGGCACAGTCAGCATAAACAGCTCGAGCTATTTAAGTTTGACCTACACGCTGCCTTATCCGACCCCGGTCGGAGTGAGTTACATACCAGAGTCTGCACCCGATTTATCGGGAACAACCTGGTCGAATGCCGCCACCACGGTGGTGACCTCATCCAACAATGGTTCGTGGCAAACTATCACCGTGCGAGATACGATACCCATCGGTTCAGCTTTACGCCGGTTCCTTCGGCTGCGGTTTACGGCTCCGCCATGACAGCGCCCCCCGTCGCAGATCATGGAGATGATTGCTGCTCCTGCTTTTACCGTTTCACAAGGACAGGAACGGGAGATTTCTGCTGAATCCTTTCGGGCAGGGTCGAGCCTTCCTTCCAGACGCTGCGGATGGCGATTTGTTCCGCGATGCCCGGGATGCCCCGCTCATGGTGGCGAATCATGGTATCCATGCGGTTCGCGGCGACGATGCCCATCTGGACGTAGGGCGTGCTGAGGCCCGAGATTTTCTCACCCCATTGGTCGGGTTCGACGTGGAGCGAGGCAAAACCGATGTCTTTCGGGATCTTGATCCCCATGTTGGTGAGATCGTAGAAGTGCCCGACCGAGAAAGCCACTACCGCATCGGCCTTTTCCGTTTTCAGCCAGCGGACAAATTCGGCCGGTTTGTCGGCGGGAGGATCCAGGAAGATCTGGCTTTTCTTTCCGCCCGGCTGGTGACAATTTCCGATGGCGGCCAAGCGCGCGAAGTCATCCACAATCGGCTGATCGTGCCTGGGCATCAGGGCGGAGATCCTCCGGTATCCGCGTCGGAGGACCTCGCTGAGGAGGTTGCGGGTGCTTTCAAAAATCTCCTGCCGGACCGTGTGAAACGGGCTGCTCCTGTCATAGCGTCCGCAGGCCACCACGCTGAAACGGCTCCAGTCGAGTCCGAGAGACTCGACGTCCACCCCGCAAGGAGCCAGAAAGATGCCTTGGAACCCGCGGTTGTAGAGGTTTTTGAGCTGCCGCGGAAGATCTGCCTGACCGCCCAGTGTGATGACCTCCACGCGGTAGCCGAGCTCGCCAGCACGCCGCGTGATGCCATCGACAAAATCGGTAACCGGATAGGTTGTCGCGCTGTCCGGAGTCAGGCGCATGGACAAAATGGCGAGCGGCACGTAGTGGGCTGCCTTCGTGCGAGAAGCGGAACTCAGCGCCGCTGCAAAGAGGTTCGGGTGATACCCGATTTTATTGGCCGCTTCGCGGATGCGCTGGCAGGTGGCCTCGCTGACATTGCCGACGCGACGGAGACCCTGCGATACCGCTGAGACGCTCAGGCCGGTCTCTTTTGCCAAATCTTTGAGTGTGGGAGTGGAGGCCATGGTTGGGGCGGATGTTTAGACGGAATACTGCCATGAAGTGTAGCGTTTCACAATCCGGAAAATTGCCGGAGAAAAATCCTAGGTCAAATTGGTTCCGAGGCACCTCTCTATGCATTCATTTCACCGTTGCAACTACCCTTCCAGACTTCGGGGGGATGGACGAGTCCGCTGCCGGCTTCCGAACCTGCGCGCATTCGCCGGGCTTTGCTTTTTCCTGCTGTTGGGCAGGGCGGGAGTCGCCGGGGTGACTGCCGGAAAAGCAGGGCTGAACGTGGTGCATGTCGGCAACACCCACTCGTGTCCGTTGCGGCTGCTGATTCCGTTGTCCAGTGAGGCGGCCGCACCCGTGTCACTGCGCTGATCGATTTCTTTTATGCCGAGTGCCACTCCCGACCGCGAATCCGAAACCTCCGGGCTTTTCGGGCGGTTTCTTGGCGATGACGATGCCTTTGTTCTCGGGTCTGCTCCACCCCGGAAATGGGTGAACGTGCATTGCACGGATCCCGACCCAGCCGGAGACGAGCTTTACGCGGAAATCTCCAACATCGGCGATGGGCCGGTGACATTCCGGGATTCGTCTGGGAACACCTGCCTGCTTGTTGGCTACGATGCCAAGCAGGTTTACATCCGCGACGATGAGACGAACCTTGTTTTTTGCCCCGGCGGGGAACCTGCCCCGGAGATGGTCCAGGCCACGACCACTTACACCTCCGCCTCAACGATCACGACCGCTCGTTGCGATGGGCTGGAGGTTGTGCGCAGGACGTTTGTCCCGCGCCGGGAGACTGTCGAGCTCTGGACGGTTGAAGTGACGAACCGGAGCGGGCGCGACCGAAAAATGTCCATCTTTGGTTACGCGATGTTTCAGCTCACTGGGACGAATGCGGATGGCAAGGGTGTCTGGAAGGATAACCACAGCGAGGTGAGGAAGGATCTCGGTGGCGCACTGGTCTTCAACCGCGCCCGCTCGGCTCAAGGCCTCGGCTTCAACGGCTGCCTGATTTCTCCGAACCCTATTGCAGGAGCCTCTGGTTACCGCGACTTTTTCACCCGCTCGGATTTCTCGCTCGCCACGCCGAAGATCCTCTGGGGCTGGGATTGTGACAACCGCGGGTTTCGCGGACCGGACTGCGCGGGGATCGTGCAGGTGCGGCTGGATGTTCCCACCGGCGCAAGCGGACGAGCGGATTTTATCGTGGCGCGATTTGTGTCTCCAGATCAGGTGGCCTCGTTGCGCGCGCGCTGGACGCCCAAGGCGATCGATGCGGCCGCAGAGGAACAGCGGCGGGAATCTGCAAAGCGGAATGCCATGTTCCGCGTGGATACCGGACACGAGCCGCAGGATGCCTTGATCAACGGTTTCGTGAAGAAGCAGATGGTCTCGTATCTGGTGAACAAAAGCGGGTTCCGCGACAACTTGCAGAACGACATGGCGCTCGCGCTCTGCGATTACGGGCTGGTCCGCGCAAACCTCCTCCGAGCCGTGGCTTCGCAGAACCGGGACGGCAGCGTGCCGCATGGGTTCCGTCCATGGAATCTCCAAAAATACTCCGACAAACCGGCATGGCTCCTGCTTTGCGTGCCATGGGTCTTGAAGGAAAGCGGTGACATGGGACTGCTGGATTTGAAGATCCCCTACCGCGACGGCGGCCCGGAGGAACCCATCTGGCAACACCTCCTGCGCGCGATGCGGTATCTTGTGGAGGACACCGGGGCGCACGGGCTCTGCGACCAGCATTTCGCGGATTGGAACGACGGGCTCGAACCCTCGGAAAAAACCGGGGACCGAGAGAGTGTGATGGTGACGCAGCAGCTTTGCCTCGGGTTGCGTGAGATGGCCGAACTCGCTCGCCGGCGCAACGAGGGAGAGATCGTCGCCGAGTGCGCAGGCTGGCATGCGCATTTTTCCAAACTCCTGAACGACGTCGCCTGGGATGGCGGCTGGTATGTGCGCACACTTTGCTCGGGCGGATACACGCTCGGCTCGGCCGCCAATTCGGAGGGCAAGATCTTTATCAACACGCAAAGCTGGGCGGTCCTTTCCGGCTCCGCGCCCAGAGATCGCGCGCGGCTTTGCATGGAAGCCGTAGACCGGATGATCGAGACCGATTTCGGCTTCGCGATTGCAGAGCCCGCGTTTACCGAATTCGACGAGCGGGTGGGAAAGTTCTCCGCTTCGCGTCCCTATTACGCGGAGAACGGCGGTTGTTACAATCACGCTGCCGGATTCAAGCTCGTGGCCGATTGCATGCTGGGCCGCGCGGAGGAGGCATGGCGAACCTTCTTGAAGGTCGCACCGGGAAGCCCGTGGAACCCGATCACCAACTCTTGCGCGGAGCCGTTCTCGTTCACGAATTGCTACAGCCGCACACCCGAGTGGCCGGGCCTGTCGATGTATCCCTGGCGCACCGGGACAGCCGGATGGCTAACAATGGGGCTGGTAGAATGGATCCTGGGGGCGCGACGGCATTACGACGGGCTCCTCATTGATCCCTGTCTGCCTGCGGAGATCCCTCGCGCAAAGCTCACGCGCACGTTCCGCAACGCGCGCTACGAGATCGAAATCGTGCGGGATGGGGGAGGCAAAAGAATATTCCTCGATGGCCAGGCTCTGGACTCGCCGATCCTCCCGCCGCCCGATGGTCAGCCCCACAACGTTCAGGTCATCCTCTGATTTTCCATGAACTACGGATACTTCGTCGAAGAAACCCGCGAATACGTCATCACCCGACCTGACACGCCGCGTGCGTGGAGCAATTACCTCGGGTCGCGAAAATACGGCGGGATCATCACCAACAATGCCGGCGGGTATTCGTTCACCCGGTCTCCCGCCGAGGGGCGCATCCTGCGGCATCGTTACAACAGCGTTCCGATGGATCTGCCGGGCCGCCAGTTTTACATCCGCGACATGGAGAGCGGCGACTTCTGGAGCGCGGCATGGCAGGCGACCTCCAAGCCGCTTGATGCGTATAGAACCGAGACCCGGTTCGGTCCGGGCTATGCGGTGATCACAAGCGATTACTCGGGCATCCGCACCGAGAGCACGTATTTCATCCCGCTTGGGAAAGAGTTTGAATACTGGCGGCTGAACATCACGAACAGCGGAGATCGATCCCGCCTGCTCCGGGTGTTTGCCTTTTGCGAGTTCACGACGGAATGGAGCTTGGTCAACGACCTCCTCAACCTCCAATATACGCAATACATCGGGCGGGCGGAATTCCGGGACGGGCTCATCGCCGCGAGTTCCTGCGCCAACCTGCCGCAGGATCCTTCGAATTTTGCCAATCGTGACCAGTCCCGCCACTGGTGGATGACGCAATGCGGTGTGCCTGTGAGCGGGCACGACTGCGACCGCGAAGAATTCCTTGGCCGACACGGAGGGTTTCATGCGCCATTGGCTGTTATGAATGGTGTGTGCGCCGGTTCGGAGGGATTTTCGGACAACACCTGCGGGGCATTGCAAAGCGATCTTGCGCTCGCGCCGGGGGAGTCCGTGGAACTGCGGATTCTCCTCGGTATTGGCAAGGCGGAGGAAGAGGGCGGTTGCGTTTGCAGCGAATATGGTTCGGCGGAGGCTTGCGAGCGGGAGCTTCAGCGACTGAAGGATCACTGGCACGGGCTTCTTGAAGCATTTCAGGTTCGCACGCCGGATCCCGACTTTGACAACATGGTGAACGTTTGGGGAGCTTACAATGCGCTGATGACCTTCGAGTGGTCGCGCTCGTGCTCGCTCGTTTACACCGGCGACCAGCGGGATGGCTACGGGTTCCGCGACACGGTGCAGGATTGCCTCGGCGTCACCGGAATGCTGCCACAGGAGGTTCGCGAGCGACTGGTGCTGATGCTCTCCGCGCAGGATGCCACCGGCGGCGCGCAACCGGAAGTCCGGCCTTGGTCCCATCAGCCCGGCCACATGCCGCCGACCCCGGCGTCTCATTATCGCTCGGACGACTGCCTTTGGTTTTTCAATGCCATTCCGGTCTATGTGGCCGAGACCGGCGATACGGCTTTCTATGACGAGGTGGTGCCGTATGCCGACTGCGGCGAGGCCACGGTGCTGGGCCACCTCCGGCGAGCGATTGAGTTCAACCTTGAACGCAGTGGCGCAAACGGCCTGCCGTGCGGGTTGCTTGCGGACTGGAACGACTGCCTCAAGCTCGGTTACAAGGGCGAGTCGGTCTTCGTGACATTCCAGCTCCGCCTCGCGCTCAAAACCTATGCGCAAATCTGCGCCTCGCTCGCGCTGGAAGAAGAGCAGCGGTGGGCGGAATCCGAACTCGCCGATCTTGACAAAAAAATCGCATCGGTCTGCTGGGACGGAGGATGGTTCATCTGGGCGATCGCCGAGGATGGCACGGTTTTCGGAACGAAAAACTATTCTGAAGGCCAAGTCTATCTGAACACCCAGGCCTGGGCGATCATCTCCGGCGCGGCGTCCATTGAAAGAGCCGCCCAGGCGCTCGCCAGCGTGCGGGAGCACCTCGCCTCAAAGTGGGGCGTTGCCATGTGCGCACCGCCTTTTGAAAAAACACCTGTCGAGGTGATGCGCGCCGTCCTGTTCAACCGGGGCAACAAGGAAAACGGCGGGATTTTCTCGCACACGCAAAGCTGGGCGGTCCTTGCAGAGGTGCTCGCGGGCGACGGCGACACGGCATGGCGCTATTACCGTTCATTTCTGCCCGCCGCGCAGAACGACAAGGCTGACATCCGCGAAGTCGAGCCGTATGTCCACTGCCAGAGCACGCACTCGCAGTTCTCGGAGAAATTCGGGTGCTCCCGGGTTCCGTGGCTTTCCGGAACGGCCTCTTGGGCGCATTTCACGGCCACCCAGTATTTGCTCGGAATCCGCCCCGAGCCCGGTGGCCTTCGCATTGATCCCTGCATTCCCAAAGACTGGCCGGGATTTAGCGCCACTCGGAAATTCCGCGGAATGGCCCTTCAGATCGAGGTCAGAAATCCCTCGGGAAAAAACCGTGGTGTGACCCGGTTGGAACTCGACGGGGCCGTGCTGGAAGGAAATTTTCTGGATGTTCATAGGCTCAGTGACGGGGCAAAAATCATCGCAACCCTGTAAGTGCATCCCGGTTTCCAAAGATCATGCAAACGATTCCACTCTATTCCAATCCGGCGGATCTGGTCCGATCCGATGCACTCGAACACGTTCCGACGCTTGATATCTACGAACCGTTCGGGACAAGTTTCACCGACACGGCGGCCGTCATTCTGCCGGGGGGCGGTTATGGAGAACTATCCACCCAGGAAGGGGAAGGTTTTGCGGGAATTTTTCAGTTGTGGGGATTCAAGGCCTTTGTCTGCAACTATCGCCTCGGCGCCCATGGATATCGCCATCCGGTGATGCTCCGCGACGCCGCCCGTGCCGTGCGGGCGGTTCGCTCGCGGGCTTCGGAATGGGGAATCAACCGGATTATCCTGGTCGGTTCTTCGGCGGGCGGGCATCTCGCAGCGACCCTGCTCACCCGCTGGGATGCCGGTCAGCCCAATCATCCCGATCCGGTTGAGCGGGTCAGTTCACGGCCAGATTTCGGGGTGTTGTGTTATCCCGTCATCACCATGGGAGAGGGGACCAATGGGTGGACCCGTGATAATTTGCTGGGGCAAAATCCGTCGCCCGAATTGATAAAGGAACTCTCCGCCGAGCTTCACGTTACCGCCGAAACGCCACCCTGTTTCGTCTGGCACACCCATGCCGACGATGTCGTGCCCGTGACAAATCCGCTCCTGTTTGTCAGCGCCCTGCATCGCGCCGGAGTGCCGTTTGAATTTCATGTATATCAGGACGGGGAACACGGGCTGGGTATGAAGGACGGCATCGCGTGGACGGAGGATTGCATGCGCTGGCTCAGGCATCGTCTCCAAACCGGGGATCATCCGCAGCAACCGTAATTTAATCCATTTGCCAACGAAATATGAAATACGTCGCCATCTACCACGCGAATCTGAATTACGCGTTTCTCGAACCCCACAAATACGAGCAGGTCATCCGGGCCAGCTACGAAACCATCATTGACGGACACGGCAAGTTCGGGCCGAAGGCCAAATATGTCTTCGAGGCGAGCGGGTTCACGATTGATCTCATCGCGGAGAAATGCCCGGATGTGCTCTCCAAACTCCGCAAGGCCATCCAGAGCGGCCAGTGCGAATTCATGGGCGCGCCTTACGCGCACCCAGTGCTGGCCAACATCCCCGAGGAGGATTGCTACTGGTCGTGCGAATTTTCCCAACGGGCTTACGAGAAGCATCTCGGGATCCGCGCCGAAAGCTGGTGGAACCCGGAATGCACCTGGATGCAGTACGTTCCCCGTGCCGTCCGCAAAGCCGGGGCGAAATACCTCACGCTCGATTTTGAAAGTTACATGACCTGCAACGATCCCGAATACGCCTGGGTCGAAAAAAACCGCGCGACCGACATTTACTGGGGCGGCCATATGCCATGGTTCGATCTCGACCCGGATTGCAAATATCTGCATCGCCCGTTTCGCGATGTCGTGCCCGGTCTGCACGGGTTCTGCCGCAGCGACCGGCTCGTGGGTAAATATCTGAGCTATTTCATGGGAAAAATCACGATCGATGAATTTCTTGCCAACGTAAAACACTGGAGCGGCACGAAAAACCGAGGGGCAACCATCGTGGTGGCCGATGACGCCGAATATTGCGGCACAACCGGATATTTCTACGTAAAATATTACCGCGATTACAGCCGTTCGTTTGAAGTCAAGCCGGACGCGGCCGAGCGTTTGGAGGCGATGATCCGCGGGCTGCTTGAGCTCGGCGATCTCGCCACGTTCAAGGAATGTTGCGAAGAAATTCCCGCTGTCGAGGAACCGTTCTTTGTTGAGGATCGCTACGCCTGGCACCGCACGTATTCGGATTGCTGGGGCGGCACGCCGGAGGCGAAACATTTCGACCCGGTCGTGGCCGATCTGCGCAGCGAATACAAAACGAAATACCAGCCGATAACGGAAGGCACACACAAGGGTCAGTTCGCCGAGCTCACCACGAAATTCTGGTTTCATTGCACGAACTCGGCCAATTCCGACGGACGCTGGCCACCGCCTCCCGCCGAGCCGTGCGAGTTCAACCGGCAATGGGTGCGCAACGAAATTGCCGCCACACGCGCCGTGCTCGCCGAACTCGCAGGGGCCACCCAAGGAATCCCGCTGCCGGAGAAATCGACCGAGGATGTCCCCGCCGACACTGGGGATTACGGGCTCCACTTTACTGACAAGCCACTGGATGATCTCACGAAGCTGAACTTCTACGAGCTCCAGCACGCGCTCTACGCCGCATGGCGGACGTTCGACCACACGCAGGATGAAGCCAAGGCCTCAAACCGCCTGCGTGTTCTCGCGATCTATGACGAATACCGCCGGCGTGGCATCACCAAGTTCAAGACGCCGAACTTGTGAAAGAAATTGCCCCAATGCTCGGATGCCGACGCCGTAGCTGGAAACTATGAATTGTTATCAGTATCCCGAATCGCTTGCGCATTCAGAGGAATTTTCTGTTCGCATCAATGGCGAGCCGGTGGAGGTTCTCTATACGGGCGTGGCGGATTTCGTGATCTGTGCCTTGGGACCGGAGGATTTGCCGGCCACCGTGGAAGTCACGTCTTCCCGTCCAGTCGCTTCAGCCAGAGTGCGGCCGCTTGCGAAGAAGATTGAAACGATGCTGGTCGACGGCAGCATCCGTTTTCTGCTTGCCAGACCGGAAAACCTCTCGATTGAAATTGAGGGCTGCAAGCCGCTCTATCTTTTTGCAAATCCGCCGGAGAACAATCCGCCAGCTCCGGGAGATCCTGGCGTGGTGACGTTTGCTCCGGGTCGGATTCACGAGGTGCCTGTTCTGACCATGGCGGAGGGGGATACGCTTTATCTGCCCGGCGGAGCCGTGCTCAAAGGACGCATTCATATCAAGGGTCGCGCGGGTATCCGGATTTGCGGACATGGTGTATTCGACGGTTCTTTTTATAATCGGGAGGCTGGCGATGCAGTCCCTTCCATCATCCTCGAGCGCTGCCCCGATGTCGTGGTGGAAGAGATTACCATGGTCCGACCTCAAGGCTGGATGATCATGCTCGCCGCCTGCGCCGGCGCCACGGTCAGAAACGTCAAGCAGATCGGTGAGGTGGTCAGTTCCGATGGCGTGGATGTTGTCGGGTCCAGCAACGTTCTGATTGAGGACTCTTTCTTCCATAACAACGACGATTGTGTCGCGGTGAAGGCGCTTTTTTACGGCAAAAAGAATCCCGCTCTACCCAACGTGGACGCTCGCGAGAATGTGGAAAATGTCATCGTCCGCCGTTGCGTCTTCGCCAACTGGAATGCCGGCAATGCGATGGAAATCGGTCATGAACTCTCGGTCAACCGCATCCGCAACATCATATTCACCGACATCGACGTTCTCCACGTGCACGGTTACGGCGCGGTTTTTTCGATCCACAACACCGACCGGGCGATTGTCTCCGATGTGCTTTACGAGAACATCCGCGTCGAGCACTGCTTTGACAAGCTGATTGACTTTCGTGTCTCACGCTCCCGCTTCAGCGTCGACGCGGAACGCGGACACATTCGCGGCGTCACCCTGCGCAATATTCAATGGACGCGAAATCAAAACAACGTCGGCTACACGATTTCACTTATCAGCGGGTGGGACGCTCAGCACTGTGTGGAAGACGTGGTCCTTGAAAATATCCGTATCGACGGCCAAACCGTGCACCAGTTGGATGAATTGGAAATCTGCACCCGCCATTGCCACAATCTCCAGCTTCGAAACAGCCCAATGGCATGCAAACACCGCTGAACAAAGATCCATTTGCGCGTCCGGGACAGGCAGACAACATGTGCCAGAGTATCAACACTTGGCCTGCCAGGTGGGTGAAGCCATCTTTCGCGGTCACGACTCCCGCACAGGTGGCGTTCCGCTGTCGGTTTGTGATCGCCGAGGCCGTAACCACGCGTTTGTACATCTCGGCGGACGAAAGGTATCAGCTTTTCCTCGACGGTCGGCCGTTGGGACGCGGGCCGGCGTTCGGCGACCAGGAGAACTGGTATTTCGATTCTTTCGAAGTCACGCTCACCCCCGGCGAGCATGTGTTGGTTGCCCGCGTGCTGATGCTGGGAGCACACGGTCCGGGGGCCCAGATTTCCCTAGCCCACGGGTTGGTGGTCTGCCCCGGTCCCGATTCTCCGATGATTCCACTCATCGCGACCGGCGTCGCTCCGTGGTCTTGCAAACTCCTGACGGGTTTTGCCATGGGTGAACATCATTGGAAACTTCAGGCAACCGGTCCCATGACACTGGATGCCCGGGAATTTCCGTGGGGCTACGAAACCGGCGGCGGCGAAGGATGGACGGATGCCTTTCCGTTTGAGGACGCCAAAGTCGCTGCGGCGGTGATGGAATACAGTGGCCGTTCGCATCTGCTGCTCCCGGCCATCATCCCGCCGCAACTTGATCGTGCGATTGCCGGCATGACTGTGCGGCATGTGGGGACTATTCCAAAATGCGCGGATGATCGGCAACCGTTTGCTCCGGCAGACGATCTGGCCGCTGAACATTTGGGATGGAATAAGGGTTCGCTGACCATTCCTTCCAATTCCGTCCGTCGGGTGCTGCTCGAACTGGATAACTACTACAGCTTTTACTACGCGATCACCGTTTCCGGCGGATGCGGGACAAGACTGCGCATCGCGGCAGCCGAGCGGCTTTTTGATCCGAAGGTGAACCAACCGGAACGGCCGTGGGAGGCAAAAGTTTCCGACAACCAGATTGAGGGCGCTTTTTTCGAGGGCCCGCATGATGAGTTCATTTTGGATGGCGGTGAAAACCGCACGCTCGAGTCCTGCTGGTGGCGCTGCGGACGTTACATCCAAATTATCGTGGCTACAGGCGATCAACCGTTGACCATGTCGCGCATGGAGTTTCGGGAAACGCGGTATCCGCTCGAGATGGAGAGCCGCCATGGCGCGAGCGATCCGAGTTGGTCGCAGATTCTATCCGTTTGCTTCCGCACGCTGCAGGAGTGCTGCCACGAAATTTTTGTGGATTGCCCTTACTACGAACAGACGCAGTGGGTGGGCGACATGCGCGTTCAGATGCTTTGCCATTATGTCGCAACCCGCGATGTGCGACAGATTCGCAAAGCGATGGCGCTCGTTGACAATTCCGCCGCGCAGGGAGGTTTTGTTCGTGCCTATTATCCCTCCGACAGCCGGTTGTTGATTCCCGGCTTTGCGCTGTGGCATATCGCCGCCGTGCATGACCTGGCGCTGTGGCGCGGCGAAAAGGAATTCGTGCGAACATTGATGCCGCAGGCGCGAGCGACAATGGACGCGATGTTGCAAAACCAACGGGACGATGGCCTGCTTGCCTGGCCGCAGGGCTGGCCTTACACCGATTGGGCCGATGGTTTCCCGAATGGCAATCCGCCGGCGGGCGAATCACGCACCGAGAGCATCTTCAATTTCCACGCGGCCCACGTGCTGGACCTGCTCGCAGACCTTGAAAACTATCTCGGAGAAAACGAACTCGCCGAACGCTGGAGACGGAAGGCTGAAAAACTGGCGGAAGTCTCTGGCAAAGCCTTCTGGGACGATAGACGCGGACTTTTCGCCATTGATCTCGAACGCTGTCATTTCTCCGAACATTCACAATGCATGGCGGTGCTCGGCGGACGGATCACTTCGCAACAACAAGTCTCAATCACCGACAAACTGGTTTCCGACACTTCGCTTACGCGCGTGCAGCTTTTCTACAGCCATTACCTTTTTGAAACCTACCGCCGCCTCGGGCGCATGGACGCTTTGTTTGCGCGACTTGAACCTTGGCACAAGATGCTGGCGATGGGGCTGAAGACCACGCCCGAGACTGTCCCGCTCACCCGGTCAGATTGTCATGCCTGGTCGGCGCATCCGCTGTTCCATTTCTACACGACCGTGCTCGGCATCCGGCCGGCGTCCATGGGGTTCGCCACCGTCGAGATAACGCCGCAACTGGGGCAACTCGATCGTGCGTCCGGCAGGATGGTTCATCCGCGAGGATTCGTCGAAGTCGAGTTCAGCCAAACCAGAGGCAAAATTTCCGGCAGCGTCACACTCCCCGAAGGAGTGACCGGGACCGCTCTGGTCAATGGCCGGATCGTGAAACTGCAAAGCGGCACACAAAAGGTTTAACGCTTTTTCCCGAAACATGACCACGACTGACCAATCCTCTGCATCGCAGACTCGCAACGTTCTCGACTATATCCGCGCCAACTGGCCGCGCTCGATTTACAGGGATGCTCCCGGCACAGGCTTCGCCGGCGTGGATATTCCTTTCCCCTATACGTCGCCGTGCATCAAGGGCGAAGGGCACTTCTCGTTCTTTTTTTACTGGGACACCTACTTCACCAATCTCGGCTTGCTCCTTCACGGACAGGCGCAGACGGCGAAGCACAACATCAAAAACATGTTGTGGTTCATCGCGCGCCAGGGTTACATGCCCAACCATGTCGGGCTGTATAACCGTTCGCAGCCGCCCTATCTGTGTCACATGCTCAAGGAATACCTCGCCGCAACGGGCGACACCGCTTTTCTGGCCGAGGCTGCGGCGGGTTTGCGCCAGGAATACCATTTCTGGATCACCGCGCGTCACACCCCCACCGGTCTCCAGCGGTATGGACACCATGAAACGGCCGAGGGGGCGGCGGATTTTTACTGTCAACTCGGCGAACGACTGGGATTTTCCAAGGATGTCCCGCTGGCGGATCGCATCCG